>Ga0007809_10000382_pt1 | contig 18324 bp, 14 predicted proteins | sample CryBogCBE02Aug07_FD_60383 | JGI IMG/M metagenome (GOLD analysis project Ga0007809, IMG submission 60383) | Freshwater microbial communities from Crystal Bog, Wisconsin, USA - CBE02Aug07 | ecosystem: Environmental > Aquatic > Freshwater > Lake | place: Crystal Bog, Wisconsin, USA | collected...
AAGGCTGCCGTATCGGAACGTTTAAGACCGTTGGTGTTGATTCAAGATGAAGAATACCTTTTTTATCCTGTGTAATAGCTGAAACAACGAGGTCATTTGTATTCGGCAGCAAATACATAAGAAGATTCGACTCAGGATATGATTCGATCAAGTCATCTGTAGTGGATCCTGGAATGACTGGTGTCTTTCCTCTGTAAAAAAAGACACGTCTCTTTGTCCCCATTACAGTTTCATTTTCGAGATAAATATCCTGTTGAACGGTGAAGGAGCACGGAAGAATTCCTGTAACATTTCCACTCAAATCTGCAGAGACAGGCCCTGATGCCCAGGCGATTTGTGCATCATTTGTCTTTCGAATTGGAATATAGCCTCCATCGCCGTCAATGAAAGAAAAGGTTTGAAAAATGCCTGTATATTGAAGAACAACAAGGATAATCATCAATACAAAGAGAATCATTCCAATATAATACAGAACCGTTACAGGTGCAGATGAGGTTGTAGATGAATTCGTATATGAATTTGTATAAGATATTGACGGCCCCGTTATTTGCATGGGTGCCCCTAACATTTTTGCGAGTTCCTTTGCCCTGTCTGTCATTCGGCCTGTTCCTGTTCTACTCCCTTCTTTTTCCTTGTTTGTTGTCCCTTAGGACCATGTTCGGGATCAAAATGAATACGCTTGTAATATTTCCGAGTTTCTGCTTCCTTGCACTTACGGAGCTTCTCGCGTAAATAGCACACAAATGAGATACGTGTGAAGGCCTTCTCGACTCCCATGGTGCCGGTAGAAGGGTCGGCAAAGTGAATCTTAGGAAGATCCTTATTAAACTCCTTATCCTCCTTTGTCTCATAGAGTTCCGTATTACAATGCCATTCATGAACATCCATCGCAATAAAGTCACCCGTTCTCAAATCAAAGCCAACTCCATATCTCGGAAACATAGTAACACCTCCGTGATACTTTCCACGCTCAATCACCGATAGATTACCATAGCCCTCTCGGAAATCACCATCATCCATGTGAAGTGCCGTTCGAAAGTTCCGATTGATGGTTACTGATGAGAATGCTGTGTCGCCAATACGATACATCGGCTTTTCACTCGCAGCATTGCGTTGCTTTCCATACTGCTCAGGAACAAGTGTCTTAAAAACACCATCCAGTGCCTCAATAAACGGCATGCCATGCTTATACTGCTTGAAGTATTTCTGTGTGTAAGAAGTCAGACGGCACGGTAGACCCATAAACGGCGTCTGCTCAAAGAATCCCAGAACACTGCTATACACATTGTTATTTACACGCATCTTGCTAGTCTTGCCATTCTGCGTATATCTCGCTGACCACTTTGTGATCTCTGTCGGCTTTCTCTTTTTCCAATAAGCACTTTTTAGATTAATAGGTCCAGCCGCTGCTCCACGGTTGCGACTCGCCGCCGCGGTGCTGTAAAATGCCTCCCAGCCCTTCTCGATAAGCTCTTTAGGAATCACGTTCTTTCGAAACTTTGCCAGAAGCTTCTCGCCACCAGGTGCCTCGGGATCCTTTCCATAGACATCTGCATCTTCCTCAATAAGCGTTTTAATTGCCTTTTCATCAAAATAGGTGCCTTCTCTCGACTTGATTTGCTCAGCAGTCAGAACAGGGTCCAATACAATCTTTTTTGCTTCTTTTCTTACCTCCCTGGTTGGACCTGTAGGTAGCAAAAGTCCTTCTTTTATTGTTTCCTCCTTCGTCATCTACTAAGACTCACTTTTATTCAAATACCAGATGGCGGCTGCAACAACAGAAGAGGCAGCAACACCAACTGCAACTCCTTTGAGAGTCGCTCTCATGTCCGCCTCAGCAAAATCATCAGGCTTCATGACAGGTGACCGATTCTGCTGACCCAGACGTTTGTAGTAATAAATCGCTTCGAGCTCCGACACCATCGGCTTTCCAAGAGTCTTGTTGACTTTGTTGTGAAGCGTGACTGTCCATTTGAAGAGATCCTCACGTCTGTCAAGAAACGGTGAAATCGGCGACTCCTTCAAGTGCTCAACAAAGTGCTCCTTGCAGATCGGACACGGAATCAGAAAAGCAAAGGCCTCAATGAATTCTTTTGCGGCCTTCTTATGGCCATAGGTGGGGTTTGTTGGGTATCCTAGGGCAACAATATGCATTGTGTGCCAAAAGAATGGCCCCCATGCCGACGGAGGTAATTGCATCTACTTTTGCTGAATAGTTTGAAAGTAAAAGATGAACGAGGCTAAAGTATGGAAACAGCTAGAGAGTAACGGGTCACTCCCATGTTTCACTTCCAAAAAAATAGTAGACACTGCACAAATTGTGGCCAATATACACATTCGTCTCGCGATTGCCCCTCACCCGTTACAAGTTTCGGGACACTTCTTTTTCGTGTGAATGACCCGTTGTGGTCTCAAGAGAAGATTCTTAGCACTCAGTCTCAAAGTATTACAGGGTTTGAACCAGCCTTTCCTAAAATTCAAGTTCTACTCATTCAACGCCGTGATAGTCTCGGTTTCGTAGACATGCTTCGTGGTAAATATTCAGTGAACGATATTGAATATATTCGCAAACAAATCGCTGGAATGACGGATGCTGAGCGTAAAAAGATTGTAGAGAAGGATTTTGAAGACCTCTGGGCTGAAATGTGGGGCTCCGATAGCTCTGAGACTCAATACAAAAAGGACAAGGAGAATTCAAAGAATAAGTTGCTGGCAATTCGAGAGGGTATTACCATTGATTGCTCAGGAACACGTGCAACACTTCAGAGCCTTGTGAATGAAGCAACAACACACTGGGATACTCCCGAATGGGGGTTTCCAAAGGGACGTCGTGACGGATTTGAGTCAGATTTAGATTGTGCTATGCGAGAAATGTTTGAGGAGACTGGTCTCACGAGTTCTAGTGTTGTTGTCATTCACAACATGGACACGCTGAATGAAATCTTCTTTGGAAGCAATAATGTTCATTATTGTCATAAATACTTTGTAGTCTATGTTCCGGATAAGAAGGATATCTGTATTGATGAAAAGAATGCATTGATGAAACGTGAGATCGGTGCAATTGGATGGTTTAATCTAAACGACGCTCTTCAAAAGCTTCGACCTGAAAACGTGGAGAAACGAGAAATCCTTCTTCGCCTAGGAAATCTGTTACGGAATTTCTGTCCTCTTCTCCATCCTCAATAGATGGAGAACGCACAGCTTCTTGAAAGGTGGCAACAAGAAACAAACTTTGAGGAGCGGGATCGCATTCTCGTAACACTCACAGAAAGAGGTCTCTTTCCCTCGGGAAGAGAGGAGGAAGAATTTGGTCTATATCCTGACATCGATGACCCTGACTTTATCTCAAAGCTTTTTCATAAGAGAGAGTTTGCTGAACACAAACAGCAGACCATTCAGGAATTAATGGAGGAAGGTGACAATCCGTGTGACCCGAACAAGGAGTTTGAAATCAGCCCTGTGCAGAGATTCGTGAGCCAATATATCTCACCCAAGACACCCTATAACTCTGCATTATTGTATCATGGTGTGGGCACGGGCAAATGCCATGGAATAGATACTCCGATTCTTATGTATGATGGCTCCATTAAGAAAGTTCAAGATATTTGTGAAGGTGAATATTTAATGGGTGATGATTCGAAACCAAGAACAGTTCTATCACTTGCTAATGGTAGAGATCAATTATATCGTATACAATCTGTGAAAGGGGATTCTTATGTTGTAAATAGTGAACATATACTATGCCTTCAACATACGTGTGAAAAATCAATAACAGAGATTTCAGTAAGAGACTTTTTACAGCTAAGTAAGAAAATACAGCGTGATATGAAAGGATATCGTGTTCCTATTGAATTTACTGAAAAACCTGTTGATTTTGATCCTTATATACTTGGAGTTTGGTTAGGTGATGGTTCTAAACGAGATCCTGTAATATCATCACAAGATTGTGTAATTCTTCAATATTTACGAGAATTTTGTAAGAATAATAATGCAGTTCTTAATTTTCAATCTGGTTATGATTATCGTATTTCAGCAATATCAAAGAAGTATGAAAATGTATTTTTACGATTTTTACAAAGTAATAATTTAATTAATAATAAACATGTTCCAGATTCTTTTAAAATAAATTCAAAGGATATAAGACTTCAAGTTTTAGCAGGATTAATTGATACAGATGGTTATTTAACAAGTAATACATATGAAATAACACAGAAATCAGAACAACTTTCTTCTGATATTGTATTTTTAGCAAGATCATGTGGCCTTGCTTGCACAACAAGATTGGTAGAAAAGTCATGTATGTATAATGGTGAAAAACGTTCAGGAACATATTACAGAACTTTTATTTCAGGTGACATAAATATGATACCTGTTAAAATTTTACGTAAAAGAGCTTCTGAAAGAAAACAAGTAAAGAACGTATTGCGATATGGTTTTACAGTAGTTCCTCTTGGTGAAGGTGATTATTATGGGTTTACATTAGATGGTAATAATCGCTACATACTTGGTGATTTTTCTGTAACACACAATACGTGTGCTGCAATCACCGTCGCTGAGGCCTATTTGGAGGCATTTCCGAGAAAGAAGGTCATCATTGTTGCCCCGCCGAATATTCAGCCTGGATTTGAGCGTGCCATTTTTTCAGAGGAACGACTCATTTTAGGTCAACAGGAGGGAGAACTAAATCGGTTTAATGGATGCACTGGATCGACCTATTTGAGGCTGACAGGAATGGAGTCATCGCGTGACTCGAAGGAGATTGCAGGCAAGATTCACAGACTCAAGAAAAAACGCTATGAGATTTATGGCTACACACAGTTTTATAATCATATACGTGGACTACTTGATTCGATACCGAAGGGAATTCAGGGAGAGAGACGGGCACAAATGGAAAATGAGATTCTACGTAAGAAGTTTTCAGGACGTATGCTGATTATCGACGAGGCCCACAACCTTCGTGATATTCCTGGTGAGGCCGATGAGGATAATCTGGATGCTCCTGGAGGGGCTGCTGAACTTACAGAGAGTCTTGCGGGAAAACGACTCACGCCTTATTTGAAACGCGTCATGGATTCCTCTGATGGTCTGAAACTACTACTTTTAACAGCAACACCGATGTATAACAGTTATCGTGAAATCATTTTTCTGTTTGATTTGCTGCTTCGTAATGACAAGAAGGCAACACTCAGAGAAGAAGATATCTTTCATCGTGACGGCACCTTCAAAGAAAACGGAGAGGCCATACTCGGTCGTGTGGCGAGCGTGTATTTATCATTTATGCGGGGTGAGAACCCCTTGTCGTTTCCGATTCGTCTAGAGCCTCTCGGCCTGCCCTCCATCGCTGAATGGCCTTCACTTGCCCCAAATGGAGCCCCTGTGGGTGATGAAGAAAAGGAAAGAATGCATAATCTTCCTTTCGTTGCATGCCCCTTTCAAGGTGAGGCCCTGATGCGGTATCAGGAACTCGCCAGACAGACAATTGAGGCTGGAGGTCTTGGTCTCGCTACAGTGGATACACTCATTCAGGCAGGAAACTGGATGTTTCCTGAAGCGGGAGGCGAGGCAGGATTTTCTTCCGCGTTTGTTGAAGAAACACGCGGATCCGTCAAGGCGTATTCAGCAAGAAACCCTTCTTGGTTAAAAGAGGATGTCATTGTGACACATTCACCGAAGGCTGCCATGCTTCTCGCGAAACTTAAGAAAACTCATGGCGTTTCTTTTGTTTACAGTCGGTTTGTGAAATCTGGAGCACTGTCCATTGCCTTGGCCCTGGAAGCCAATGGATACACCTTATTCGGTCGTGAAACACCTTTCCTGATTAACGGAAACCAGCAGGCGGAAGGACGCCAATGTTCACAGTGTGAACTAAGAGAACGTGTTCATGCAGGTGCAGATCACACCTTTTCACCTGCGTTCTATGTTCTTCTCACAGGAAGAGACGAGTATTCGCCTAACAATAAGCTGTCAGTGGAGACTGCTCGCGGAGACGCAAATGTAACAGGAAAACAAGTCAAAGTAATTCTTGGATCCCAGGTCGCCTCAGAAGGTATTGACTTACGTTTCATTCGTGAGGTCTTTGTCTTCGATAGCTGGTATCATATGAATAAGCTGGAACAAGTTATCGGTCGTGCGATTCGCATGTGCAGTCACATAATGCTTCCTGTTGAGGAACGGAATTCTACGATTAATTTACTTGTGACGACTCTGCCTGAAGAACAAGACCAAGAAACACTCGATATGTATCAGTATAGAAAAGGAGTTGAAAAGGCACTTCAGGTCGGTCGTGTGACACGTGTTCTAAAGAGATATGCACTGGATTGTAATTTGAATCGCCAGGCCATTCTGATTCAGGGACTTGATCCTCGTAGACAGATTGATGGACAAGGACAGGTTAGAGAAGCAGTGAATATCAACGACGTGCCCTTTACAAGCATTTGTGATTGGATTGAGACTTGTGATTATACATGTGCTGCTCCTGTAGATATTAATATTGAAGAGACGGATGATAGCACCTATGATGCCTATTCGGCTCGGTGGAGACAGTCGCAGCTCAAGGAGCGGTTGCGGCGTCGATTTGAAGATCAGCCCTTTTTGTCATTTGAGAATCTCCAGAATCTGATGTCTGATGTGCCTCGGTCAGCCCTCGCCTCCATTCTAGCAGAAGTTGTTGGCAATCGGTCCTTTCGAGTCAAATCAGGAATACAGGATGGCTATATCATTTACAAGAATGGATTTTATCTCTTTCAGCCCGAAGCCTTACAGGATATTCTATTACCGATTTCTCTGCGTGTAGCGTCATTTCCTGTCAAGAGAGATTCCTATGAGCCAATTCCTATCATAAAGGAGAAGCCTCCTGTTGCCGCGGTGACGGCGGTTGCGGCAGCGACGGCACTGGCTGCTGCGGCTCCTCCAGAAGAGAACAACAGTGGCAAGATTATAGGATTTGAGACCTTCTGGCAAGTCTTTGAAGGCTGGTCTGAATCTATACGCGATGGATCGGCCGATCTGACTGTTCCAAATACAGTCAAAAATGAAGTAAAGAGACGATATGGTTCCAATAAGAAAGAAGTTGAGAGAGTTCTGAATTCGTTTGAAATGATTCCCTGGCTCTACACGGTTGTTCGTGGCGATGAGGAGAAACGAAGTGTGCTGGCAAGCGTGATGTGTGAAATGATATGGGATGAATATTTAAAACAAAAGGAACAATATGCCTTATATAAATTGGCAATTGATAATGATAATCTTCCAACACTTGAAGTATCCGCCGAACACCAGGTGCGTAGTGGTGCTCAGTTCGGGTATCGCTCAATTAATCCGAAAACAGGAGTTCTTGAATATATCTGTGAAGAAGGACCTTGTGCACCCGCACTTGTCCGAGTCTTTGAGGAAGATGATTCAGACCCTTTGAAAGGAATAAAGGCCAATAATGAAGTTTCGGCATATCTCTATGGTTCTGTTATGTATAAGAGGGGTGTTTTTGTCTTCAAAACGAACAAACCTGTGGCAAAGGATAAAAAACATCCTGACAAGGGTTCAGAGTGTGCAATTGTCAGCACAGTGGCTGCTCATAGAAAGACATTAGCTGAGATTGGCGAGATGGCGAGAGCCGCTATAGGAACAGATCTTGATTTGAATACAGAGACTCTTGAAAATCGGCGGCCCTTCAAGAACTCTGCACGCTTCTGTGCACTAACAGATCTTGTTTTACGCATGATTAATGATTTGGATACTAATAAAATATGGTTTTATAGGCCGATCGCGGCGTTTAAGTCAGGACATAAAGGTGAAAAAAGTGCCTAAGCAAAATTGAGGGGATTTAATCAGAGTGTTGTGGCAAAATGGAAACGATTGCCCTTTTCGACGAAAATGTTCCTTTGACACCGAAGGATCTCTCACGAGCGGCCATTAAGGTGCGTAATGTCCTTCAGAAAAAGCTGCGATCCAAGTTGGAAGGACGTTGTTCTCGTGATGGATGGGTCAAGCCTGGAACTCTAAATATTCTATCTCATTCAATGGGCTATGTGGAGTCAGGGCGTTTTACTGGTGATATTGTCTATCATACAAAGTGCGAAGGAAGAGTAATTAACCCTTCGGCTGATACAATTGTTGAAGGTGATGTTATTCGTAAGAACAAGATGGGTGTCTATGTAAATGTTGTTGATGCTATTCGCATCATTTTGCCTCGTGATCACCCTGCCCATATCGGTAATGAGGAGTATGATTCAGTGAATGTGGGTGAGAAGGTGACAGTTATGATAAAGAAGTCACGGTTTCAGGTGAATGATGAGTATATTCTAAGTGTAGGAATCTTTGAAGGCAGAAGTGGTTCTGGCTTTACTACGGCTGCAGCTCCTCCTCAAGAAGAGGCAGAGGTAGAGGTAGACGCTGAAGAGCAGGAAGCCCCTGAAGAGGCCCCTGAAGCAGAAGCCCCTGAAGAGGCCCCTGAAGCAGAAGCCCCTGAAGCAGAAGCCCCTGAAGAGGAGCAGCCCCAAGAGAACACAACACCCATTGAGTTCTACAGCAAGCTCCCTGCCTATCGTGAGTTCAGTAACTTCTTTCCTTCCGCATTTGATCTCGATGGCAAGCGTTGGCCTACGGTTGAGCATTACTTCCAGGCCCAGAAGTTCACTGCAAACCCTGAGTATCAGGAGGAGATTCGTGTCGCCAAGACACCTGAAAAGGCTAAGACCCTCGGTGCAACGAGAGAGAAACCTATTCGTGCCGACTGGGACACTGTTCGTGAGGATGTCATGAAGAAGGCACTGCAGGCCAAGTTTATCCAGAACCCTGATCTGAAAGCCAAGCTTCTCTCCACAGGCACAAGGACACTGGTAGAGGCGAATCCTACGGACGCCTACTGGGGTTATGGACGCACAAAGAAGGGTAAGAACCGCATGGGCGTTCTTCTACAGCAGCTACGTGACGAGTTGCGTGGGGCAAATGCGGGAAAACCCACGTCAACAGTCTAAAAAGAAAGAGAAGAAATGAGTGCGACCGCAGCGAATCTAACAAATGAAGAATACGAAGAACGCAAACGAATGCTCGATGAGTTCAAGAAGCTTGTTAAATCAGAACAAGAGCAGATTTTTTCGATACTCAAGAAGCACAAAATCGAGTATAGCGAGAATACAAATGGAGTCTTTTTTGATATGAGCCGTCTAAGCAAAACTGCATTTGATGATATGAAAGGCTTTATCGTCTTCTGCCAAGCGAATCGTAATGAATTTGAAATGAGAGACAAGGCCCTGGAAAGTTCCCGTCTAAACCTTGGTGAAACTAATTCATTAGAGTAATGGCTGCACTTTTTCCAAAAATTTATGATCATATTGATTCAAATCCTAGTCGCATGAAAGGACTTGTATTTGAAGTTGAAGTTGCAAAAAAGATCGATGGAACACCCTGGGATATCTTCATGACAAAGCCTCTCCCTATTCCCGGCCCTATTAGCCTTCTTCTGTGGCATACGGACACTATGTATTCTTATGGACTTCCAACTCTACAGAAGTCTATTCTACGTGAGAAGATCCTTGAGCTCCAGGAAAAGGCCGACGGTCTAGGACGTCGTTGGTCCAAGAAGAAGGTACAGGATATCCTCGCCAGACAACTCGAGGGAGCTCCTTCTGATAAAATGCTTGAAGAAGTTCTCTGTGAGCTATTTCATGTGCAGAAGGTTGTCATCAACAAGGAAAAGAAGACAGTTGGATTTTTTCCTACTGATATGCGTGTCTGGAAAAGTGACCGTCTCATTATATTTGCTGATGAAGATAATCGATGGGTTACGACTCCCAATGATACTCAGGGATCACTGCTGTCCTGGGTCACAGGAAAGGAGGATGAAGGATGGTCTATCGCGTGGCCTACGGCAGAGGGCAAGTTTGAGGATCTCAAGGCCGCGGTTGCAAGAAGACAACTAGATGTCCACCCACTACCCGGATCACCTTTGGGCACTCGAATCAAGAAAGATGACTGGGCTCGTGTCTTAGGACGTGCAGAGGCTATTGAATGCTGGGCTACTTTAGGCCTCAAGGTGGCACAGTAAGTTTGAAAGGGAATAAAGGAGAAGTAGCGGTTATCAATAGGACTCGGAGAATATGGAACTATTTTCCGCTGAAGCAGAAACTCTGCGAAAAATCGTTGGAGAGTGGACAGAGCACCCCGAGAGAGAGCTAGAATCGTGCTTTGGACCGAAAGGCCAGGTCGATGCAACACGCTTTCTAACGGTGGCTCAACGGCTGAAGGCAAAGGGGTTTACGGCTCTGCCCCAGGAGGATCGTCTAACCATTACGACACTCGATAATACACGCTTTACTCTCGTGGGTATGGGCATCATACAGCAGTATTGTCGTGATAATCGCCTTGCAGGTAAGCCTTTCATTGCGATGATCAAGGACCGTGCTGGTGTCGAAAGTAATCTTGATCTTGACGACTATGAAACACGTATCAAGGTTCGTCGTGAAGTGCCTCTCGCAGCCGACGATGCACGCGTCAAGGACATTCTATCAACATGGGCACAACAGAAAAAAGCATTTCGTATGATTCGTCGATGGACCTTTCAGGGCAAGGGTGTGATCTTTGATCTATCGATTGTCCGCAGCACCAAGAAGGATCTTCGTGGCAATTACGTATGGGTGCGAAACTTCCTTGATCAGGACATTATATCAGCCGCCCCTATCTACGAGATTGAGGTTGAGCTGATTCGTGATTCCGACACTGATACACCCGAGAAGGCTCTATCCGCATTTGTAAGAGGCGTGGGTGAAGTGCTCAGAGGCCTCCAGAAACACACGCTTCTCATGCGTAAGTCAACAAGCACACGTATCCTTGATGCCTACAAGGACTTTGTCGGCGATGACAAGTTTCGTGGTGTAGCACCTATTACGCTTGAGCTCAAGAACATGATGAAGGAACAACAACCTGGAGCCCCTAACTTGCGAACGGGCTACAATGTAACGGACAAGGCAGACGGCCTTCGTGTTCTTGGCTTCTGCGACGGGAATGGTGAGCTGTTCATGATTGATATGGCACTCAATATCTACCGCACGGGACTTCGAAAGGAAGAGTGCAAGAATTCACTTCTCGACGGCGAGTGGGTTACAAAGGATAAGAACGGAAAGGCCGTCCAGCAGCTTCTATTCTTTGACATCTTCTACGCTGCTAACAAGAAAAAGGTTGATGAAATGCCGTTCTACTCAGATGTCGAAGGTGTAGAGACACGCTACGGAGAAATGACTGCGTGGACTAAGCTCTGGAATGACGGGGCAGGTGCTAAGATTATTATCACTGGACTTTCTGCCGCCACAAGGACACAGGTGAGTGCAAAGAACTTCTTGTTTGCTACAGGTGATGATATCTTTAGAAAGGCTGGACAAGTGCTTTCTCGTGAGACGATCTATAATACGGACGGTCTCATCTTTACACCAAACCTGACACCTCTACCGTCGAGGTCTGGTGTTGGTTTCCTTGAGCAGTTCAAGTGGAAGCCGTCACATGACAATACGATTGACTTCCTCGTTCTCACACAGAAAGATGCTGAAAACAAGAGAGAAGATTCTGTCATTACAGCGATCAAGCCTGAGACGAATGAGACAATTCGTTACAAGACTCTGCGTCTCTATGTGGGCTCAAGCACAGATCCCGCATATGACGATCCACGTGGCACAATTCTGTTTGATCGTGAGTTGCCGCAACCACAAGGATATGGAAAGGGCAGACAGCCGCGTGGAAAGTCCGATTACAAGCCAATTCTGTTCAATCCGAAGGAGATTCCTGATACGATGGCATCTATCTGCTACAGAGAGATTCAACAGGACCCTGACACACAGGAGGATTTTGTAATGACGGAAGCCTCCATGGAGCCGATTCAGGATCGCAGCATCGTGGAGATGCGGTATGATCCTTCGCAGCCTCCTGGGTGGCGTTGGATTCCTGTTCGTGTTCGGTATGATAAGACTGAACGTCTCCTTCGTGGTATTCTCGGACGCACTCTCAATTCAGACAAGGTGGCCGAGAGCGTCTGGAACAGTATTCACGAACCAATCACAAAGTCAATGATTAGCACTGGTAACGAGTCGCCTTCTGAAGAGGAGATGCAGACAATTGCGAAAATGGAAGAGGAGCGTGACGGTGTAGCTCGTCGCTATTACCAGAGAAAGGCCCCTCAGCAGGATCTGATGTTGGTCAGAGGTCTCCGTGACTTTCACAACAAGTATATCAAGGAGAAGATGCTGCTCATGCCTGTTCTTCGAAAGGGTTCAAACAAGACACTCTTGGATGTAGCTTGCGGTAAGGCAGCAGACTTACAGAAATGGCGGCGTGGTGGTGTCGGCTTTGTCTTTGGTATTGACTATGCTGGTGAGGGCATTCGTGATGCGAATGATGGTGCATATCGCCGCTATCTCGATACACTTGTAAATGCTCGTGGTGCAACTGTTGCTCCGATGATCTTTGCAATTGGTGATTCTTCAAAGGCATTCGTCAATGGTGCCGCGGGTGCAACAGAGGAGGAAGGTGATATTCTTCGTTCAGTCTTTGGTCGCGTGAATCCTGTGGGCCCTGTTCCACCGTTCGTGTCACGCGTTGGAAAGGGAATGATGAAGGATGGTGCAGATGTGGTGGCCTGTATGTTCGCCCTTCACTACTTCTTCAAGGACAGCGAGTCACTGTCAGGTTTCATGGCGAATCTAAATGACAGCATTAAGCTCGGCGGATACTTTGTAGCCTGCTTCTTTGATGGACAGAGAGTCTTTGATCTCTTAAAGGACAAGGAAGTGGGTGAAGCGGCGACAGGTGTAGAAGCAGGAGCACCGATCTGGAGTATCAAGAAGAATTATGATGCAGAAGAACTTCCTGATGATGAGATGAGCCTCGGTATGGGAATTGATGTAGAGTTTATCAGCATTGGAGCGTCCCACACCGAGTATCTTGTATCCTTTGAACTTCTCAAGACAAAGATGCGTGAGATTGGATGTTATCTCGATAATCCTGCAAATGATACTGCTTTATTCGATGATTCGTATAAGGTGGCTACACAAAAGGGCGATCAGTTCCCGATGAGCGATGTTGTCAAGCAGTATAGTTTCTTGAATCGCTGGGTTGTCTTCAAGCGTAAGACAACAGGTCAAGTCTTTGAACCGAAGACGCCGCCGTTTGGTAACGTCGTGGAAGGCCATGTGCCCCCTGAAGGCTACGAGGCCCCTCCTCGTCCTGGTGGTGTATGGACTATGAAAACGGGTGAGTGGGTCTATCCTGGTGATCCTAGATATGACGAGGCAATGGGTCCTCTAGTTGAGGAACCGAGAACATCGGCTGCTGCTGCTGTGGCCGCAGCATCTGCAGCAGCGGCTGTCACAACAACGGGCCCTGCAGTGCCTATTCTTGCTCCTGTAAGAGTCCCAGGGGCCAAACCTATATCGGCTAGTATGGCAGCGGCAGGACTTGCGGCGGCTCTCGCCTCTGCATCTGCTGCAGCAACAGTCGAGGGCGTAGTTCCCAAGGAAAAGACTGTTGCATCGGGCCCAGCGGCCAAGTATGAGTCAAGTGAAGTCTTCCGCTTCTCTCCTGATGCGAAACTTGGCGATACACTGAAGATTGGTGATAAGGCAGCTGCTCGTTGGCTTGCACCTTACTCAGCCTTCCCCATCATTGATTCATTGCCATCGGGTGGCCAGGTGAAATATCCGACACTTGAACACTATCTTGTCGGCATGAAGTATAAGCTTGCAACCGACAAGCCACAGTTAGCCGCATCAGTCTTTAGTGAGGAGGGAACTATCCATCAGAAGTTCCTGCGTGATCGTCTTGCCGCGAGTGGTAAGAAGGCCATCACAGAAGAACAAGATCAGGAATTCCTACGCCTCGAGATGGTGGAGGTTCGAAATGCGAACAGAGCCTCCAATATCAAGAAGTTCAAGGCACAGTTCGATGAGGCAACATGGGCTTCACAGAAGGATGCTGTTCTGAAGGAGGGTCTCAAGCAGCGTTGGGATCGCGATGCTCGTCTTCACGCGATTGTCGAAGCAGCAAGAGCACAAGGCAAGTATCTCCTCTATGATACGGATTCAGCAGCGGCTGGTGATCTCGCAGGTGCGAGAAAGGCAGATGGACGTATTGAAGGAGAAAACAAGGTGGGTCGTATTCTCATGCAACTGGCGGGATATCCTGGGTTCTAATATGTTTTGTGCTCACGAAGCTCTGTCTTACAAGAAGCCCAATAGACTCTTCTGAGATCAGGATCGTCTGGTGCTATGAAATTCTTTGCCTGCGTATGATACTTTGATGTGTAAAAGATTTCTTTTGTATGAGATACGCAAATATCCCATATATGAAATGTCTGTGGAACATCGCGAATGAGTGCCATCACATTATTTGATGGGACTAAGACCTTGTAAATGGAGAAGCCCTTGTCCTCCAAATAAGTAACTTCATGAAGACCACCCCGACAATGCTTAATCTGGTGCTGCAGCTCTTTTTCATTTGCTTTATTTATGTGAGGATAACAAGATGGCCGATAGAAAAAATGGATGGTAAATGCCATTCTACTCTAAAATAGAAAGTATGCTTTGGTTTAGCCTCCTGGGTCTAATAGGTTTCCCGATGCAAGACTTCGCTGGAGCAGGTGTTCAGCTCTTTCGTTTTACATCAGGAAAACCAGAAGTTCTTTTTGTCCAAAATCGTCTAACAAAAAAGTGGAGCTTTCCAAAAGGCCACCGAGAGCCGTTTGATCACAGCTACTACGACACTGCGGTTCGGGAAGTCTTTGAAGAAACTGGATATCGCCTCCACGAAGATTATGAGATCTGCAATAATGGATGGAATATCTGGGGCGAACGACCTTATTGGACAGGTTACATGCTCACAAACAGAACTCCTACGTTGCTTGAATCAGAACATGGGTCCGTGACATGGTTTGATGTCGATAAGAAAACACTCGGTCTCTCTTTTATCAAAGATGTGAAGGAGTGGAAAAAAGAAGGAATGCCTATTTTGTGCGACTAAGTAGAATGCCATTCAAGATTGGTCAAAACGTAATCTATTTGAATACAAATACATTACCTTTTCCTAATGAGGAGTTTGCTACGAAACGTCCCGCTCGTATTGTAAGCATCACCAATAAGAATCGTTACAACATACATCTAAAAAATAAGAATAGAACTCTGAATAATGTTCATGAAATCAATCTTAGATCTGTAGGCGGAAAACATCGTAAACCGCGATCAAAGACTAGAAAACTCCGTCGTTAATTCCATGACTCTACCTTCACAACGGCATTGCCAAACAGAGATCCTTTCAGATTACTAAAAACTGACTTTGTCGTGTTAAAGCCTGCGTTTGGCAGAATTCCTGAAACGAGATCGAGGGAGCCAAACTGCAGGAAAGGAAGACCCAGCAGAAAAAGAACCATCAATGCCAACCATATTCTCATGGCCTTGAGCAAAAGCTGAGCGGTAAATACGGTGAGAGTTCCTAGAACAAGAACGGAGCCCTTTGCTCCATACGCAGCGGCTGAGCCAACATTTGTCTTAGAGACATTTTCAATTTCAGCTTCCAGAACAGCGATAAACTCTCTGACGGCCTTCACCATCTCACTCGAATCCGTATTCTTGCCTTCCTCAATACCCTTCAGAACCTCCTCGTGTGACACACCCAACTTGCTTTCGATCTTCTGAATCTTCTCCTTCAGCTCAGCCTGAATACGGTCCTTATTTGTATAGGTGAACTCATGGCGGTTCTGAGCGGTCGTATTTGACGCATTCACAGGCTTGGCCAAAAAATTTGAAACGCGGCTTTTTGAGTGGGCCATGTTATACTTCGCCTTTTCCTGTGCAGATTTCATCTGCGTGGCTGCTTGCTGAACAGGTGTCGGGGCCGAAGTAAACGGCCAAATACCTCCCTTCTGCTTCCTTGAACGATTCTTCCGTGTGTTCCTTGGCATTCTATTTAGGGCAGAGAATCTAAGGCATTCATACTATTACTATCTAAATGCCAGAAGCATGGCAAAGTCTTGCCTTCAAAAATCGGCACGAGAGGGATGCTCGTATCACCTTCTATGAACCCACACACACCTACACAATCGATGGAAGCTCCGATAAGATCATCAGCGGCACCAAGTTTCTCCATGAGTTCTTTGGTCATTTTGACGCAGCGGCGACAATTAAGAAGATGATGTCATCTCCGAAATGGCCATCATCGCCTTATTACGGAATGACTGCTAAGGAGATCGAGAAGGGTTGGTCCGATAAGGGTAAACTGGCCTCTGAAACAGGAACTGCTCTGCACTTGGCCATCGAGCAGTTTCTCAACGGAGCTGAGCACTTGATTCCTCAGGAAGTCTTGGATTCACCCGAATGGAGATATTTCCTGAACTTCTGGGCGATGGAGGGGCCCGACCTCGAGCCGTATCGCACCGAATGGGAAGTCTGGTCAAAGGATCACTTGCTGTGTGGATCCATTGATATGGTCTTTCGTCGTAAGTCGAATGGAAAGTTCCTGATTTATGACTGGAAGCGGACAAAGGCGATCAAGACTGAAAATTCGTATCAGAAAGGTCTTGCTCCCCTGGATCATCTCGACGATTGTAACTATTGGCATTATACTCTCCAGCTGAATGTCTATCGTTGGATTCTGGAGAATTTGTATGGTATGGAGATTGAGGGTCTTGCTTTGATCGTGCTCCATCCTGAGAACAAAAATTACAAACGTATCAAGCTGAATCGCCTGGAGGAAGAGGTTCTAGATATGCTTGCGTGTCGCTCACGTGCTCTAGAGGCAGGTGGTGATGCTGCGGTGATTCTACCTGTTCCTGCCGTTGTTGAGAAGTTTAAGGGAAAGCCAAAGGGAAGCATGATCACTGATTATATGATGACTGACTAGATTCTAAAAAGACCATCTGCCTTATTGTAACGCCGTGGTATCCATCGCATTTCCACATAGTCCATATATTTGACTTCTTTCATAATGAGATCGTAGTAGACAGCAGCATACTCGTGTCGTGGCGGCTTTCTTTGAATGAGAGAGTTGATGACACCCAAATTATCATTTTCGAGCTTAATAGAGGAAACTTCATTTTTTTGTGTCATCTGAATGCCATCAAGAATTGAACACCACTCAGATTCATAGGAGTTTTGATGATCAAAATATGTTTTTACAGAGTTGAACGTTTCCTCGGATTTCAGAAGAGCTGCAGTTCTCGAGATTCTGTCTTTGTAACGAAAAGAACCATCTGTCTGTAAATGAGCGACTTCAAGAGGCCTCGCAAATCTCTTCCAGATGGTTGTAAAAGGCCCAGCTTTCCGCATCTACTAAGTAAATTTGAAAAACACTGGGCTATAGAATAGAGGCATCAAAATGTCGTCGAAGTATCTACAAATCATCGATCCCGCTGTGCCATCACAACATGAGCCGCAAGATTTCACCTATTCCTTTCCCCTGGATCCCTTTCAGAAGCACGCGATTGCTGCAATTGATAAGGATGAGAACGTGCTTGTGACCGCAAAGACAGGTTCGGGCAAGACGTTGGTGGCCGAATATGCGATTGTTCATGCTTTGAAAAAGGAGGGTCGTGTCTTTTACACCACTCCCATCAAGTCGTTATCCAATCAGAAGTTCCATGACCTCAAAAAGCTCTTTCCTCAGTCGTCGATTGGAATCATGACTGGAGATATCAAGTATCGCCCTGACGCTCAGGTGCTCGTCATGACAACAGAAATTCTACGAAACTTGCTGTATAAGAAGGGTTCGAGCACAGCATCAATTGGCCTGACAGCCTCCATTTCTCTCGAGGGCCTTTCCTGTGTTGTCTTTGATGAGTGCCACTACATCAATGATCGTGATCGTGGGAAGGTCTGGGAGGAGACGATGATTCTTCTGGATCCAAAGGTCCAGCTAGTTCTTCTATCCGCTACTATTGACCGCCCTGAACTCTTTGCTGGATGGCTCGGTGATCTGAAGCAGGTCCCTATTCACCTCATCTCCACACAGTATCGTATTGTTCCTCTTACACACTCCGTCTTCTTTAACGGTGTCCCTGAAGTCATTATGGACAGCAAGGAGAATTTCAAGGAGGGATCCTATCAAGGATGGCTTCAGTGGCGGAATCATCTTGTAAAGGGCCAGAGGGATCATCGGGATCGTGTTGCTGGTCGACGTGCTGGTGGATACGAAGATCCTGTTGTCAAAAGTGAAGGTGGCCTGAAATCAATTACGCATCAGTTGAATGAGGCTGTCACATATTTCCAGGAAAAGGGTCTTCTGCCTTGTTTGACTTTTGTCTTCAGCCGAGCGGGTTGTGAGAAGTATGCGGGCCAGATTCATGCAAACCTCGTAAGT
>Ga0007809_10000384_pt1 | contig 18248 bp, 10 predicted proteins | sample CryBogCBE02Aug07_FD_60383 | JGI IMG/M metagenome (GOLD analysis project Ga0007809, IMG submission 60383) | Freshwater microbial communities from Crystal Bog, Wisconsin, USA - CBE02Aug07 | ecosystem: Environmental > Aquatic > Freshwater > Lake | place: Crystal Bog, Wisconsin, USA | collected...
TTACCATAAGCCGCGGCAGTATAGGTTGTTGAACCAGGTAATGAAACTGCTCTAGTAGCACGAACTTGGCTGAATGGAGGAGCACTATATGTTGTTCTAGGTTCAATAAAATAGTTACTAGAACTGTCTAATACTGTTGTTATTGGTGTACCTGGATTAATATGATCCCAACCTGCGGCTGCTACGTTCATAGTTCCGTTATTAGTGCTTAGACCAAATGTAACTAGTCCGCCACTTGAAGTTGCGACTGTGAAAGAAGTAGGATTGATTGAATTAACATAGTACGTTGTTCCTAATACCACATTGCCAAACAAGCTGGTTGAGAATGTACCAGTCATAGTTCCTGAACCTAATGATAAGATAGATTTAGCCGCTGTAGACACACCTACCATAGTACCATTCACACCTGCAAATGTAACTGCTGCCGGACAAGTTTTAGCTGTCATTAATCCAGTAGCTGGTGATAAAGCAAATGTCTGTCCGCCTGGAACAGAACTTACAGTAAATGTAAATCCATCATTAATAACTGAAATGTAGTATACAGTTTCAGATTGTATATTTCCAAATGTAGTTCCTACAAATTTAATTGGCTGGTTAACTACAAATCCAGTAGTAGATGTAACTGTAATCAAGTTACTAACACTTTGTGTTTGTGTAGCAGACACAGCAATGATAGAACTTGCTATAGTGAATGTTGTTGAATTTACGATTGAACTAATATAGTATTTTGTTCCTGCTGTAATGGAATCAATAACCGGTGTATTGAAAACAATTGGATTTAACGGAATTAAAGAAGCTGTTCCACTTGCAGAGCTTACAGTCAATACGTTTGTACCAGTAACTGTTGAACTTATTGTAACAGTGACTAGCGAACTAGAAATTGTAAAATCATTACCATCGATTACGTCTTGAATATAGTAAGTTGTACCTACTGCAACTCCTCCCAATGCGGTACCAGTAAATTGAATAGGATAGTTAACCACCATGTTAGTAGTTGGGCCTTGCAAGTAACTGTTGTTAGCTGGGAAATTTAAGGTCATATTTCCACTTGCTACAGTCGCTAATTGCCAAACAGTTCCAAACGGAGCTGTGCTAATTTGAATAGTATACTGATCAAGAACTGCAAAAATATAATATGTATATCCAGCGGTTACTGTACTAAACAATGCTTGGCCAGCACCGGTATTTGCAACAAATGATAACGGCATATTAACATACATGCCTTGAGTACTTGACACAGTAAATGTATTAGTTACACCGCCTGTTGCCGCTGTTACAGTAGTCTGACTTAAACTTGTTGAAGTAATTGCAGTTGTATAGTAAGTTGGAATAAACTGCACAGGCATATTTTGATATAACGAACTAGTATTTCCAGAACCTAATGTAAATGCATTACTATTACTAGATGTACTTGTAATATTTAAAACGTTAAATGATTCTTTTAATACATAAGCATTTTTGCTTGTCGAATCATAGTAAGAAATATATCCGTATTGACCTGCGCCAGTACCACTTTGAATGAATACTCGCATACCAGTATAGTTTGCGTTTAAGTTAGTGTCTGATTGTGCTAGTTGTACATACAATCCAGTTCCTGTCTGAGCACTGTTACTTGCAGTTAAGAAACCTGCGCCGCCAGTTACTCCGTTAGAATCTGTTACGATACGTGTATTAAACACACTGTTACTACGTGTTTCGTCACCTACACTAATTACACCGGTTCCAGCACCGCTAATATTGTAGTTTGCAAATGCAGTGTACTTTGAAGTATTAATTACTTCAAGATAGAAACTAGGTTTAAAGCTAGGCAATGAATTTTCAACTTGTGCGCCATAGAAATATGTGTACTGACTAATTGAACCAGTGTATCCTCTTGGATAAATTCTAAATTGCACTTGAGTATTCAATCCAGTTATGTCGTATGCAGTAAACCATAAACGGTACCAACCTGCGTTGGCCGCAGTTGAACTTGTTTGAACGTTAATTGCACCATAGTTCAACGGAACAAATCCTCCGTTAGTAGTACTAGGATTTACTTGATTACTTAAGAAATTGTAGTTAATGCTACTTGTTCTTGTTGCAGAACCAGAATAAATTGCTTGTAAATCAATACTTGGAGCAGTACCTTGTTTTACATAAACACTAAATGTATAGTTAAATGCACTTCCTACTGGAACAGTACCGCTGACTGATACAGAAGTAATAGTACCACTGCCCGCTGTACCTGTAATAGTAAGAGTACAGTCATTAATATTGTTTACTCCGCCTAAATATCCGCCAGTTATGTAAATTTGACTTAGGTTTGTATATCCAGTGCCGCCGTTGGTGATAGTTGCTAGATAAGCTGTACTTGTTACTGTGATAGTAAAGACAGATCCAGAACCGTTACCGCTAGCATTTTGTGGAGATAAGTTTGTAAACACTCCACCAGATTGTGGAATAGCTATGTTTTGATACAAATAACTTCCATCTGGGCCGCTGGTCAAACCAGTCATTGTCCACGCTTCTGTTAAACCAGTTGGAGCAATATTTACTTTTGAGAATACAACGTTACCGTCTGAACTCCAAGTTGGTCCTGTAAACGAATTACTATAATTTAACAAATTAGTGGTTGAAGTAGTATAAGAAGAACCAGCATTAGTATACTGTAATCTTAAAATTTGACTGTTTGAACCGTAACTCTGTTGCACCACAGCTTGAACTTGTGATGATTGATTAAAAATAACTCCAGTAGCCGGAGTTTCTGTTGTGTCGTAACCTGAACTAATAACACCGTATGTACCATAAGATGTATTGCCGTTGGTAGCACGAATACGGCCGCCTGCGTCAGCAAAATATCCTGCATAACCGTAGTATGAGAACACTGACACCGCTTCAGTTAGAGCGCCAGGGCCTGTACACCATATACCTATACCGTCATTTACAATGTGAGTAAAGTCGTTACACACAATTGATTTATTTCCGCCGTTGTGTAAACTACCGTCAATCTTAAGAGCCGCGCAACCGTTTCCAAATGCTGTAACGTTTTGTACATACGGACTACGACGGAAAATCCAAACACTAGTATCGTTAGGACTTAGACCAGGAGCCAAGCAAGCATAACTTCCGCCTGTTGGTCTTTGAATTTGGAAAGTATCTGGAGCACCTAAAGTTCCTTGTAGTCCTGTGAAGGTCATATTTCGTAAACCAGTACCGTTGGTCAAACGGAACATGTCTTTCAAACAATCTCCTGCGTAGACAGTCATTGATGATCCAAAGAATACTTGTAATGGTACACGAGCACCGATCGATACTAGAGTGCCAACATATTTTGTTACAGTGGCCGATGCGGACATAGTAAGTGTAGTGCTACCGATAGCAGTAATTGTTGTATTAGGAGGAATACCTGATCCAGTAATTGTTGCTCCAACAGCTAGTCCATAAAAACTACTAATTTCTGTTACAGTAGGACTTCCTGAAGTCACTGATCCAGTAAATGTAGTTGTAGGACTGTAAGCTACAGCAAATTGATTTGAAACTGCATTAATTGTTGATCCAATAATGTAATAGGTTTGTCCAGCATTTAGTCCGGCTAGGGCTGTATAAACAATAGATGTACTGATGGTTGGATCAACAAACTGTACAGGCATCTGATCTGCAAATCCTGCAACGCTAGTCACAGTTAACAAATTATTATTTGAAGCTGTACAAGTCGTAGTAATGTTTACCAATGGTTCTACAACTACGCCACGCAATTCGTCTCCAACAATAGCTACGTTTTCTGGAACAAGGATTGGCAATGGTTCTGGATATGTTCCTGTTTTAACAAAAATAGTAGCAGTCAATCCAGAATTGCTAGCTGGAACATTTAGTGTTGACTGTGCAGTTATAGCTGTTTGCAATATCGATAACAATGTAATAGATGCGTTTTGTCCGCTTATTGCGCCAGTTTGCAAACTAGTAACTTCTTGGCCTGGTAATGTTACCACTTGGTGTACAATAGTACTTGCACTCATTAGTGTTTGATAACTTTGTGCAGGTTGAATTTGAGGAATAGCATAATTAGTGATTAAATTTGCTAACTGATTTATAGCCGCTGTAAAATATGCTATTTCTGTTACAATAGCCGAATCAAAAAATATTCCAGTTTGCCCAAATGCAAAATATGATAATGTTGTAGCCACCAGCTGACTGTTTCCGCCACGAGATAGGTCATAGATTAAAGCATCTATAATAAATCCAGCATCGCGTATAGTCTTACTTTGATCCCATACTGAGCTTGGGCTGAATGGTGATGTGCTAGTTTGCATTTGGTATAACATCCAGTTATACATTTCAGCAATTAGCCATTGTTTATTTGTTTTTAAAATAGTTGTTGTGTTAGGATAGTTGTAACCATTGACTAGTGTATTGCAAGCATAGGCAATAGTTTTCCAAGGTTGGTCCCAACTAGTTCCGTAAGTAGCAGAATCTACTCCTGTTGTATTAGATACATAGTAGACTTGTGGTACTATGTTAATCTTGGTCCAAGTAGGAACACCACCTGTATTACGCAATACATATTGTTGATTGCCAATTGGTAAAGATACGTATTTTCCACCGTAATATGTTTCCATATCACCTAGTGTGTTCATGGCATTCTTTCTAGAATGAGGAACATAAAATACCCAATACATATTTGTAGTATCTATATCAGGTCGATTACCTGTTCCAGTTCCGCTTGTTCCGTAAAGTAACGTTCCTGATGTTACAGGATCTGCATTATAAGTACCGGTATTATTTTGAATACAAACGTAAGTACCATTTTGCCATACAACAATGTCGCCTACACTATATTGACCACCTACGATCCAAGTCTTAGTCCAGAATGTTCCTGGTACTAATAATTTCCAATAGATATAATTTAAACCAATAAATGTTAAAGTTGTAGCATCAGCAATCGTACCGTCAGGTGCTTGACCTAATAATAATGTTGTTCCGTTGACAACTTGACTAACTGATTGGCCTGCTGTAAATCCTGGACCTTGTACAATCATGCCAGGTAAAATACCACTAGTGCTACTAACTACAAGTGTTGTACCTGAACTTCCAGCTAGTGTATAATTTGCTGTGCTGGTAAATGCGGCAGGATCTCTACCTGAATGGTCAACGATTGCTTCGTACAACATACCATGTTTACGTACTACATCACCAACTTTATAAACTGTTGTAACGACCCAGTCATTTTTAAATTCGTAACCTTGAGTAAACAAAGTCCAATCTGTACTGTCTACACTTGGAGCATTACCAGTTCCGCTATTTGCTAAAGAATTGTAAGTATAATTTTGTGTTATACAAACATAATCGTAACCGCCATAGGATACTGTATCACCTGGCTGATAAGTTGCCGAGGTGCTAAATGTGCCTTGATATTCATAACCTGGCATCCATAGTGCCCATTTAGTAGGATCAAATGTACTTGTCGAAGTATGTCCAGTGTTACAAATATATAAATCTGCACCAAACTTAACAAGATCGTTATACTTGTATTGATAAGAATAAGAAAAAGTTCCTTTAAATTCAATACCACTATTGATAACGTTCCAATAGGCTTGATTACTTTCAAGAGTTGTTTGACTTGTGTGATTAACAATACATTGATAAACTACACCGCCATATTTTACAATATCGTTTAGACCATAGACTGTACTAGGTTGCCATGCATTGGTCCAGTTGAAAAATTCTGTATACTCTGCCCAGTTACTAACATCGTTAACAAACTGAGTACTAGTGTGAGTAGTTGTACAATAGTAGGCTTTACCTTTAAAGACAGCAATATTACCAAGATTATATAAAGTGCTTGTTGCCCAAGTTCCAACAAATGATTTACCATCGATAATTTGTTGCCATAATGGATACGGAGTAGCATATAAGTCAGTGTAAAAATTTGCACTAGCAGTATTAGGTAATAGACAAACATAAGTCTTACCTTGATAACTTACTACTGCATCTTTAATATAGGCATAGCCAGATTGCCAAGCGCCTTGCCATTGATAACGTAATCTTCCAATTTTAAATTCTGCTGCCATGTTTTTTTCCTATTAGGTTGCGCTAACTATCTGACTTGGTGAGTATGTATATGCTTGATTAATACGTACTACTAATGATCCTGTACTGTCTATATAGTAATAACAGTTTTTACTATCCCAGCGATACTGATCGAAAATTAAATTTGCATAAGGACGGCTATGATCCGTTGCTAAACGTCCATCGAAAAAATCAACGCCATATTCAAAATTTTCAAAATTTTGTGTATTAGGGCCAGGATTGTTTAATACAATACTAGCCGCGCTAGTAATTTGATCAACTTTATAAAAATAAAGAGATCCATCATCTGTACGTTGTAAGCCGTAGAAATATCTAGGACTGTCTCCTAAGATATCACTTATACTTGTATCGCCAATGTAATAATTTCCACTCATAATATTAATCCTTAAACGATTTCAACTAAACTTACAATCGCATCTAAACTTGCCGCTGTGTTTGATACAATACTTAGCGTATTGCTTCCACCTAAAACTACACGTTCGCCACCGTTGATTACACGCAAACTTTGATTTGGTGGAACAATGACGTTGTTGATAAGATAAGCACTTACTGGACTAGAGTCTAAGTAAGTTATTGTTACTGCTGTTCCACTAGCACTTGCATTATTTGACATTGTGATAGTGCCGGCACTAGCATTAAAACTACTAATTGTAGTGTTAGCTGGGATACCAGTTCCGCTTAATGCACTACCTGTTTGAATTTCGTTAAAAGAAGTTACACTATTGATTGTTGGACTACCATTGGTTAAATTACCTTGGAATGTTCCTGATGGTCCTGGGTCCGTTATCAATACACTTGCTGTAACATAACTACTGGTTAAATTAGCTAAACTGATACCTAATACAGTAACACGAACGTTACTGGCCGCTGTATATACGATAGTAGGAGTTGTTCCTACTGCTGGACTCAACGCATTTTTAAATGTGGTTGCCATTATCTTATCCTAATGTTAAAGCCCATTGGGCTGAAATGTCTGTTGCTTGGGCAACTGTAATACCGCTTTGAATACCAGCTACACCGGTCCAACTAGAACCGTTATAAATTTCTACAGCTAATGTTGTCGGATCACTGTTAAAACGCACCATACCTTGTATAGGTGTAGCTGGACGCTGACTAGTTGTACCTGCTGGAATAACAACGCCGTTAGTTCCACCAATATTAACATAACCTGTAATCGAGCCTGCGATAGTAAGAGAACCAATAGACTGGCTAGGTGTTACAAAATATGTACCAGTGCCGCCTGACCCTGTACCAAATGCTGTAATAAATGTGCCGGATACTAAACTTCCGCCACTTAACAACATATTGTTTAGTATAGTTCCGCTGATAACACTTGTAACATTTAAAACTACAGGAGTTGCTGTTATTGTAGTACTTAGCTGAGTTAGGTAGTTGTTAATGTACCATTGGCTACTCGAACTAGTTCCAGTTCCGCTAATATTAGAAACAATGTAAGTTCCAACTGGTATACTACCGCCTGAAATAACTTGGCCAATTGCAATAGATCCTGAACTTGCTCCAAATGGATTTGCACTATTAAATGAAACTGATCCTGTATTTGTTAGAGTTTGGATTCCGCTTGAATCTGTAATATAACCGCCTGAGCTGGCTACGTTTAGTAATAATTTTGTATTTGTACTTGTAGTTAAAGGTGCTACTGGAACAGTGATACTGCTTGCTGTTGGATCAATATAGTTAGTGCCCACAGCAAATTTTAATTGTGCCAACTGTCCTGTAAAGAAATAGAAACTTGCATTAAATAAACCAATTACACTAGTAGCTCCTTGGTAATTAGAGTTAAGTCCGTAGCTACTTGTACTGCGTACTCCATCTACAAACGCCATCAACTGTCCCGAAGCATTCTTAGTAACAGCTAGATAGTGCCAAGCGTTTGTAGTAAATGGAGTTGTAAAAACAAATTGGCTATTATCATATCCATCACGGTCTATTTGAATTGTGGTATTGTTGTTAAGCCAAATACTAAAACCGCCATTTCCTGGCACATTTGATCCAATGATAGTTTTAATAGCACTGAATGAACTGCAATAAAAGAAACATTCAAATGTAAATGCTTGTGCGCCTACAGTAATTGGAGTTCCAAGTGTAAGATAATTACTACCGCTAAATTGTAAACTTCCGCCCAGTCCGTTATTTGGAGCTGTACTTACTGTTAGAATGTTTGAACTTACGCTTCCTGAAAAAGTTGTAGTATTTTGTGTACTAATACTACCTACAAAACTTGCATTTGAAACTTGTTGTGTAAATGTTGAAACAGCATTTGAAACAGTATTAGTAATACTGTTACCGTTAATCTTAAAGTTTCCAATGTTAATTCCGCCGCTGCCGTTGGTCACTAGACTAATGTCTTGATTAGCTAGGGTGTTAGTAATTGTACCATTACTAAATGTTAAATTAGCAGTTGTAAAATTTGTAGCAGTAAAAGTTCCAAGTGTCAAATTGTTGGCATAAACGTTAGCCCACTGTAAACTATTGCTACCTAAATTGTATGTATTTGTTGTAGCTGGTAAAATGTTGCTGTTAACGCCAGCAGTAATTGCTACTGTATCTGTACCACTATTATTACCAATTTGTATAGTTCCAGCAATAGTAACATTGCCGCCAACAAACATATTACCTTGTGTATTAAGGTTTCCGGTAACTGTAAGATTACTATTAACTGTTACTGCACCAGTTCCAGTAGTTGTGAATACAATATTTTGATTAGCAGATAATGTGCTGATTGTATTAGTTGCAAGTTGCAGATTACCAACTTGTAAAGTACCTTGATAAACTACAGGATTAGCGCCGCTGGCTGTTAGATTAATCGTATTACTAGTGCTAGTAATATTATTAGATGAAAAACTGATTGTACCTAAGGTGCTTGTACCACTAGCATTTAAATTGCTAGTTCTGGTAGTTCCTACTACTTGAAGGTCGTTTGAAGGAGTGCTGGTGTTGATACCTACACGGCGATTAGTAACATCCAAGTATAGTAAGTTCGTCTCAAAAGCCAGATCGACGCCATTGCGAAGAAGATTCGACTTTAAGAGCGGACCTGAAATTCGACCTAAGGCCATGCACTCTCCTCAAACCCCGTGTTTCACGGTTAACCGAATTTTCAGCTTTCGCTCTATGCTGGTTTACCACAGGTTAATATCGGGAATTTATGGTCAAATTCCGCAGTAATAGTATTTACCTGTTTTGGTTTTTTACCCTAGTATAAGGTCGTAAATGACGCCAAGATCATTGGCGGTTGCCGCTGTGGTAGGAGGGCTGGAGCCAATAACGTTGGCCCAAGTTTGTCCGTTATAAATTTCTAAATATTGTAAATCTGTATTATAACGAGTAGCACCTAGAGTAGCTACTACACGCTGTGATGTACTTCCTACAGGAAACACAATAGCACTTGTGTTTGTAAAATCCCAATATCCATCGCTGGTGCTTGCTAGGGTATAGGGTTGTGTTGTACTGTTAACTATATTATTTCCTACAAAAGGATATATTCCGTTTAATTTTAAATTTCCAGATGTAGTCCATTGGAACGTAATATCATTACTAGTATTAATACTGCTGATACTGTTTCCTGTTATTTGTATTCCGCCAGCATTTAATGTTGTTGCTGTAATATTTGGAACAGTAACAGTATTAGCATACAAGGTAGCCCATATATTATTACTAGCACCTAAATTTTCAGCTAATGTCGCTGACGGTAAAACGTTACTGTTTACTTCTGCTGTAAATTTTAAAGTATCTGTTGGATTATTATTACCAAAGTTAATAGTGCCGTCCGCTTCAAAATTACCCTGAATTGTAGTGTTACCTGTAACCGATAGTAGTGTTGAAGAACCATTAATTTGCCCGTTGCCGTTCCAAACTACGTTTCCTTGTCCGTTTGGAGTTAGGTTAATACTGCCGTTGACAGTTGGATTATTAAATCCTGAACTTATAAGATTAAGGTTAGCAGTACCAACACCACTGGCTATAATAGTAGCTCCTGCGTAGCCTACAATAGGCCCTTGCACAGGACTAGATGCTGATGATGTTACTCCACTAACTGCGGTAACAGTATAATTAAATGTAGAATTATCTGCTAGATAATTTGCATCATAGGTTGTGTTTAGTAGTAATTGTGTGCCAGTAATTGCTGTTAATGCACTTGTAGAAGGCGTAAAAGCTGAAGTGTAAACTGCTGTGCCCTTTACTACTCTGACGTTTGATATACTTCCAACCCAGTATGCGGCGACTCCACCTAAATAATTTCCAATAGTTAAACTTGTACTTGCGGCAGCCAGATGACTAGGACTCCAAGATCCTTGTAGACTGCCATTTACAAACAATCTTACGCTAGTTGTATCATAACTTACTGCTACATGATACCAGTTATTAATAGAGTAAGTACTGCTGGATGTAATTGCAATAGCATATCCGGTTTGATCAACTTGAAAATTTCCGCTAGAATTAAATCTTGCATTTAAAAATCCATTGGTGTTCATTGCCCAAATATAAGCATTAGTCAGTTGGCTGGTTGGATATACCCACGCTTCAAAAGTAAATGCACCAGTTTGATCAAAAGATGTGCTGTTTGGTACTGTAAGATATTGGCTAGTACCGTTAAAACTTAGACTTCCAGTTGCGCCATAGGTGGTTGTACCTGTAGGTGTTACATAGATAATGCCATTACTGTTGGCAATGGTATTGCTAGAAATTGTCCAGTTGTTATTATAATAAGTGGTATCAACTATTAAATTTGTAGTAGTTAATATGTTAGTTCCACCGATATATAAATCGTTTGGACTAGCACCATAGTTGTTAATACCAATGCGACGATTGGCAACATCTAGATAAAGTAAATCGGTATCGAAGCTAAGATCGCCGCCGTCTTGGAAAGATAGTAAATTATCAGCTAGTAGCTGTCCACCTATTCTTCCTAAACTTGCGGCATAATCTGGAGTTAAATCTGCGGCCATTTACGCCTCCTGATTGTTACTGATCAAAGCCAATTAGTACTGTAACTGGTTTGCTCACTGGAACTGGGCTTGTAAATCTTATATAGTAACCGGCTGGACGACTGCTTTGAATTGCGCGGTTAGCGGCAATAGCGCCAGTAGTAGCTTGACTAATTGTAATTACACCTGTGTAGGTATTAACGCTGGTAACTGTTGTACTTGCGGCAAATACTGTACTGCTAGCTGAACTGGTGAACAAAATTGTACCAGTAACAGTACTGTCTGGTGGAGAACTTAAAACAACCACGTTGCCTGAAGCACTTACCACTGTTTGGAAACTGTCCAGACCAATAGCGTTGGCGTACATACCAGCAGTAATACCACTAGTGCTTGCTACTATTAGGTTAGAACCAATTTTTGGACTAGCTCCAGTTACATCGAATGTTATTGTTCCATTAGGTTGAGTATCTGCTACAGCACTCAACACAATGGTCAATGTTGTAGTTCCAGACACGCTGACCACATACTGACCACTTCTAAATCCAGTTGTTGTAACAATTTGTTGTCCTGCTACAATATAACTATAACTTGGGCTTGCGGCATTAACTACCATGGTAGTTGATGTTACACCACCACTTACATAAGTTGCTGTAATTGTTGTAGAGTTGACTGTAGTGCTAACAGTTGTAGTAGGAGCGGCTGTTGTTAGTGTATCGCCTACGTTAATATCTGTTACGCTACTCAATGTTAAACTTGTGCTTCCACTATTAGCTAAAGTTGTTACTGAAGTTTCAGTCACTGGGTTTTGTGCAATAAGGTAGTTAGTATTAGAAATTTGTAATACGTTTTCAACTAACACTAATAAATTTTGTCCGCCCCAAGTTGAACCACTTTGTACTTGTGCAGGAGGTGCTGGATTAAGTGGTCCAAACAATGTATTAAGAGCGTTGCCTAATCCAAGACTTTGTTGGGTAATTGCTGTTGATTCTTTAAAACGTAATGCTCTCCAAGCAGTTCCTTGATAAACCATAACTTGGTTAGTGGTAGTATCATAACGCATCATGCCTGCGCTAGGACTACCTGGTTGACTAGTTGTTGGACCATTTGGTAACACTAGACTACCTTGTCCAAGAGGGCTTACATACACGTTTGATCGTGAAGCATCCGAATACAAAGTTGTATTACTTGCGCTTCTTCTATCCAGTGCTTGACGTTTTAGAAATCTCATTATACAGCCAATGTGCTTATGGTAAATGTTAACATACTGTTAACGCTTGCTATGGCAATTAATGTATCGCCATTTGCTAATACTAATTTTTCTTGATCTAAACTCACAGTTTCGCCTGCTGGAATTGGCAATGCTGAAATAATTGTGTGTTTAGATTGTGTAGTTGTTCCACTAACGTCTGCGCTTGGAACTGCATACAACGTTAAGTTGCTAGTTGAAGCACCGTAGTTACAAACAATCATGGTAGAAATTGCATTATTTCCACTGCTTGCATACATAACGGAGTTGCTGGTTGTAACTAATGTATTTTGAATTGCCATATTTGTTCCTTAAAATAGTATGCTTAACAATAATGCGCGGTTCTTAGCCACTAGTTCGTCATTATAATTAGAACTATTTACAAAAAATACACCTGACTTTCCTGGCCCAGATGTTGCTGAATAAATTGTATTACCTGAACTTGCGTATGTTGGTGTACTACCTTGATTATCTAATCCTATTACTGCACTAACTTGCACACGATTATTAGTAGATGTTAATACTAGATTGTTTCCACTAGTATTAGTTATTTGATTTGGAGTTGATGATCCACCAACCTGGACATATCCAAATGTAACGCCTGAAGTGTTAAGTGTGGAAATTACTGTGGCACCAACATAAGATTTAATATCAGTTGCACTTGCAACAATATGAGTATTTGATGCGGCTAATGTTCCAGTTAATGGATATTGTACACTGTTTACAATAGCAATACCCTGGCCGCCACCTGGTACATAAGTACTGGCTACGTAATTTTGTAAAAACGCTAAATTAGGAATATCGCCCGGACGACTTACGCTAGCTGTGTAAGCTGATCCGTTGGCAATTGTTAATACTCTTGCTGTGTTTTGCATGTCAAACACAATATCAGTGTTACCGCCAGCATTTGTAATTGTTTCTAAAGCTATACCGCTTAGTACTCCGTCTGCCGTTCTTGCCACAAACGAACCTGATTTAGATGAAGGATTTGAAGCTACTGCTGTTGCGCCAATTACGGAACCGCCACTGCTTGTTGTTGTAACCGCAGATCCACCGTAGCTGGCAGACAATGTAAATGTTGTTTGTGTTGGAGTGCCAATAACATAATAAGTTGTTGGGCTTGAATATCCTGTAATAGATCCGTTGGTAAATGATCCAGTAATTGTTACAGTAGCGCCTACTGACAGTGTAATAGGGCTAGTTGTACTACAGCTAAATTGTCCAGCTGTTCCTGTAATTTTTACATTTGTTAATGTAAAAGTACCTTCTTCCCAGTGAGTTATACTCTCACTGAATAAAAATTGGGCGGCTGATGTTGTTGGGCCGCGTTCGATTTCTATACCTGCGGTAAGGGCAGTAATTCCCGGCCCAGGCTCACCATAGTTGAGCTGAAGTATATTATCGCTTATCTCTGTGTTAGTAGTTTGTACGTATGTTGTAGTACCAAATACATTTAAATTTCCGTTTACGTTAACAGTCCCGTAACCAGATCCACCTGCTTGTGTATCAAGTGTAATAGTGCCGCCATTTGCGACTTGAATTTTATAATTGCTACTAGCTACTGCAAGTATACGTGACATAATATTCCTTATGAGAAGGGGCCGAAGCCCCTTCTCAATCTTTAACTATTAAGCGTTATCGATCTTAACTGAAACGTTAGCTACTGGTGAGCCAAATGTCCAGTTAACTTGAGAACCGTTTGTAAACTGGTTACCAGTGTTTTGTGTTACACGGCAACGACGATTAGTAATCTTAGTTACCCAATATGTACCACCAGCAGAGTCAGTAGCGTTAATAGCCATTGTTCCACCAACTGTTGGGAAAGTGTTAACTAGTTTAGCATAGAATGCACCGTCAGAACTTTCAACACGGAAACGTTGATAGTTTTCTTGTTTGATAATATCAGTATCTTGACGAACAACACCGCCTGTCGTAGCTAATGACTGTGCTTGAATAGCGGCATAGTTACCACTATAACCAGTTGTTACTTGTGCGGCAAATGTCATTGTTGCGGCCGCAGTACCTGAACTAAATGTGATTGCTGTGTTACCACTTACTACTGTAGTAATTGTCAAACTTGTTGCCGAAGTTACCACTGCGGCATTACCACCTACTGAACTACTTAGAACAATTTCAGTTGATCCGTTTACAGCAATAATGTAGTATGTACCAGCTGACAAGCTGCCGCCTGAACCGGTTGTAACAACTTTCATACCTGGAACTAACTGGTCTGTTGAACTTACTGTTTCTTTGTACAATACAATTGATAAACCAGTTACTGCACCTGCGGCGCCGCCTGATAGTGCTGTACCATCAGAACCTACAAATGTCAATGTACTTGTGCCGTTAGTTGCTGTAACAATATAGCTTTGTCCAGTTGCATAAGCATTACTTTGAGCGGCTGTACCACCAATAAAGTTTGTACTTGCTGAACCAGTAAATGTAACTACTTGACCTACATAGAATGTACCAGCGGCTTGTGCTGTACCTAATGTGATTGTGTTGAAAGGAGTTGCACCAACTGTGATAGTACCGTAAACACCTGAAGCAATAGTTGTTACAGTTGTAGCACTGATACCAGGAGTTACTGGAACTGTATTGATATAACCGTCACCATTGTTAGAATATGTAACACCGTTAACAGCAAAGTTAGCACTAGTAACTGTAATAGTTTGTCCAGCACCTTGACCAGCTGAGTCAGTAATTGCCAAAGCACCGGTAAATGATGCAACGTTAGCTTGTGTGAATGTTCCACCTGATACTAATGTTAATGTGTTAATACTGTTATAAGTTGCACCTAATACTGCTGTACCACCTGTACCACCTGTAAATGTTGCACTTGTACCAGCAATAGCGTGAGCGTATGTATCTGTTAATGTAATTGATGTTACACTTGTACCACCAACTAAAACATAATATGTACCAGCGGCTGTACCACCAGTTACTACGAAATCTTGACCAGTGATATATGTACCACTAGCTACCACTGCAACACCAGCTGTTGAAATACTAGTTACTGAAATACCAGTTGTGCTTGATGTTAATGTTGGTGTAAATGTAACTGTACCGCCACCTGCTGTGATTGATACTACACCTGTACCACCGCCGTAGGCTTTAGTAGCTGTACCAGTTACTGAAGCATTGCTCAAATAGGCAAAAGTTGGTGTACCAACTGCTGTAACGGCGCCTTCGCCAGCTAGTGCTGGTTTTGGAAATGTTGTTGTTAATGCTACTGCTTGAGCATTTGTATATGAACCTGCTGTAGTAACAGTAGAGCCAAGAGCTTTCAAACCACCTAGATCATAGTCTGTTGGTATTAAACTTGTGTTACCAAATAAGCCTGTGGCACCTGTGTTACGCTTACCGATATATTTTTTATTTAGAGGACGTCCCATTTTGTTTTCTCCTTTGTAGAAAAACGGCGTTCTAGGCCGTACGCGGTTGGATTTCCGCATAAAACTCACCCCATGTGAGTCGTACTATGTATTTAGCTACAAATGAAAAAGCACTCCGAAGAGTGCTTTTATCATAGTACTGCTTAAAAACAGATTAACTGAATTTAACGTTACTGTTTGTGATACCAACTGTACCTAAGTAGTCAGCCGCGTTACCTAAAGATGACGCTGTGTTACTTAGTTCTACGTAACCATAACGTGTCATGAATGAAACGACTGGTTCGAAGGTTGATGGATCTAGAACAACACCACTGCTCATCAATGGAATGTATGGGCAATAGAACGCAGCCGCATCGCTTTCGCTAGCGCCTTTGTATCCAATTAGGATTGATGTTGAATCTGTTGCGTATGTGTTAACATACACTTTCATTGCGTTATTCAATGTACCAACAAACTTAGTGTTTGTAGGTGCTTCGAATGTACCTTCTGTTGTACGAGCAAATGCGCTTGTAGTAGCAGATTGTAGAATGGTTAAAGCAAATGGACTTACAACAGCCCAGTTACCTGCACCACGACGTGTACGTTGAGCAATCAAGTTACTTACACGGTTGATTTGAATTGCCAATGCGGCATGTTCGTCACCAACGAATGTAGCTGTACCAGAAACTGCAGACTGGTCATATGTTTCAGCTGGAGTACCAGCTAAAGTCAATAGACTAGCTAAAATTTCTTGGTCGATCTCAGCAGTAATTTCTTGTGCTAGAGCGGCCATGATTTCTGCTTCTACGTCAATACCTTGTTGTGCTTGCGCATCTTGAGCAGCCTCGAAAGTCCAGCGAGCTGATAACTTACGTGTCTTAGCTTCAACTGTTTGTTTCAAGATTTGGATGCTCATTCTGTTACCAGCTTGACCTTCTAAAGAAGCTGTTGAAGCCGCTTTAGCAGTACCGTCAACTTGGTTACCAGAGTAAGAAGCCGCAATCTTGAATGGGCTTAATGCCTCTTCGCCTGCTGTTACTGAAGCGCCAGATGATGTATCAGAGTAACGTACACGTAGTGTATGGATCTGACCAACTGGACCAGTCATTGGTTGTACGCCTAATAACTCGTTAGCAATAACGGTTGGCATAACGCGACGGATTACTGGAAGAATCACGCGATTTAGTGTTGCGACGTTGCCGGCAGAAGTAGCACCAGCTGTAGGGCTTTCCATCAAATACTTGCGAGTATTTTCTAGTGTAACCGCCATAACTGACTTTTTAGTGCCTTGTAGGCCTTCTAAAAGTGCTTCTTTAGTTTCCTGCCAACGTCCGTTTAGTAGTTCTGACATTTAAATTCTCCTTAAATTTTTAGTCCAGCTAAACGACGTATATCAAAGATATTGCTGTCGCTCTCGCTGCTACGTGTGGTGTTGGAAACTTTGTTCCCTGTAACTTCCTTAGCCTCTACTAGTGCCTGTTTTTGTTGTTGTTTTTGAGGAGCTTTGCCAGCAACTACTGCTGGTAGATACTTGTCAAAACTTTCTACAAGTTTTGATGTTTTCACAGTCTCCATTAATTCACCCATGATCTGCTTTTGTTCACTGTTAAGTGGACTTAGCAACTCACTCATGACTTTTTGACGCTCAATGCTTTCTTCTAAGCGTTGTGCTTCTGCTTTTTTACTTTCTATTACTTTTTGCGCCATCAATACATGAGCTTGCGCTTCTGTAAGTTCAGCTGTTTTCAAGTCTATAACTTTGAGTAATTTAGCAGTTTCTGATTTTTCGTTTAGATAACTTGTTTGATATTCTGCGGCAAAAGCCTCGAATAACTTACGACCGAAATCTTGACGACGAGCCGCTTCAATGTCTTCTTTCAAGCTAGTAATTTCAGTTGTTAAACCTTCTGTTACTACTTGATCAACCATTGTAGCCGCACGTTGAACAAATTGTTCTTTTACTTTAGCAAGTTGCTCACGTCCTTCACGAACTAGGCGTACCTTGGTTTCAGCAAGGTCTTGCTTGTCTTTGTAAAACTCTGTAATTTCTTGAGCAAGAGCTTCTACTACAAAACTTTCTAACATACCAAATTTGCTGGCCATTTGTTTTTGGTCTTCGTGCAATTCTAATACTTCGCTAGCTAGTTGACGTGTGACAAATTCCTTCATCATTTCGCCATCTTTCTTAGCTTTCTTAGCGGCCTTGACTTTCATCTCAGCTAATTGTTTACGATCTTCAGCAAAATCTACGATTTCAGCCGCTAGTTGGTCAGTGATCATGCGATCAACTGCTTCAACCATCTGTGCTTTGTCGTGTTCGTACTTTTTAGAAAATTCTTCACGTAATTGTTGTGTCATAACTTCGCGACTCTCGTTTAAACGAGCTTCGAAAGCTGACTCAAGTGAAGCTTTGATCTCTTCAGAAATCACATTATTCTCAAACAAACTTTTTAGTGCATCCAACATGTGATTCTCCTTTTATTGGAGTTTGCTTATTATTTCTAATAAGCTCTCTTTGAGATATTTCTGTGCTTTAGGATTGCCCTTGACCTCTTGCGCTATGCGTAAGGCACTTAATCCTCCCTTATTATTCATAAGGTGTTCATAAATTGGTGT
>Ga0007809_10000386_pt1 | contig 18162 bp, 32 predicted proteins | sample CryBogCBE02Aug07_FD_60383 | JGI IMG/M metagenome (GOLD analysis project Ga0007809, IMG submission 60383) | Freshwater microbial communities from Crystal Bog, Wisconsin, USA - CBE02Aug07 | ecosystem: Environmental > Aquatic > Freshwater > Lake | place: Crystal Bog, Wisconsin, USA | collected...
ATTCAATTTTTGGTCATTGGACTGCTTCTGCGGAGCTTTAAAAATGTATATATACATTAAATTAATAGATGGGCAAATTGTTACAAATCAAATTAAACGTATTTCTGATGGTGCTTGCATTCCATTCGACCCAGCTAACACAGACTACCAAGCATATCTAGCATGGCTTGACGAAGGCAACACATTAGAACCAGCAGAGGTAACAAATGAACAACCATAATTGGGAAATATTAGACATCATTGCAGAAAACGAAATAATTAAATCTGCTAAATACCACGTTACAGCTAGTGATGAATCAAACACATATTTAGTAGAAACTGAAGGTAATTGGTATTTTAATGGTGTTTTTGATAAGCCTTATTTAGATATTACTAAAGAGGATGTAATAGATTTAATTAAAAAAGAATCTGTTGTAGATGGACTAAATATTATAGAATCAAGGTTAGATGAACAGCTTGCATATTTAGAAAATAACAATAATAGAAATATAGCACCTTGGTTATCACAAACATTTACTCCTAACAGTTAGGAATTATTATGGCAATGCCAATTGAAATAATCTCAGCAGCATTAAAAGATATTGGTGCATTGGCATCGGGAGAAACTCCTACAGCAGATGAAGCCAATGATGCGCTTTATATGCTTAACAGCCTAATTGATCAATGGTCTAATGAGGACATGATGGTGTATAACACCACTGAAATCATATTCCCTCTTATATCAGGTCAAGTTCAATACACTATTGGGCCAACACCATCCACAGCTAACTTTATTGGTGCTAACTTTACCGGATCTATTACAGGCAACATTTTAACTGTTACTGCACTAAATTCGGGCGCAATTGCACAAGGTCAAACGCTTAAAGGCACAAACATTATTGCTGGCACCAAAATTGTGCAATTTTTAACAGGTGCTGGTGGACAAGTTAATGAAGTTGGCACTTATGAACTAAACATCACTTATTCATCACCGGTAACATCAGAAAGCATTATTGGTTATTACCAAAAGCCTTTGTTTATTGATCAAGCCTATGTTCGTGTAAATACTAACTCTAATGGTTCGCCTATTGCTAATGGCGGTTTAGATTATCAAGTGGCGGTATTGGCTTTAGAAAACTATAATCAAATTGGTTTAAAGACACTTAATGGCCCTTGGCCTAAAGCCCTTTATTACAATCCTAATGCTGAATCAGGTAACGTATTTGTATGGCCTAACCCAGCGCAAGGTGAAATGCACATGTTTTCATCTACTATCTTTAGTAACTATACGTCACTAAACGATGTAGTAGTATTGCCACAAGGCTACACAATGGCTCTCAGATGGAATTTAGCTGAACGTTTAATGCCTATGTATGGCAAATCAAATCAAGCGCAAATAGCAATGATCCAAAAGTTTGCTAACGAAGCTAAAGCCACTATTAAACGTAATAATATGCAACCTATTGCAGCAGCAAGCTACCCTGACTCTATGTTGGTTGGTCGTGCTAAAGATGCTGGCTGGATTTTGAGTGGGGGTTTCTTTAGGTGATTTATTCCGATAATTGTCGTGCCAGCATGAAAACATTATTGCGTGGCGATTCTTACAAGGATGTGTAATGGCAGATTTTGGATTTGTAGGGCCTAGTTACAGCGCACCTTCCATCTATCAAGACGATCAGGAATGCGTAAACTGGCGTCCAGAGGTTGATCCGTTAAAACAGCCTGGTTCTCGTGGTGTGGTAGCTTTATATCCAACACCAGGGCTTACTACACAAGTCATTTTTCAAAACAAACAAGAAGTTCGTGGTTTAAGAACTGTATCAGGCGGAAACTATTTAGTAGCAGTTTGTGGCCCTTACGTTTATGTTTTAACTAGCAACTACGTTCCTACAATGGTTGGAACATTACAATCATCTACAGGTCGTGTTGGCATTACTGATAATGGTGTAAACGTTTATATTGTAGATGGAACTAATCGTTATACATGGCGCATTTCAAATCCAGCTAGTGCAGTATTTGTTGGTTCTGTATCAGGTACAACTTTAACAGTTACTTTATTAAAAAGTGGCACAATTGGCATAGGTCAATCATTATTTGGGTTAGGTGTAAGCCCTGAAACTGTTATTACCGCTTTGGGGACAGGTACAGGTGGCCCAGGCACTTATACAATTAATGTTTCTCAAACAGAACCAAGCGAAGTATTTAACTCTGCTGCTGTAGGTGCAACTTTAACAGGTTCTATTTCTGGCACTACTTTAACTGTTACAGCAGTCACAGGCACTTTATATCCAGGTCAAACAATTCAAGGTGTAGGTGTCACAGCTGGCACAATTATTACCGCCTATGGTAATGGTACTGTTTTAAGTCAAACTATCGCCACAGCTGGCACAGGATACGCTGTAAACGATACTGTAACTGTATTGGGTGGGGTATATGGAACGACTCCTGCCACTTACACTGTAACGTCTATCGGAACGGGTGGAACTGTTACAGGTTTAACGCAAACTAACGCTGGTCAATATACTTCTAATCCGACTAATAACGTATCTACATCCTCTAATGGTAGCGGTACAGGTTTAACTTTAACTTTAACCTTTGGTACGGGTGCTGGCGGTACAGGCAACTATGTTTTAAGCACATCTCAGACAGTTGGTTCTGAATCAATGTATGCTTTGAATTTTAGTTTAATGCCATCTAATGATGGTGCATTTACAGGCGGTAATACAGTAGACATTGTGGATAACTATTTTATTTACAATAAACCTAATACTCAACAATGGGCGGCATCTAATCCTTTATCGCCTATTACTTATGGATTAAGTTTTTCTAGTAAAGATGGATCGCCCGATAATTTAGTTTCTATTATTGCTGATCATCGTGAAGTTTATTTATTAGGTGAAACTTCATCAGAGGCTTGGGTTGATGTAGGTACGTTTCCGTTTCCTTTCCAACGTATTCCAGGCACTAACACTCAACATGGTATTGCCGCCAAGTTTTCTGTAGCACGTTTAGGCAATTCATTTGCTTATGTATCACGCAACAATCGTGGTCAAGCGCAAATTATGCAAATGAATGGTTATATTCCTCAACGTATTTCTACACACGCTGTAGAACAAAGTTTGGTTGGTCAATATATAGACGATGCCTACGCATGGACTTATCAATTAGAAGGTCATGAGTGTTATGTAATAACGTTTCCGTCAGTTAATTTAACTTGGGTTTATGATATTTCTACAACAATGTGGCATAAATGGTTATCAACTGATCCACAAACAGGTCAATATACTATTTTTACAGGTAGTTGTTCTGCTGTGTTTCAAGGAGATGTAGTGGTAGGCGATATAACAAACGGCCACATTTATAAACTTGATCCTGATAACTATACCAATGATGGTGTAGAAGTTCGTAGATTACGCAGAGCACCACATTTAGTGACAGATTTACAACGTCAATACTTAGAGGAATTTCAAATACAATTCCAACCAGGGGTAGGCACAACAGGATTATCTAATCCATCTGTAAGCCCTGGCAGTTCAGATGCGCCTACAACCAATCCACAAGCGATGCTTAGATGGTCTAATGATGGCGGTTCTACATGGTCAAATGAACATTGGGTAAGTATTGGCTCGGAAGGCAAATATAACAATCGTGCTATTTGGCGCAGACTTGGCTGGTCAAGAGATCGAGTGTTTGAAGTGGTTGTAAGTGATCCTGTAAAAGCAGTTATAGTATCAGCTAACTTAAAAGCATCTGAGGGCGATAACTAATGTCAGCTAATAATGGTTTATATGGTGTCAATCAGACTAACCCATATCCACAGACTGAATTTTTAGATGGTCAAACCAAACGGCCTACTCGTGCTTGGCAACAGTTCTTTCTTAACTTATTAAACTTTACTAGCGCACAAACTGCGACAACGGGTACTGCCACGCTACCTGCAAAGCCCGTAGGCTTCATAAATATTACTGTTGGGGGTAAGCCCTACAAGGTGCCTTATTACAATGTCTAATAGGGCTTTAGAAAGTATTTATCAATCGGTTAAAGCACGATTAAATTTAACGCTTGATGAATTTGCAGAGGCTTTAAAAGGCTGGGAATTTATAGAACTTACTGAGCAAAATGAATTAATTGGTGCAGTAATGATTAAAGATAATGAATTGCACGTTGGATATTCAAAAAAGCCAACAGCATCTATTAGAGGTCATATTAAAAAGACTTTAATAGAGTTAATAGAAAAATATGGTTCAGCAGTAACAAGTGTTACAAAAGAAAATGAAAAAGGGTTAAAATTCTGTAAACGTATAGGCTTTGAAGTGGTTGGTGAGGATCAAGGCAAAATATACATGAAATGTGATAGGTGCAACTATGTTCGGTAATCAATTTAAATTTAGTAGCGTATTAAAGCAACCTGCTTACAATGATCCAATTACCGCTTTAGCTGGCGCAACAATTGGAAGCTCGTTAATTGGTGCTGATGCTGCTTCAAGTGCTGCTGATCAACAAGCGCAAACAGCGGCCAATGCTCAAGCACAACAGCTTGCAATGTTTAACACGCAAAATGCTCAATTAGCACCACAACGTGCCACAGGTTACAACGCACTTAATCAAATTGGTGCTTTAGGAACAGGTCAATATCAACAATACGATGCAAATGGCAATCCTATTGGTACAGGAACAGGTACTGGTTATCTTACACATCAATTTAATAATGCCGATTTAAATTCACAATTAGCACCTAATTACGCATTTAATTTACAACAAGGTCAACAAGCTACACAAAACGCTTCTAATGCTACAGGCGGTTTAGTTGGTGGTAATGCACTTAAAGCACTACAAGACTATACACAAAACTATGCTGGTAATGCTTATCAAAACGCATTTACTAATTATCAAACACAGCGTGGCAATATTTATAATACATTAGCTTCACAAGCAGGTTTAGGTCAGTCAGCACAAAATACAGCCGCACAACTTTCTGGCAATACAGCCAACGCATTATCTAGTCTTGCTACAGGTTCTGCTGCTGCTCAAGCTGCTGGTCAAATTGGTTCTGCAAGTGCATTAACTGGTGGTTTAACTAATTTAGGAAATCAAAATTATTTAAGTTCATTGTTAGGGCAAGGTGGCTTTGCGGCTAATTCAACAATACTTCCGGTATCTATGCAGAATACAAGCGTTCCTTGGACTGCTAATTGGGGCAATTTGCCGTCAGAATAATAGGGGATAAAAATGGCCGGTGTTTCTAATGTAAATACAAATCTAACTGTTGCACAACCAAATCAAATGTCACTTGGTGACTTGATGACAATGGCTCGTGGCGCACAAGCATATCAACAAGCTGGTGAACTTAATCCACTTTTAATTCAAGAAGCACAACAAAAAATTAGAAGTGCAACAGCAGAAGCTAACGTTGCAGAAGAAACACAAGCCCCTAAAATTAGCAAAGCTAAAACAGAGGCTGAATCTGCATTAGTTGGATTAAGCAAGGCGCAACTTGAAAATATGTGGACTCACACTACAGGTGTTGTTCAACAAATTCAATTGATGAAAAATGATCCAAATTTAAATCTTGACTCTATTGTTGGGAAAGCTAAAGAAATTAATGACAATATGGGTGGAGATGATAAGTCATTAAAACAATCTTTATTAGGGCTTCCTCAAGGAGAGGATGGCAATCCACCATCTAAACTTCAATTGCAATCATGGTTGGCTCAAAAAGAAGCATCTATGTTGTCTACACAAGATCATATTGCAAAAATCTATCCAGCCCCTACGTTTCAAGATGTTGGCGGTGGTTATCAACCTGTTTCTGGTGCTAATCCATTGCTTACAGGAGTTGCTGCTGGAACACCACAAGGTGAATTAGTAACTAAAGGCCCAGGCCCAACACAAGAGTATTCTGCACAACCAGGTGATAAAACAGGATTTAGTGAAGGCTCTAAATATATTGTTGTAAATGGTGTCCCTAAACTTACAGGCCAAGGGCCATTAAATACAAATCAACAACTTGAAGTTCAAAAAGATATTGCAGATACTAATTCTAAAGCTAAAGGATCACAAACAAGAATTGGTTTGTATCAAGGTTTAAAAGATTTATCAAGAACTGCATTGGTTGGCCCAGCAGCAGATAAACGTACAATGGCTATTAAGATTGGTAGTTTGTTTGGTGTTCAGCTTGATCCTAAAACTGTTCAATCTATGAATGATAGTGATTTATTTCAAAAAGAAGCTGCAATGCTTGGTCAATTGCCAGGTGGAACTGATGCAGCTAATCTTGTAAATCAAATGGCAAATCCTAATTTTAAAATGATGCCAGAAGCAATTAGAGAAGCTGGTGATTTAGGTATTGCAAGAGAAAAACTTAATTTACTTGGTCAAAAAATTAAAGGTCAATATAGACTTGATGCAAATGGCTATTACAATGCTATGCAGAACTTTAATCAGCTATCAGACCCTAGAGCATATAATTTTTTAGATGATAAACAGAATCAACAAAGAGTAATGCAAAGTTTAGGTTTAGATAATAAAGGCAATCCTTTACCTATAAATAAAAGTGGACTAACTGATGCTCAAGAAGAGTTCAGAAATAAAGTAGAAAAACTTTATAAACTTCGTAAGCAATTTGAACAATAGGATAAATCATGGTTGATGCAGTTAATTGGAGTAGTTTAGTTCCAGGCTATAACGATCCTAGTATTGTTCAAACGGGAAATGGCGCACAAGTTAATGCGCCTGTTGTCACTGTTACACCTGAAGCAAACGACTTTAAAAATTTAGATCCAAAACTTGTAGACGCTTTTACTAAAGCTGATGATGCTTGGTATCAAAAAACAGGAAATCATTTGCCTGTAACAAGTGCAGCTAGAACACGAGAACAGCAAAAAGATTTATTTAATCGTTATAAAAAAGGCGATAAAAATGTTTATATGCCTATTAATCCTGATGATCACCCAGAAAAAGATATGTTTCACACAAATGCTGTGGACATTGATCAATCAGTTCCAACAGACTTTTTGCAACAATATGGCCTTACAAGACCATTAGGAAAAGCTGATCCTGTTCATACAACATTAATTGGCGAAACTAAACAAACTCCCGTTAATCCATCTACTACATCAGAAAGTGGAATTGATTGGGCTGGTTTAGCTAGTGCACCACCGCAAGTTAATCAAGTTTCACCACAATTAAAACAATTAGGAATTACTACTCCTATTGATACCGGTGGCACAGCAGCGTTTGTAGAAGGTTTAAAAACAGGGCTAATGGGCACAGGTGTAGGTGCAATGCAATTAGGTTCTAATTTATTTGGAAATCAAAATGCTGCATCACAATTAACAGGTCAATGGGCTAATCAATTAGAAGCTGCAAATCAACCTTATGCACAAGCACACCCTGGTGCTAATTTAATGGGTAGAATTGTTGGGGCAACACCATTTGCTGCTGCACCTATTGGTGAAATTGAAGCTGGCGCAAGTATTCCTGCCATAATGAAACAAGGATTTACTGGTGGCGCATTTGCTGGTGCAATAGGGGATGTTAAAGATGCACAAAATGCAAGTGATTATTGGACTAAAAAATTAGGTCAAACTTTTGAAGGTGCATTGGTTGGATCTGCATTAGCTCCTGCTTCTTATGGCGCATCCTATTTACTTGGTTCATCATTAAATGCTGGGGTTAATGCAGTTAATTGGATTAAAAATAAATTAGGCCCTGAAATTACACCATCATCTAATATTTCTATTCCTGCGGTTGAAGCAGCAGAAAAAGGTGGATTATCAACAGATGCTCAAAAAGTAATTGCTGAAGCACCACAACAAGTTCAACAAAAAGTTATTCAAGATGTAAGAGAAGGAAGACAATTAGATGAACCTGCAATTGTGCTTCATTCTAAAGATCAAGCATTGCCACAGCCTTTAGGTTTAACACCAGGGCAATCTACAGGTAATCCATATATTATTGGTCAAGAATATAATAACAGCGTAAAAAATGGATTTCAGCAAATACAATCCAAACAAAAAATGGCGGCTAGAGAAAATTTAGATCATTTTAGAAAAGAAATTTCGCCAATGGTTGAGGATGATACCCCTTTAACTACAGGTCAAAAACAACTTGAAGGAATTTCTGCAAAACAAAAAGAAATACAAAAAAATATTAGTTCCGCATATAAAGAATTGGCTGATGCTAATCAAGGAAATATTCCTCTTAATCTTGGCACATTAAAAACAAATGTTGAAAATGCATTAAAAGAAAAAGGTGCTACAAGACTTGTTTCAGATGATGTTAAAAAAACAATGAAAGATGTTTATAAAGAAGGAAAATTATCATTTAATCAATTTGAAACTTTAAGAGATGTTTTAAATGATGATATTAAATTTGGCGGTAAAAATGCTATAGCAGCAAAAATGATAAAAAATGAATTAGAAAATTTACCAATGGGTGAAGAATTTGCTGCGCTTAAAAAGACTGCTGATAATGCACGTTCATTATCTCGCCAAGAGCATTTAATGACAGAACCAACTATTGGTAGTGGTAGCCATGAAAAACCTAATCCTGATTACAATCCTATTTATGCTAAATATAAATCAGGTAAATTAACACCAGAAAATTTTAATGCAAAAGAAATTATTGGTGGTACAAATGCTCAATTGTCACAATATGTTAATTTGATTAAAGACAACCCAGAAGCTATGCAAAATATGCAAGCAGGGGTTATTAATCATTTAAGAGCTGAAGCTACAAAATCAGGAGAATTTAGTGCTAAAAATTACAATGCCATTTTAAATAAATTAGATGCAACAAAAAAATTAGATATTATATTTCAGCCTTCAATTACTAAAAACATGACACAAAATGAAATTAATGCTGCTAATCAACAATCTGCAAATTTTATTAAAAAATTAAAAGATTTTGGTGAAGTTTCAAAAGCTGCATTTACAACACCCGCAGAAGCTCACATTAATAGATCAGGTACTAAACAAGCTATTGAGCAAATGCTAACAGGTGGTGAAGGCGAATCACAAAAAGCTAACTTATTAACAGGTGCAGCTGACATTTTAACTGGTGTGCCTATATTTAAAACATTGCATCAAGCTGGAGCAAATTATGAAAAAAAATTACTTGCAGCTGGTGAAGCAGAACAAAAGAAAAAAATGACAGAATTTGGTGCTGGCATGAGTGACAAAACTAAAGCACAAAAATATTTAAAAGAATTATTGCCTAGAAAAGCGGCAAAAGCTGCAACTTATGGAGTAGGTGCTAATATTATTCCATTAGATGAAACATTTTTAAATAAGTTAGCAAATCCACAAGGACAATAACATGAGTGTCAATCTATCCCCAATCGGTAACGGAATATCATTTTTAGGCACAACAGGCTTACCTTTAGCTGGTGGTCTTTTATATACTTACCAAGCTGGTTCTAGCACTCCATTAACTTCTTATCAAGATTCTAATGGGCTTATTCCTAATGCTAACCCTATTGTATTAAATACAGATGGTCGTTTACCTAGCGAATTATGGTTTCAAGCTGGCTATAACTATAAGCTAGTATTAAAAGACTCTGTTGGCAATCTAATTGCTACTTACGACAATATTTACGGCATTATTGGCACTATTCCTGTAGCACCATCATCATTTACTACCGGCATGATTATGCTGTGGTCAGGTGCTATTGGTTCTATTCCTAGCGGATGGAATTTGTGTGATGGTACTAATGGTTCACCTGATTTGCGTGATCGTTTTATTGTTGGTGCAGGTACTTCTTATTCAGTCGGTCAAACAGGCGGTAGTGCAGATGCAATTGTAGTATCCCATACGCATACTGCTACTTCTGTAATAACAGACCCTGGACATGTTCATCCTTATGCAATTGGTAATGGATATTACAATACTGAAACAGACCCATCTATTGCAACAAATACTTATTCTAGCAGACAAAATCCTTCAGTTCCTACTGCAAATACAAATTCAGCAACAACTGGCATTACTGTGGCTACAACTAATCAATCAACAGGTACAAGTGGCACAGGTCAAAACTTACCACCTTACTATGCTTTAGCTTATATCTTTAAACTTTAAGGTTAATATGGACACACAATCTTTACTTAACCTTTTATTTTCATCTGCTGGTTTAATACTTGGTTGGTTTTTAAGAGAGCTTTGGACTGCGGTCAAAGAACTTAAAATTGATTTAGCTAAATTGCGTGAGGAATTGCCTAAAGATTATGTTGCTAAATCTGACTATCGCCAAGATGTGCGAGAGTTAAAAGAAATGATCAGCAAGCTATTTGATATATTGGAACATCGCAAATGAGTAAATGGTGGCTATGTTTACTAATTAGCCTTCCATCCTTTGCAGGAACGCTTCCTGACGTATCAATTACGATGGGTGATGTTAGAACATCAAACAAGCTAGATATTTGTTCTACGGCAACGTCTACAGTTCGCAATGTACCCGAATCTGAAAAGAAAGCCGTCTATAAAGAATATAACGTGACTAATGATAAAAGCGTATGTTCTCAAGGTCTAGAAGTTGATCATTTAATCAGCTTGGAACTTGGTGGCAGTAATAACATTAAAAACTTGTGGCCACAATCTTATTGCGGTCAATGGAACGCACATGACAAAGACAAATTAGAAAATGAATTGCATCGTCAAGTCTGTGCTGGAAAAATAACTGTGATTGATGCTCAACAATGTATTTCAACTAATTGGATTACTTGTTATCAAAAGATAATAAAATAGGGGGGGCTATATGTTTAAAAAACTAGCAAAACTATTAAAAAAGTTATTATCAAAAAGAAGTTATCACAGGGATGCAAAAGGTAGATTTACAAAAAATGATTAAGAATTGGTTACACAACATATTAAGTGAACGTGACAATCAAACCATTTGCGCTTTTAGGGTTATTGCTTTTGTTGGTGGGATTGAAATGTTGTTTAAATTTGCAACTGTTGCCGATCCACAGTTTAGCGATTTTGCTGAAGGTATTGCTGCGCTTGGTGTTGCGATAGCTGCTAAAAATTGGTCGGAAAAATAATGCTTTTTTTAATGACATATTGGAAGCAATTAGGAATAGTGATCTTATTGTCATTGGCAATACTTGGTGCTTATCTTAGAGGCCATGAAGCTGGTGAAGCTAAAATACAAGCTAGGTGGGATGCTCAAAAGGTCTTAGACTTACAAGCGGTTGCTAAAGCAGAAGCTAAAACTGAAATTATTGAAACTAATGGAAATAAGGTTACTGAAAATGACAATATCCAACTTCAAAAAACTATTGATACAACTGCTGATTATTATAGCAGTCATTCTGTACCTACTAATTCTAACAGGGTGCAGTCCACAACTAGAAAAGCCAGTAGTAGCGAAGTGTCCAGCGTTCCCACCACTACCGAACAGTCTAACCAAAACACCACCGACACAGTATCTCGTGCCGACTACGAAGCCTTAGCCAACGATTGTTTGGCCACTACTATTCAATTAGACAATGCTCAACAATGGGCAAAAGAACAAGTGCAAGTAAATGCTGAGTAACTTTCAAAAGTCATTAAATTATATTTTGCAATCAGAAGGTCTTTTTGTAGATAATTCTGCCGACCCAGGCGGTGCTACAATGAAAGGCATTACATTAAGCAATTATCGTATATTTAAAAAAAACTTACATTTAACAGCTAATGATCTTAAAAACATTTCAGATGCTGACGTACACGATATTTATTTAAGTAATTATTGGAATCCAGCACGTTGTTCTGATTTACCATCAGGCATTGATTATTGCGTGTTTGACTTTGCAATTAACGCTGGGGTAGGTCGTAGTATTAAAACAATACAAAAATGCGTTGGTGCGGATGTAGATGGGGTTTTAGGGGCTATTACGATTAGTTTAATTAAACAAGCTAACCCAACTATATTAATTAATCAGTTTAGCAATGAGAAAGAAGCATTTTATCAAAACATAGTCGCTAATAAACCAAGTCAATCTGTATTTTTAAAAGGCTGGTTAAATCGTATTGATCAAGTTAAACAGCGGGCATTAACTTCTTTCAGTATCGCCTCGTCTGGCAATTAACTCCTCAATCAAAGTTTTAATCTCTAGCACTTCATCTTTGGTTAATTCTCTTAGTTTTAAATTTTTAGGTTTACGCATTTCTACCTTTTCGCCATTGTCCCAGCGTTCGTAGACAACTTCCTCTTTAAGCATTTTTTAACCTTTTTGTAATTTTAAGTAAATTATCATATTCCTCATCTGACATTTTGTTGCCAGCTAAAATAGCTTTTTCTTTACGCCATTTTTTATCAGAATCTTTCATGTATTCAGCAAACTTTTGCTTAAACTTTTCGTCTTTATCTTTTAATAAATCATTTAACATTATTTAGGTTCTTTATGTTTTTTGATGCCTAATGCTCTACGCAAATCATGGCTGTGAAGTTTTTTACCAACTTTTTTAGGCACTTCGCCAGCCTTTTCAGCTACCTTTGCAGCCTTCTTACGATTAACTATTTCATCGTCTGATAACTCAAACATATGCTTTGCGCCTTTAGCTGCTTTACCAATGCGTTCTATGAGTTCCTCATGCGACCAGGCTTTAGATGGTGCTTTAATTACTTTGCCTGACTTTTCCCTAATTGCTGGGACTAATACGCTTAATCGTGTAGCCATGATAATTCCTTATAAAATAATTTAAAGTTTATCACTAAAAATGGGTGAGGGTACTAACTTGTCGATGAACAATTTTTGTTATTTGTTAATAAAAAATGTTGCAGCTTTCCCCTCATAGGGCAGGGTAGATTTGGTAACTATTGCACGTTGGTGTGAAAGCCGAAAAAATCCCAACTTGTTACATCCTCTAATGTCGGCTTAACCCCTGTTAAACTAAAATGGAATTGAATCCTCAAAGTCTGTTAAATCATTTGTCGCTACAGAAGGCGTTGCAGTTGCAGGTAAGATATATGTATCATTTTTAGCAGAAAGTAGCGTTACATCGCTTACACGCATTTCTAAGCTATATTTTTCTGTACCATCTTTAGCTTTGTATGGTCTGTTAGTTAATTCACCAACCAAACCAACACGATCGCCTTTTAATAACATAGGATAAAGCGTTTCAGCACGTTTACCCCATACGTTAGCATTAAGCCAGCTAGTTACTTTTTTCTCACCAAAACCGCTAGTAAAAGCAAAGTTAAATGAGCATACAGGATCACCACTAGGGGTATATCTAATTTCTGCATCCTTACCAATGTTGCCTGTTAAACATAAAATATTCATTTGCTTTTATCCTTTTGATTAATTGGTTTTGCTAATAGGTATTTGTTGCCAAGTAACTCAATGGCTGCTTTACGCTTTTCAGCATAAATATCGTATGGCTCAGTTTTCATGCCGTATAAACAATTTATTATTTCTACTTGTTCAAAAAACATTATTCAATCTCCTCTAGTTTAATTTTGCCTATGTATTGGTATCCAATTACTTTAACTCCTTCACTAAACTCAAAGGTTACATCTCCTTCATTTGTTCTATATACATACAAATATTGTGGCTCTTTAGGCTTTGGTTTAATGCGGAATTTTAAAACTGTGTGATTCCAGTCAGGATATGGTTCATCATCCCAAATTTCATCGCCCAAACCAGCATAAGATTCAATCTCTGCGCCATCAGCCCAAGCATGTATTTCTTTTGCCCATTTATGTGGTTTCATAGCTTTTCCAATTCATTAACTGTGTCTGCTACTTCATTAAGAAAATAAGCCACTTCTTTTTCCATGTTGGCTATGTATTCATCATCACGATAAACACGCTTAACAAACAATTGTAGGGGTTCTGGCAGTTCATTATTAAAGCTAACAAAATCGCACCAGGCACGACCCGTACACGCTAATTGAAATTGAATTTGTGGAATATATTTACTTGGTACAGTTCCAACAGGTTTACCTGTAATGCTTTCAATATGGTTAGCTACTGTAGGGCATTTAATTTCAATCAAACCATCGTCACCAACTAACCCATCTGGCGATGCACCAGCCATTTTAATTGTTGGATGTTCTACAAAGCCCACTTCAGTTACAAAAGAATCATTTTTCATCTCATACAGTGATCTAGCAATTGGTTCTAATTCAATGCCACGTTCCATGTGTACGTTAGTAAAAGTTTCCTCTTTCTTACCTGTTAAACGTTCGCATACTAATTGCATACGATAATTTCTACGGCTGGCTGACTCACCGCTTTTAATCGTAGCTAATACGTCAGCAACACGACTAGCGGTTACTTTGCCAATTCGTTGTGCAAACCATTCCTCTGTGCGTTGTTCCATATTATTCCCCTGTAAATAAAGATTTCATTTGCTCTTTAGCTGTTGTAATAGCTTTAAGTGCTTCTGTATCATCTTTGCAAGCTACATAAACTTCTTTAAACACACTTTGTAGTTCGTCTAATGACTTAGTATCAGTTATCTTTTTAACGTGCGCTGTGGCATCTAGTGGCTCTTTTAAAAGGGCAGCTGCTGCTCTGCCTACAGGTTTACTATTTTGTTGGTGTATAGCGTTTGCCACTTCGTTAGCAGTAGCGTATTCAGTACCACCAATTCCAAAGGCTGCTAATGCACGACCAATTGCTGACGTTTCACAATTCTCTACATAGCTAGTCTTGTTAATCTGTGAAGCGTTACGAAACTCCTGGGCATGGCCATTAGCAATTAAACGACCTGTTTCATTTAAAATAGCTGCTTCAACAATACATTCGTCAGCATCAATTTTTACAATCTTAGTCATTAAGGTGTATTCTTTGTAATCTGCTCTAAAGCGTGACACTCTGCTTGCTACTGTTTCGTACTCTTTACCATGTATAGTTACAAATCCGTTAGCCATTTTGTTTCTCTCCATTTAATTGATAAATATCTTTTGCATCTTGCATACCTTGTTCCCAGCCTAAAATGTAGGATCTGCAAATGGCTTCTTGTATGCGGTCTGATAAATCATGTTCTTGCTTTAATTGATCCATGACTTCAGCTTGAAATTGTTGTTCTGACATGGTTAGTTCCAATCAAAGTATCTAGATAACAATTCACCAACTAGCAAGGCTGCAATAAACACAATCAAGCCAAACATTAAAATGATTAAGTTTTCCATGTTAGTAATCTCCAAACATTGATTCTAAATTAGCTTGGTCTGCGTATTCCTGGTCTAAACCACGTTGCCAGCTACGTTTATCAATTGTGTTTTCAAAAATAAGTTTTGATTTAAGTTCAGCACGATCATTGTCGGCTTTAAGGTCTGCGGTTGCAGCTTGAAGTTCTGAAATTACTTTGTTTAGATTCATTTTTACATCTCCTGTTATTAAGATTAATTGCTGTACGACAATTACAGTTTACCACCATAAAAATAAAAATCAACACATTTATGCAAATAATTTAATATATTTTATAAAATAATTTAGTGTATAATCAAAATTAGGTATTTTTAAGGAGTTTTATATGGAAGATATATTTGGTTATGTGGTGCGTAAATTAAACGAACCCACTATTAACAAAGAAGCATTAAGTCGTGAAACGGGTTTAAGTAGGTTCATGTTAGATAAGATTGCTAAAGGTGGCGATGTAAAGTATTCAGTGATCCAAAATCTTTATGGTTATTTTAGGAATTTGTCGTTATAGGAGAGTGTAATGAATAAATTATTATTAGCTTTATTATTAGTTTCAAGTATGGCTCAGGCGCAATCATGGGAAATGAAAAACGATGCTGGCGGTAAAATAATTGCTACAGATACTTTATGCACTAATGAATCTAATAAATATGTGATCTTTGCTCAAGACTCAGCGGGTCATGTTTTATTTGGCTGCTGGTTTTTTGCTGAAGGTTATGTGATGACTACTTGGGCTGACGGCACTTTAAGGTCTTATTCAGCTAATGATTTTACTAAAAGAAAATAGTTGCATAAGATTTAACAAAGTATTATATTGAATCATCACTTGGCGGTGATTATGTTAGTAAGCCTTAGAAGCTACTCTGCTGGTACTAACCCAGTCCGCCAACACCCCTAAAGGTGAGAGTAGTTCCTAAGGCTTTTTTTTGGTCTATATATGCACAGAGGGTACATAAAGATTTATAGAAAAATAGCTGATAGTGGTCTATTACAGACTCCTAATACGCTTGCTGTGTTTATGCATATATTATTAAATGCAAGCCATAAAGATATTAAAGTAGGTACACCAAACGGGATTATCGAATTGAAGCGTGGTCAATATATTAGTGGTCGAATTAAATTAGCTAGAGAATTAGAACAATCAGAACAAAAAATTAGAACTTCTTTAGAAAGATTAGAAAGTTTAGAAATTTTAACCATCAGCTCAACCAACAAATATAGCATATATACTATTGTTAAATATGAGGATTACCAAAGTTATCCACAGGAAGTAACCAGCGACTCAACCAACAGGCAACCAACAGATAACCAACAGATAACCACTAAACAAGCATTTAATAATTTAATAATTAAAAATAACCCGTTTTTAGCAAAACTTAAAAAACAAAACCCATCATGGAGAAACGATGATAATCAAATAGCAGATGTAGCAACAAAGTTAGGAATACACACACAAGGTAAATCTAAATTTGAGTTGTTAGCAAAAATAGATGGAAAGTTAAATGCAATATAGACCAGCAACAATAGATGAAGCAGTAGAAAGCGTTTTAAGATGTATATTGTTAGAAAGTAGGCGCAGTCAATTAGCATGGTTTAGAAAAGAGTATGGCGATCAGTTTGCAAATGAAGTAGAGCAGCTGGTTAAACGTAAATGGAAAGCTAAAAAATAATTTAATGGAAAGATTAAATGAACCTAGAAACGTATTTTGATAAGTTAGAAAAGATTGAAAATATTAAATATCAAGTTTATCTAGAAATTAAAACCACACCTTTATCAGTGCCAGACATTACTTACAAATATAAGATTAATCGCTGCACTGCACAAAGCATTATCAGATTGCTTAGTGAAGGCGGTCATGTTGAATTTATTAATGGCATGAATAAAGTTACAGGTCGCAAAGTAAAGATTTATCACTTTACCGGCAAAGATTACGTTAAAAGAACTCGTGCTGACTTTTTAGAATACGTTACACACGCTAGAAGCAAAATGGCTGTGGCTATTAAGAAAGATAAAAACTTTAACCCACACGCTACTATTTACCGATTATTAGACCGACCTAGACAAGCACCAAGCCCTAAAGTTAAAGGAAAAAACCTTTATGGTGGTATTCAATCATCATTCAGCATGATGGAGTTTGCATCGTGATAGTTAAACAGTTCAGTAATAACTTACATGATACTTACGATGATTTAGGCAGATTTAGGGCATATAAACTATTTAATAAATACTTTGACGTTGAATTACAAGACAACCAAGACACTTACGGAGTGGACTTAGTAGCTTACCGAGATGGTCAAAAGGTTGGTTATGTTGAAGTAGAAGTTAGAGCTGCCTGGGATGGATTATTTCCATTTGACACATTAAACATTCCATATCGTAAAAAGAAGCTACTTGAAAACGATTTGCCGACTGTTTTAGTTGCTTTTAATAAGCAAGGTACATTAGCCTATATCTGCAAAGATATAACTGTTTTAAACAGCCCTGTGGTTGAAATAAAAAACAAATACATGGCTAAAGGCGAAATGTTTTACCAAGTGCCGTTAGATAAAATAAAGCTAGTCACATTATGATTAATAATTTTAATCTTTCAGCAAGCAATCTGCCTTACTTTATAGCCAAGTTAAAAGATTTAGACTTATCACAAGGCTATGTGGCTAATGTAAAGCTACGTCAATCTACCCGTACAGGTGATCAAAACTCACTATATTGGAAGTTTGTAGAAGGCTTTGGCAATCACTTTGGTTACGATAAAGACTTTACTCACGATTTATTGCGATTTAAGTTTTTATTTGAAATTGTCACGATTGATGGCGAACAGCATAAACGATTGTTATCCACAACCAAACTGACTACAAAAGAAATGACAGATTACATTGAAAATTGCATGAGATATGGAGCTGAGAATGGCTATCTCTTTGAAACAGCCTAGACCTAAAACCTGTAAAATATGCAAAGTTAAGTTTGATCCTGTAAGACCATTGCAGATGGTGTGCAGCCCTAATTGTGCGTTTGAATACTCTAAACAGCTACGAGTTAAATCGGATAGGGC
>Ga0007809_10000392_pt1 | contig 18070 bp, 23 predicted proteins | sample CryBogCBE02Aug07_FD_60383 | JGI IMG/M metagenome (GOLD analysis project Ga0007809, IMG submission 60383) | Freshwater microbial communities from Crystal Bog, Wisconsin, USA - CBE02Aug07 | ecosystem: Environmental > Aquatic > Freshwater > Lake | place: Crystal Bog, Wisconsin, USA | collected...
GCAACCGAATCCGAAGTTGACTTTATGTAGTATCTTTGTAGAGATAATTGAATTTTGGACGGTGTGGCCAGCGGGCTGCATCTGTGTCCCCTGGCAGGGACACGAACGAGGGATGCCAGTTCCTCTAGTAGCCAAATATCTATCGTGGCAGTATGGCACTGCCGGTGAAGCACCCACGGAGATGGTGGGACAGCAGATGAGCGATCATCTAACAGAACAAATGCCAAGAGTTATAGGTGGGCTGCAGAGACGGTGGTTCTGCGACAGACTGTAAATCTGTTCCCTAAGGGTCAACATTGGCGGTTCGAATCCGTCCCCACCTACCACTACATTAAGAGTATTTGTGATCCCAGTCTGAGATACGTTTCATGAGACCTTGGTAGGTTATACTGCTATATTTCTTAGCATTATTACCTCCAGGACCGTTATGTATCATGACTTTACAGTTTGCCGGATGAGCTAGTATGCGAGGATCTATACCAAGTCTGAACCCGTCTGCTATTGTAAACATATGATCACGGCTTACACCGTTTAGGTTTACATCGTTGTTACGGCGTTTATATCCATTTGGAGAAAACCAACCATGCATGTTTACTAATTCTAAATTGAATTCATCTGGATAGTCAAACACATTAAAGGTAAACTTAGCTAATGATCTGTAATGTCTAATGTTGCCGTAACAGGATAAACAGTACTTCTTATGGTTATCATCTAATACAGCATCACACGAGGCGCAATGTTTAATACGCGGCATCTTAGTTTTAAGTGTCTTAATCCTTGGTATCTTAATCTTCTTAGGGAATCGTATTCTGAGAGTTTTTGCTTGTTTAGCACGCGATTCTGTTGATCGAATAGAGTTATTGTAGGTGGCAGCACATGAACTGTTGCAGAACTTCAATGATCCTTTTTTGGTAAATTCTGTTCCACATTGCAGGCATGATGCGAGCCTTATTTTTTTGCGTCTTGAGATACCCAGGCATTGAATGCTACAGTATTTTTTGTCCTTCTCGCGAGGGATGGTAGAAAATTCAGCGTTACAGTGTAAACATTGCTTGTGGATTAAGGTAGGCATACATGTATTTAGTACGAGTCCTACCTCCTCCCACCAAACAACATGTAATTCAGCGTGTAGGGGAGCCTGGCCGTCCCCGCAACCCTTGGAAGGTTGAGACCGGTGGTTCAAATCCACCCACGCTGACCAATATTATTAGAGATTCTAGGAGGCAGAGTAGCCATACACGGTCATGCCAAACGGTCACTGCTTATCACCCAGCTGGGTAGAACTAGCACACCCTGGTATGGCGAGGACGGGTTGTAGGGTGCCGATATGTAGGTCCTACTTAGAACCTTGGTAACCCGTGCGCTGAAAAGAGGGTCGACACTCGTCCCTCCTGGATACCTCTCTATAAATATCTATATGAGGATTAGATATGAATAAAGAGCTAGATGAATATCGTCAGTCAAATTATGACGACACATCATCAAATCTTCACAAGCTGAAAACAGTGATCTCTCCAACTAAACCAGGATCCGGTTGGGTAGAGGTGACACCAGACATTGTAGCAAAATTAGAAATTTCTACAGTTAATATCAGAAATGCAGTCAAGAAACTCAAAGATATGATGACCCATACAGGGTCTACATAACCATGCGATTATCTGAGATAACAAAAGATAATGTCAATTGGGCAATATTATCAGACCTTTCATTGGATTTGGTAGACGACGCACAAGATACACTAGATGCGCTGCATGTGTTAATACAAAGCCAATCTGCGTCAAGAAATAGGGCAATGTTGCCATTCATCGAAAAGGTTGAGCAGGGCTTGCGCATGATATTAGAATGCAGCTTTCCTGATGAACATGATCCCGATGTCGTTGAATTAAAGAAAACCATAGAACCATATTTGCGATCCATTTCGGTATTGAAGAGTAAACTTAAACTCTAAATTGATAAACGCATCCTTAGCTCAGTGGAACAGAGCTTCGCGCTTCGAACGCGACGGTCGGGGGTTCGAATCCCTCAGGATGCTCCAAAAACGGTTGACAGCATGTGTAAACGTGCTAGTGTAAGTGACATAGACGAGTAGCTCAATGGTCAGAGCCATCCGCTCATAACGGATTGGTTGGGGGTTCGAGTCCCTCCTCGTCTACCAAAGTTTATTGCTGGACGGCCACAAGGTGGGGCAGCTCGCTGTTAACGAGTTCATCAGGTAGGTTCGATTCCTACTCCAGCAGCCAATTAGCAAGGGGAACTACCGGGCAGTCCTGCGTGACGAACGTGAGGCAACGCGGCCCCTTGCTGTAGATCTTCGAGTTAGATGCGTTAGCGAGCCTTAAAGGGGTAATGGTGCCCAGCCTATAAGGTGGCTCCCAGATCAACGGGTCCAAAACGTTGATCTGGAGGGATTCGAGCGCCCACGCGTCTTTACAGCTTGTGCCTGGTGTAATGGTAGCACACTGAAGTCCGAGACGCCGTGAGGTGGAGTAGGCATCAAATGCAGGGAGCGGTTCGATTCCGCAGCACAATTAGGTTTGCCAACAGCAAGGTCATGAACTTGCTGGTCGTTCGTCTATGGGATAGGATACAACTGCGGAGTCAGTTGAGAGATGGGTTCGAATCCCATACGGCAGGCAAAACATCTCGAGGTGATCATGGGTACCCGCCGTTGCATGGTGGCCACTGTGCAACATCTGGTCGCAATCCCATGCCACAATGCGGGCAACAACGTGCGCTCGACTCAAGTTTGCGAGGTTAGAGGGTTGTGGGTGACCTGTATGGACTGGGAACCCTCGCTTAGAGATTTTGGACCCATAGCTCAATAGGTAGAGCAAGCGGCTTTTAACCGAGAGGTTTCCGGTTCGAGTCCGGATGGGTCTACCAAGTCATGGACCGTTAGCTCAGTAGGTTAGAGCGCCTGGCTCTTAACCAGGATGTCCGCAGTTCGAATCTGCGACGGTCTACCATTCATGCACGGCTGAAACTATTGTCAGGGTTGAACCAACCGTCGTTGGTCCACGTGTCGTGCCAACCAAGATCACTGTCTATGGCAGCTGCACTGGCTTTCTTGCGCAGCAACCAACCAAGGCTGCCCTGCTTGAGCTTGCGATCCCTGTAGTCGCTGTCGCCATTGTAATCGTAGATTATCTGCTTGCATAACCACTTGTCGTGCCGCAGGTCATGCCTGTGTGTCATGCTCCAAAGCTGGAAGGGTTCCGTGCTGTAGAAAGCTGTCCAATTCTCATGTGGCACGAAGTTAGCTCTCTGTGAGGGATGTGCAAATGCCACGCCTCGCAAGAAGTTTTGCTGCCACTTGCACACAAACATCACGTACCAAAACCATGCGTACACGCTGTCCAAGCTGAACGGACAAGCATCACCGATCTGCTTGAGCACGCTGAATATGCGTTCTGCGGTATCGGTGCTGTATCTGTCAGCGAACCAACGTATCACCAGCTCATCTTGCATTGGCACATCCCAAGGCTGATCGGTGAATATGTGATTGCTATACGACAGCTGCTGCGACCCCCACAGCTGATCATTGCATTCTCCAGTGACCACTATGAAACGAGGATCACCTATGTAACTGTGGAAGAACTGGCTGTGACCTATGCTGCATTTATGGATGATGTGATCTCGGTAGAAGCTGGGATTCTCGTTGATGCTGTTGTTGTTCATCAGCACCAGCAGCTGTCTTTTAAGCTGCTTGGGTGCAGCAGCTTTCATGAAGCTGACCAGCATGAGCGTGCTGTCAATGCCTCCGCTGTACATGACCAACAGCTGCTTGCCACTGTTGCGTGCCTGCTCCAGCAGCTGGCTGGCCCTTGCTTGGCATATGTCTTCCATGCTGTCGCCGATGGTGCGATACTGTGGCAGCTCCATGCCAGGCATGGTCACACTGCGGAATGGCGTGGTTATGGCATGTGATCTATCATGCCAGCATACGTTCTCTATCCAGCGAGTGAACATGTCGCGAAACAGCTTGAGACCCATGCGGTCCTCGGCGATCAGCTGATCCATACGCTGTCGGTCAGCATAGAACAAGTTGGCAGTGCTGTAATAGTATAGGCTGTCACACTTGTGCATAGGTCACGCTTTCGTGCTTGAACTCATTGATGATAACGGCCAGATCGGCCATGTCAGCTGATTTGATTCGCTGCTGGAAAGCGAGGCGTAACCTCTCTATCTGTGCCAACAGCAGGTTGGCTTCTTCGTGCTGGAACGCTATCTCCTGCGCAGCTGTGCGAAGGTCAATACCTCTTATCTCTGCCCAATCGTGCACCAGGTAAGTGCTGTTGAAGTCAGTCTCGCCGTTCAATACCAGTTTTGCCTGTGCTGCCTTGCTATCGTAGATCCTCTGCTGATAAGGCAAGTCTCCCATGAGGCTGGACACGTGGTGCTTGCGTATGTCATGATACAGCACTTCTATCGCCCAGTAGCGTGCGCTGAGCAGTGCATAATCAATGCCGTCGTCTGTGGGTTGACCGCTCATGCTGATCTTGGCATCTCTGCTGCAGACACAGCACCAAGGTGCCTGCGGATCAAATGCCTGCGGCAAGCCATCTCTGTTGTTGCGTGTCATGCGCAGTTGGTTAAATTCTTGGTCCATGAGGCTGCGAGCCACGCTGAGGGTGTTGGTCACGTGTATCACGCGCTTGCTGCGCCTATGGTTGATAACGTAGAGCATGCCAGGATGCTTGGCTATGGTATTTCGCACAGCTGCCAGAGATTCTGCATATTGTTGATCAATCACGTTCATAGCGGTTTCAACCCCAGCTGTTGCCTTACCAATCTTATGGGAAAGTATTTCTTGCCTAGGTGTGGGAAAAGGCGCGCCATCTCTGCTGCCTTGACATCAGCCTGCTGCTGCAGGAATTCAAATCCCGTGTACTTATCGCGGGTCTCCATGCCCGGCCAAAGCGCATGCATCACGATCTGCTTCTCCAAGCTAACGCTGCTCTTGGTAGCGCTGCGGAAGTAATCTGGATTGCGCAACAGCGTTTCTATCACGTCTATCTGCTGATAGGCAGCGCACATCTCTGGCGTGCTGGTGAAGAAATAGGGATAGTGCCGTGAGTTCTTGCGCTGCATCCACTGCAGCACGCAGATGAGTCCAGGGTTCTGCTTGAAGCAGATCTCGTCATCATGCGTGAAGTAGGTCTGGCAGTCAGTGCCGCCGCCATGTACGCTCACGCAACCCATGCGTTCAGCTCGCTCTACCAGATACAGCTGCATGTATCTGTAGAAGCTGTAGGCTTCGTAGCCTGCCTTTACCCAGCGGTCAATGCCCTGCGCAAAGTGATAGGCAGGATCCAGCTTCATGATCTCCTGCTTGATGCCATGCCGCTGGCAGAACTTGTCAGCATAGGCAATGTCGTGCGCATTGGTACCGTCCGTGAATTCAACCGTCAGCGCCGTGAACTGCACGCCCAGTTCCATGAAGGCTCTGGCAAGCACTTCGCTGTCTATGCCACCACTGAGGCACACCAGCAGAGGACGAGTTTCAGTATCGGCGATACGTTTAGCAGCAGCCAACACTTCATCGCGCCAGCTCATGGGTGTGCGGCTCAGGGCACGGTAGGTGATGTGAAACCGTTGCTCGATGGGGCGGTCTGTGCTGCTGTCGTAGGTCCAGTCATAGGCTAGCATCACACATTATGATGCCAGACTGCTGGCAAAATCAATGGTAGACAGACCAGAGTTGTTGTGTTAAGTTAATGATAATGCGCCAGTGGCGGAATTGGTAGACGCACTGGGTTTAGGTTCCAGCGGGCAACCGTGGGGGTTCGAGTCCCTCCTGGCGCACCAAAATTTTATGCGAGCGTAGTGTAACGGCTAGCACCACGGCCTCCAACTCCGTTAGTCAGGGTTCGAATCCTTGCGCTCGTGCCATTACTGAGAAAGGACGCTATCATGACCGACGATGCCAACACCAAACCAGAATTCAAGATAGTGTTCGCACCTGGCAGCTTTGACAGCTTTGAAGGCACCCAGGAAGAGCTTGATGAATTGGTTACTGAGATCACTGCACAGCTTACCAGCGGCGATGCACTGGCAGAAAGCACGCCGGTCACAGCTGAGGACTGGGACGCTCTGCCCGATCATGTCAAGGAACTGCTGATAGCAGAGTTTGAGTCATTGGAATCTGAACAACCGCGAGCGCGAGTGCTGCACTAAATATCTGATGAAGATATCAGATCTACTCGCAGAGACCACTCAACCCGTGAGCAATCCAGAGTTTGCAGCTCGCCATTGGGATCGCAGCCAAGCTGCTATGCCTAACCTGCCACAGGCCATGATTATGCTGTTGAACACGCGCCGCAAGCCTTGGGCAGAGCTGGACAGCTTTACCAAGAACGCCTATGCTGCGCATCTCCGAGAACTGATGCACGCACAGCAGACGCAACCTAATCTGCCAGGCATTGATGAAGTGCAGACCATAGCTAGTGCCACTGGCAAGAGCGGTATGATCAATCGCAAGAAAGCCAAGGCAGCTGTGGATCCGCGCAACTACTTCAAGAACGAGAAGAGCGCTTATCAGAACGTCAAGTAACTTGCCCTGTTAGTCGAATGGCAAGACAGCTGATTCGTAATCAGCAAGTGGCAGTTCGATTCTGCCACGGGGCACCAATCACATGCTTCCAGGGAGGTGTTGGCCATCTCACCGCTCTCATAAGGCGGATAATCAGGTTCGATGCCTGATGGAAGCACCAAACCCACGCCCGGGTAGCTCAGTGGTAGAGCGGGAGCCTGAAGAGCTCCGCGTCGGTGGTTCAATCCCATCCTCGGGCACCATTCAATGGCCTGCGAGTCGGCATGGTGAAGACGCTAGCCTGTCACGCTAGAGATGAGGGGATCGTTACCCCTGCAGGTCGCCAATTACAAGCTTGATCTTGCCAGCGTCAGCTGCTGGCCAAGCTGTGCTATGCGTTCGCGCATCGGTTCCTGATCCTCGGGAGGAGCTATGAGGACCAGCTTGTTCAGCAGGTAGAGATTGCGCTGGCTATAGCTGGCCATGTCTGACAGATCAACTGTGGACAAGCGTCCTCGCTCAGGGCGCTGCAGCAGCCAGAACAGCTGATGATAATCCGCCTCTGTGTAGCAGCTAGCCTGTTGGCTGAACCATGCGCGTCCCTGCAGGTTGTAGTCGCTGCACCACATGTTCCAGCTGGTACGCTTGTTCCAGTGATGCCTGCGCAGATGATCATGGAACACTGCTATATCGTAGACGTCGCGCTGGTCAGCTTTGCAGTCCAGATAATAGAGCCAGCTGAAAGGCGTGCCTGCTATGTTTAACTTGGTGTGCTGCCTTATGGTCTTGATCATCTTGTTGTATTCAGCAGTGTTGATCTGCCCGTTGTAGCGATTCTGGGCCAGTATGCTGGGTATGAGATGGTGTCGATTGGCATAGTTGGTGCACAGCTGGTGCTTGTACCATCGCAGGCTTTCTACCAACCAATAGTGTTCTTCGCTGCTGCTCAGCACGATGAACTCATCAATGCGCAGGTCAAAGGCGCCTGCTGTGGTGCAGGGAGGTTCATGCGCTATCGCTATGTCAATGGTTGAACACAGCACTGGATCCTGAGACACGTGACGGGCCAAGCCATGCAGCACGTCTAGATCGCGCTGATCCACGTGGTTTTCATGTTCTGTGCTGATGCTGCCACTGTCGAGGTTCAAGCTGAAGGCATTGCTGTCATATTCATTTATTGTGGGATCAACATCGTTGTAGCCAGCACCCATGGCTCCAGCTAGGAAGTGACCTCCTGCACCAGGTTGATAGCACAGCATGCAGCTGACATCCAGCTTGATGTTGCGGAAATCATGCCAAAGCGCATGATCTGGTTGCGGTAATCTCATTCTTTAACTTATGCTAGAAAAGCTGCACCTCTGGCAGCATAATGCAACAGCTTTGGTCTGGTGGCGGAGTGGCCACGCTGTGGACTGCAAATCCACCTACGGGGGTTCGATTCCCTCCCAGACCTCCAAGCTCTACTGGGTGCGTAGCTCAGGGGTAGAGCGCAACGTTGACATCGTTGATGCCGGTGGTTCGAGACCATCCGCACCCACCAAGATCAGGGTCCATAGTGATAGCGGGAGCACAGCGCCTCGGCATGGCGCAGGTTGGGGTTCGACTCCCCATGGATCCACCAACATGCGATCGTAGTCCAACTGGTAGAGTCACCAGCTTGAGGTGCTGGGTGTTGGCGGTTCGAATCCGCCCGATCGCACCAATTTATTGACATGGTTGATTATGATTTAATCGTCTTTTTCCAGGCCAAACGTGATCCTTATATTCTTTGATATGCTTACGCCATAAGATAGTTAAAGAGACTTTTGAATAGGGATAATTTGATTTCTCTACAAACGACTCAACAGATGTACAATCTGACTTGAGATACATTTCCCATAATTCGCAAGCTTTTTGTCTGGCAGCTTCTCTGGCTAAAGCACGCCTGTCTATTTTCGCACGTTTTGCTTTAGCGAAATCTATTATACGACCCTTAATCCAACCAACCTCCAACCAATGAGGTAATTCATGTTCGTCTATTTTTTGATTTTTTTCCAAGACAAGATTGGTGATCCACACCTTACCAAATTGACTGTTCTTAGTTCCTGATTGATTAAGACTCATAACCAACGAGAAATTTTTCCTACAGGCTTCATATAATCTGGAATTCATATATCTCTTACCGTTGGCTGATGCTGCCATCATCATGAATGCGTGCTGCATCTTATGCCATTCGCATGTTCCAACAGGATACATTTTGGTAAGTAGGTAATGGCAAACAAAATGTTCTCTAGATGATAACGCGATTAAATTTTCTATATCATTACTACCGCCGATTGATCGCGGTAGAATGTGATGTATTTCGTGGTACTCGTTGATATCTACAGATTTTTTCTTTTTGTTATTGATTATTGCATGATACCAATTGTAATATTTGTTTGACATAATACACCACAGTTAATCAAATGTATTTATCATTGATTAACTGTTATCAATGGTGCTGGACGGTCACAAGGTGGGACAGCAGACTGTTAATCTGTTCATCAGGTAGGTTCGATTCCTACTCCAGCAGCCAATCCCTTTCAGATCCCTTGCTCATGAGACAATGGTCGAGCGTGCGCCACAAGCGCAACGAGTAAGCGGGTCTGGAGCTACTCAAGATGAGAGGTCCCAACATTAAGGGGACCTCTCGGGTACGCTCAGTTATTACTTGTTGGTCTTACCGTTACCGTTGATGAAAGCATTAAATTTCTCAGCTGCTTCTAGCACCTTGTCAACACCAGGGACCTCTGGCATGGTCACATTGTGCACCATCTGGCCCTTCTTGTCGTCGTGCTGAGCACTGAACTCTATCTGTCCGATCTTGGTCTTGTATTCAAACTGCACCACATCCTTTGCTATGTCCAGCAACTGTGTGCGGATCTCATATCCGTTCTTGTTGAACTTGACTTCTGGTAGTGCGCTGTATGCTTTCATGTTGTCTGCGAACTCTTGTGCGAACTTGGTATAATCAAACTTGAAAAGGTCTTGCATGTTGTTCATAGTCTTAACTCCTCTGTGTGTGTTGACGCAGCACTGTTGCTGCAGTACATATTTAATACAACAAGATGACAAATGCAAGTGGTCAATGGTCACGTAGTCTAACTGGACAAGGCAACGCTCTTCTAAAGCGTCTTATGTAGGTTCGAGTCCTACCGTGACCGCCATCTTGCATATAAATAGTTGAACCTGGAGATATACTGTTCAAATGTATACCATGTCAACTGCTCGGATCATAGCTGATTGGATCAAAGCCAAAAACAGAGCCAAGAAGCGCGATCCTATAATTTGTCCAATGTGTCACGCTAGTTTTACCAGAATCTACCTTGAGAAACTAGAGAGACGCCAATATACTAATACTTGTTCTATAGAATGTACCAAAGCATATCAAAAGACTATAGGCTCTAAAGCTCTCAAACGTTTGTGGACAGACCGAGACAAAATGGTCGAGCTGTCTTCCAAAGCCGGCAGAGCATCTGCTACTAAAACGGTACGTAGATCAGCTGACGAAATACAGCTGTATAATCTGTGCGCAGAATACTTCATAGAAGTACACGCAAACAAGGTTATTAGCGACGGATGGGATGCTGACATTGTAATAGAAGATCATAAATTAGCCATTCTTTGGAACGGTCCGTGGCATTATAAGCAAATGTCTCATAAGAATCATAGTTTAGCTCAAGTCCAAAAACGCGACGAGATTAAAAAATCCAGGTTGACAGATGCTGATTATAATGTGTTAATATACGAAGATAGATTGTATACGCCAGAGACGGCATTTACTTCTATTAAAGAATTTATCGCGCGGTAGTGAAACAGAATCATAGTAGGCTCATAACCTACAGTTCCGAGTGCAACTCTCGGCTGCGCAACCAAATTACTACGCAGACGTAGCTCAGTGGTAGAGTCACACGTTGCCAACGTGTTGGTCGTCGGTTCGAATCCGATCGTCTGCTCCATTATTATGCGAACGTAACTCAGTGGTAGAGTCTCAGCCTTCCAAGCTGTTGGTCGAGGGTTCGATTCCCTCCGTTCGCTCCAACTCTAGGCAGGAGGCAAACATGGGCGAGAGCAAGCGCAAGGCCAAGCAGACAAAACCACGGCAGTTCAACAAGATCAGCCTCACTGATCGGCCAGACATACCCGTGGTAGGTGGCAAGCTGGAACCAGAGCTGCTGGCTGCTGTAAAAGCTGAAGTGCTGCGGCAGCGCGATGCCAACCCCGTGCCTTTCAATCATGGCCTGGCTGGCATGATCAAGGAAGAGTACCACTTCAATCCACAGGCAGTGCCGGGCCTGATTGGCTACATAGAAGAGATGTTCGAGACCTACGGCAGGCACTTTGGGCTGTACCAAGACAAGATCAGCTGCCTGGGTCACCTGTGGGCCAACTTCCAAAAGAAGCATGAGTTCAACCCCATACACAATCACACTGGTGCAGTCAGCTTCACGCTGTGGGTCCAGATACCCTACGACCTAGCAGCTGAGCAGGCCATGTTCCCACAGGGAACCGTGAACGTGACCAGCAACTTTGCTTTTGTCTACAGTGGTACCACTGAAGACATCGTGACCTTCAACTTCCCTGTGCAGAAGGACTGGGAAGGCATGATAGTGATGTGGCCCAGCTGGCTGCGCCACATGGTGAATCCTTTCTACACCAGCGACGACTATCGCATCAGCTTGGCAGGCAATATCTACGTGCTGGGCGAGAACTACAAGTGCAATCCCGCAGATGATCCAGATGAGATCATACGACAGACCATGGCTGCCAGCCAAAAACCAACTGATGCATAACTAACTACATAGAAAGGAGACGACCATGAAGCAGAAGAAATTGATCACCAAGCTGTATCAGGCTTGTCTCGACCACGACGAGAAGGCCATCCACAAGCTCCGCCAGAAGGAGTTCAAGAAGATCTTCAAGCACCGAGCCGAGAAGAAGCCGTTCGGTAGCAAATGGGCAGTAGTTCGCATATAATACACAACAAGGGCCGCTAGTGATAACGGGAGCACGGTAGCTTTGCAAGCTTCAGGACGGGGTTCGACACCCCGGCGGTCCACCAATAACGGGCGATTAACTCAGTGGTAGAGTAGCTGCTTTACACGCAGAATGTCGGGAGTTCGACCCTCTCATTGCCCACCATTTTCTCTGCAGGCGTAAATAACTGCATGCAATATCCATTCCTACAGAACAACCAGTTGGTCATAGTTGATGCGCTGCCAGGCAGCGGCGCAGACCTGCTGATAAGGCTGTGGAGCGAGCTGGATGCCAGGCTGGCATACGACAGCAATGCTCTGATGTCAGCCACTGGGACCACGGCAGATCCTGCCAGCCGTGAGATAGATTTCACCAACGTGGTTCCCATACGTTTCGTCAACTGGTTTCTTGATCACGCAGGCATGAGCGCAGCCGAGCTGGCTGCACTGTTGGAGTTCATCGCAACAACAGCCGTGGTGCAGCGCGAAAAGACCACCGGCCAGCTGTTCAACCAAACTGACAGCTATGTGCTGCAGAACCAACGAGTGATCTTTGGCATCAACAGCAGAGACAGGAGCATGCCATGGCAGGCCATCAGAGATCTTGGCTGCAACGTGACAGTCATCAAGCTGGTTCCTGCTACGGATCAAGGATTGGCACTGCAGCGCAAGCGCTATGACATCTGCTTCCCGCCGGGCAACGCCGTGGCGCGTAGCAACATAGTAACCAGCTTCAACGCGCCTGATCCAGCAGTCACTGCGTTTGATCTGGCCACGCTGTTGGTGAACCGCAGCAGCGATGCGATCATCGGCTGGATCAGCACGCAGCTGGGCAGCGATCTGCGCAGCGACAAGGTTGCCCGCGCCCAATCCCTGCTGAGCACCTACTACACCGAGATCATGGACAACATTGATCTGGGCGTTTGATCCATATTATAGGTTGACAAACCACCAAACCTCGTAAATAATCACACATGCTCGCAAAGAGTTTGTGCAATCAAGGAAGAGAAAAATGAACGTCAAGACATTGGTATTGGCATCAGTATTGGTAGCATTCAGCGGCGCAGCTATGGCTGCAAATGCACCTGTGCCGCCCGTCAAGCACGACAAGGCAGTGTGCAAGATGGTTCATGGCAAGCAGAAGTGCAAGAAGCCACACAAGAGCCCATTCAAGCCTAAGAAGGCCAAGTGATCTAAACGATCACTGCGAGACTTTGCAGAGGCAGCTAACAGCTGCCTTTGTCATCTATAACATGCCGGCGTAGCACAGCGGTAGTTGCAATCGCCTTGTAAGCGATAGGTCGTGAGTTCGATTCCCACCGCCGGCACCAACACACACACCTAGCTCCAAGGAATCATGGCTATGATCAGTGCCACATACTTTTACATCATGACCGAGACAGAAGTGAACTATAGATTCGACGGCGGCGATTATGTCAGGTATGAACATGAGACCAAATATGCAAAGTTTGGGATCACCCTGGACAAGCTGTGGGAGAGATTGCGCAAGCTGCAGCAGGGCAATCCGCGGAACTTGAAATTCAAGTATCTGTGGATAGGCGACAGCAACGACATCGTAGCTTTAGAAAACCTGCACAAGGCTGATTGGACGCGCGAATGGACAGACAATCAGGCCGAATCTCTACGTGATCAGACCAATGAAATGATAGCGGCTCACGGGCTAAACGTGCTACCTGTACCATTGCTATATCCATATTGCGGACAGTCAAAGAACACCTGCAGGTTCGGCAGCATGAAGCCCTTGGATCATTACAAGTTGCTGCGCCCAGCAACACCAGCGACAGGTATAAACATATCGGAAATATTAGTGTTTGATGCTAAACCGCTATGAACTATCTAGATTACATAACCACTTTCTCAGCATTGTTTGTCACAGACGTCAGCTACACTTACTATCTGCGAGCTGTGCACAAGGACCAAGCCATCAGTGCCAGCGCTTGGGCAGTGGTAGTGTTCTTCATCGCCAGCATAGCAGTGATCAACTATACAACAGATCATTGGCAGCTGATCCCAGCTTGCCTCGGTGCCGCATGCGGCACTTACGTGGGCATGAAGATACGCAACAAGCACTAAAACATCGGGGCGTGGCTCAGCCTGGTTAGAGCGCTGGTCTGGGGGACCAGAGGTCGTGAGTTCGAATCTCGCCGCCCCGACCATCTTGCCCGAGTGGTCCAATTGGCAGAGGCGTCCGACTCAAAATCGGAATGTTGGGGGTTCAAATCCCTCCTCGGGCACCAAGTTTGCATCGCTAGATCAACTGAATAGATCGCCGGTCTACGAAACCGGAGGGTAGAGGTTTGAATCCTCTGCGATGCGCCATATAATACACAGTCACGGAAGGGTGGGCGAGCGGTTTATGCCTGCAGTCTTGAAAACTGCCGAACGTGAGAGCGTTCCGTGGGTTCGAATCCCACCTCTTCCGCCACAGGCTATATTGGGGATTGGTGAAACGGTATCACGGCTGACTCTGACTCAGCAATTCGAGGTTCGAAACCTTGATCCCCAGCCAACCTTTTCAAACACATCATTGGGGAATGGCGCAATTGGTGGCGCAGGGGACTTTGAATCCCAAGGCTGTAGGTTCGAGCCCTACTTCCCCAGCCACATGCTCTCTTGTTATGCAGCTACCATAGATCTGCATATGTCCGCAGAGATTGCACATCAGTCATGCGCTGCACACAGTTGATTTGTGCACCGCAAGATGATATATATGTATGATCACACACATTGGAGAGACATCATGATACTCAAGATCATTCAGAAGAACTTGGTCAAACTACGCCGTTGGCAACGCTACAACAACACTGTTAACGAACTCAGCAGGCTCAGCAATCGCGATCTTGCTGACCTCGGCATCACCCGCTGCGACATTGCTCGCGTGGCTAGGCAGAGCGTGCGCAAGACCGACAGCCGCAAGGCACAGCTGGCATGATGCAGATGTTCATTGCACTGTGGAACGCTTTCGCAGCTGCACGCAGTACAAGGCGCTGAACACACAGCATAAAATATGCGAAAACAGGAGCTTTTGCTCCTGTTCTCATGAACGCTTGCGAGATAAAATACAGCTGTTATACTGTATCAAAGCCCACGTAGCCCAATGGCAGAGGCAGGTGACTTAAAATCACCACAGTGAGAGTTCGAGTCTCTCCGTGGGCACCAAATCACTGATAACTAGTGGATAACCAACGGAGCATCCACATGCCAAGATCAAGCCAACCGCCGACGCCAGTACCGCATGGTCAAGCGAGGACGTGTAGGACTCAAGAACCGCGCACAGAAGCGCTTGCCACAGCCAGTTGACGCACGCACGCATGATGCTATAGTAGCACAATAAGTCCACGTGGCTCAACAGGATAGAGCGGCGGTTTCCTAAACCGCAGGTTGGGTGTTCGAGTCACCCCGTGGACGCCAATTTAGCTTGGCGCCTTTCTGTCTATTTTCAGAAATTGGCAGATATTGTAGATTTAAGATAGAATGTAATCCGCCTTTGCTAATAGGGATGATATGATCCACTTCGTGTCCTTCTGGGCAGTTTAGATAGAATTGTTTAATAATAGATAAATCTTCGTCGTCTGGTGTTTGATACTTTTTCTTAGCAGCATATCTCGCATAGATTTCCCTGCCTAACAAACGTTTAGCTTGTACTTTTTCTTGAAGAGTGTTATACTTTATTTTTCCTATAGCCATACACGCTTTGCTACAATATTTTGGATTTTTGGTTACTGTACCGCAAGTGGCACATTTCTTCTCATTCTTCTTGCCTCGTTGTAGATTATTATAAGAGGCTGAGCACGAACTAGAACAGAACCTGCGTTTCCGGTTATCGGTCTTGATATCTTTAGAGCATTGACAGCAGTTTATTATCATCTTATATTTAGCAATAGGTCCCTGTTCGAGTCAGGGGAGACCGCCAACACTGGAGAACACACATATGGCCAAATCGCCAAAGAAGACCGTGAAGACCCTGAGCGACAAGCTGACCAAGGTCAACGAGAGCTTTAACATCAACATGTACGACAACGGCTTCATGATCGAAGTTGGCGGCCGCGATGACAACGATGATTGGGTCACGGCCAAGATCATGGTCAGCTCAGTTGATGAACTGGTCGCGCTGGTGCGAGAAGCAGTGGACATGGAACGCAGCTGAGCAAAGGGGGCTCGCATGGCAAAGAAACAGGAGTCTCTGGAAGAACGAGTCGAAGCAGCTCTCAAGTTCACGCCGAGGACCTACACCATCGATCTCTACGGTTGGGGTGGCGAGCTGGTCATAGGCACCGTGAAACCTGAGGTGTTTCAATACTTCCAAGACAATGAGCTAGATATAGAAGAGTATGCTCACGACTGGGACTACGCAGACGAGAACGACATCCCAGACGACATGCGACCTTTTGAACCAGGCAGCTGGCATGAGTGCGACGACATCTGCCACGAGAGCGGCATAGCTTTGGGCAGTGGCTGTTATCTGCGTGTGCTGGACGAGAACGAAGATGTAGTGTTCAGCTGCGAGCTTGATCACGATGCTTTTGAAGCTGCTGGCATTGAAACTGACGAGACTGAAGAAGTCTACGTGAACGAGCAGGAACCAGGTACCTGCGTGTTCATAGGCCAGAGCGTGGAAAAGGGCACTTTCAATGGCTATAGCCTGCCACTGACCGTGCCATTCGATCCCAGCAAGCTCAAGATCCACTATGGTGACTACGAAGGTTGGTGCTTGGTCGGCAGCGTGACCTACGGTGGTGAAGATCTAGAAAGCCTTGACAACATAGACACCAGCGGCAAGAGCGCAGAATACCAGCTGCTGCGCGTGGGAGACGACGACTGACGGATATCAAGCCACGCAGGTCCTGCGTGGCTTGTTCTTATTGATTGTTTGATCACTGTTTCCAAGGCATACTAAGTATTGAAATTGGAGACCATTGGTCAAATGATTCAAGACATGTTGGACACCTATGTGAGGCTGGAGCACGGCAATCCCGAGCTGGCAAACATCGTCAACGTAAACTGGTGCATGGGCAACACCTGCAATTTTGCCTGTACCTATTGCCCACCAGGACTGCACAACGGCACCATGGGCTGGTATGATTTCCCAGCTGTGATGCGATTCTGTGATCAGATCATAGCTCACTACAACAGCACCATATACTTTGAGTTCACTGGCGGTGAAGTCACGCTGTGGAAGCACTTCCCCGAGCTGTGCCAGTTCCTCAAGTCGCGTGGTTGCAAGGTGGGTTTCATCAGCAACAGCAGCAGGACCATGCGATGGTGGCAGGACATACTGCCACACGTGGACCACGTGTGCCTCAGCTTCCATCCAGAAGCAGGTGACAAGGACCACTATCGCCAAGTGGCACAGCTGACCAGCCAACACTTCCGCACGCATCTCAACGTGATGATGCTGCCAGACAGATTTGACGAGCTATGGGATTTCGCCGCTGAGCTCAGCGACATCAAGAACGTGAGCATGGCATTGCAGCCACTGCTGGTTGATTTTGGCGAGAGCGTGTATCCCTACACTGAGGATCAGCAACAGCGCCTGGACAACCAGTATGAGCTGATCAGCAAGAACATAGTGCATGACCGCAAGTTCGAGAACTATCGCGGCGCCATGGCCATGGTAAATGCCGACGGCAAGCGAGCAGTGTATGCTGCGCACAAGTTCATCAGCACCAACAACAACGGTTGGCAGGGCTGGGACTGCTGGGCAGGACTTGAAAACATCATCGTGGACATGGACGGCAAGCTGTACCGCGGTTGGTGCAAGGAAGGTGGCAGCATAGGGCATGTGTTGGATGACCGGCTGAACCTGCCAACTGCGCCAGTGCGCTGCGGCAAGCACCGCTGCCACTGCAACTTTGACATCATGTGCACCAAAGCAAAACCGCAATGACCGACACACCCTCTGACAACAAGCAGCTGAGGATCTACGGTGAGAGCGGTGCCTACACCAGGGTCAGCGTGGAAGAAGCCATAGCTCGCAAGCTGAACCAATGGAAGGGCTGGCGCTGCAGCGCAGGCATACGAGGTTTATACGTGGATCATGACGGCAAGGTCTGGGTAGCCAACTGCGCCAGCGCCAATGCCAACGCCGTCATAACGCGCCGTTCGTGGCGCGACTTCATACGCAAGATACAACCAGACGTCAAGGCAGCATGGGACCAGTTGGCATACGAGCATCTTGGTCCAAGCCCACATGAGAAATGGTATGACACGCATTGGCCAGGAGGATGGCCATTGCCAGACACAGATCCAGAACGCAGTCCTCAGTACCTAGCCATGGATGCCTACAGGACCAAGCTGTGGCAGCAGTTTGAACCCAAGCCCGAATCAGGCAACAGGTGGTACAAGCAGTTCTTGGACGAGGGCGGTTGGTTTGGCAGCGACACCAAGGACCAATCCTGGGGTCAGCTGGGAGACATCAGAGGCACCTGGGACATACCCCACCAGTGGGTTACCTGTCCATATGACGGTTGCGGTTGCGGTGCTGATGTCATACTCAGCAAGGCCAAGTCTGACAGTGAAAGGC
>Ga0007809_10000393_pt1 | contig 18069 bp, 27 predicted proteins | sample CryBogCBE02Aug07_FD_60383 | JGI IMG/M metagenome (GOLD analysis project Ga0007809, IMG submission 60383) | Freshwater microbial communities from Crystal Bog, Wisconsin, USA - CBE02Aug07 | ecosystem: Environmental > Aquatic > Freshwater > Lake | place: Crystal Bog, Wisconsin, USA | collected...
GCTTTTTGTCGTGCCGCAGCTGCTTTGATTAGGTTAACTGCGTCTTTTTGGCTTACTTTTTTATCGCTCATTGTTTTCCTTGGTTATTCGTTTATTTTCGTGACTTCGACAACGATGCCGCTGCCTACTAGTTCTTGGGTGACTGCTTCTAGACTGATCAAGAGGTCATCAGTGACTGCATCCAATCCCAGCGGTGCATCATCCTTAACCAATTGATTTAGTTCTATTAAGACGGTTTGTTTTATGATTTTAGCCATTCAGCGGCTCCTTGAATAATATGCTAATATTTATTATCCCGGCACTACCTCGTGAATTTTTCCTACAATGCCCGGACTCATCAATGCCAGCATGGTGGTTACTGCTAGATCATTGCAATAGAAAAACGCACCCCACATTCCGGGATAGGGCCTTGTGAATGCATGTACAACACCGGCAGTTATTTTTACATTGTCGCCTTGGTCCTGTAGTAAATGCAGCATCTGTTGCTTGGTTTGCAAATTGTATTTGCCATCTCTGAGCATGACTTTGTATCGGTGTTGAATGCGTTTGCTGATAATGACATCGGCAGATAACAAGGATTCTGTACCAATTTCGGGTCCGGTTATGCTTTTGAGAGAGCCTCTATGACTGAGTGCACCAGCCACCTGTTTCATTGCGGATTCGGTTCGAGCATAAAATTGTACTGCTGAATCTTCAATCCTGATCTTGACCAAATCCGCAAATTCGGATTTTATCGTCTTGATACTTCGCAATAAAGAATAATCTATTTGGTCGTAATAGTGCGGATCACACCAGCGATTGTTCCATGCACTGCTGGTGGTATTTCTAATTATTGCCTGTTTCTTTAATCTAGCAACTTCGGCCACCATGTCGTCATAACGTGTAACATCTGCACAATGTGCCGACATTTCCAATCTCCAAAGGTACTGACCAAAATACTGTTTGCGAGTAGTTTTGAATTCAATGTCCGAGTTAAGCGTTTTCCAGTACAATGTATCCATTTTGATCCACAGAAGGTAATAATTGCGGTGCTGAATCTAGCACAGTAAACGTAAATTTTTTTTCTTGATAATCTACTTCTATTAGGCTGTTTGCCGGCACTGATTCAAATAAAATTTTCTTGCTCAATGGTACCTTGATAAGATCATTGATTTTGCGACCCAAGGGCCTTGCACCCATCTTGCTGTCGTACCCAACCTCAGCCAAGTGTTCGACTGCAGCTTCGGTCAATCTAACACGCAATGATTTTTCACTTAGAAGATCGTTTAATTCATTTATAAATTTACCCACAATCTTTTTAATGCTCATTGAGTCAAGACGATTGAACTTGCAAACGCCATCCAATCTATTGCGGAATTCAGGCTTAAAGAACTCTTTGACTGCTCGATCGTCTTCGTCGGTCTTTTGCAAACTGGCACCGAAACCAATGGTATTGCGTTCGTTGTCGGCGGCACCCAAATTACTGGTCAAGATAATAACCGCATTTCGTGCGTCGGCTTTCTTGCCGTTACTGCTACTAATAGTGCCTTCATCCATCAACTGCAACAACACATTCATTACATCAGGATGTGCTTTTTCAACTTCGTCAAACAATATAACGCAGTTGGGATTCTTTTCGATGTCACTGATCAGTAAACCGCCACCGAGATTTGAATCATCATAGCCCACATAGCCAGGAGGAGCACCTATTAGTTTACTTGCAGAATGTTTTTCTTGATACTCACTCATGTCGTAACGAATCAGTTTCATGCCCATGCCTTCGGCCAACAGTTTGGCCAATTCAGTTTTGCCGGTACCGGTTGGTCCAAGGAACAAAAAGTTACCTACTGGTTTGTTCATGCTTTTAAGTCCGGCACGTGCAACGTAAATCTTTTCAAGCACAGTGTCAACCACAGTGTCCTGTCCGTACAGTTTTGTTTTAATTGATTCTTCTAGGTTTATCAAATTCTTGGTTGACTCATTGCCGATTTGTTCTGCGGGAATTTTTGTAAACTTGCTGACAATTTCCACAATGTTGCTCTTGCGCACAGTCCAGTCCACAGCCTTGATCTTTAATCGAGCAGCCGCAGTGTCAATCAAGTCAATGGCCTTGTCAGGCAAACGTTTGTCGGGTTGATACCGCACACTGAGATCCACTGCTGAATCAATTGCGTCATCTGCAATTTTGCCACCGTGGAACGCTTCAAAGTACTCACGTAGTCCACGAAGTATTTGTTTGGCCACTAGCGGGGTAGGTTCTTCAATGGTCATTCGACAAAATCTACGCATCAGCGCACGATCTTTTTCAAAACTCTGTGTGTATTCTTCCCAGGTGGTACTGGCCACAACCTTGATCTGTCCCTTGGCCAGGGCCGGTTTGATCATGTTGGCAAAATCCACACTGCTACCGCCACTGCCGGCTCCGGCGCCACGCATTTGATGTGCTTCGTCAATGAACAATATGCATCGACCCTTGGTCTTCAAGGCTTCAATCACGTCCTTGAACTTTTCTTCAAATTCACCACGATACTTTGACCCGGCCAGTAAACTGCCAATATCTAGGTTGTATACAGTGTATTCTTTTAGGTAATCGGGCACTTCGCCATTCACAATGTTACGTGCAAGTCCTTCAGCAATGGCAGTTTTACCTACACCGGCATCGCCCACCATCAGTATATTGCATTTGTTACGTTTGGCTAAAATTTGAGCCATCTCGTCTAATTCATAGTCACGGCCCACAACTGGATCAATTTTTCCTTCACGTGCCTGTATGTTTAAATTCTCACAGTATTCTTTTAATATTCCATCGGCTCTTACACTGGGATTGCCGCCTCTATGTACCTTGGTTTCAATATAATTTTCTTGATAAAATTCAACAAAAGGTACAGCGTCTACTCCATATTTGATAAAGAAGTAACTGGCATGACTGGTGGTTTCTTTGCTGATACTGAGAAAAATATCAATCACTTGTACCTGGTGACGACCGCTAAACAACACTTGACTGAATGCACGATTAAACACACGCTCAAGACTAGCAGTCTTCTTTGGAGCACAGTCATCAAATTGACTTACTATATAAGTTTGTTTGGCAACAAAACCAGTTAAATCTTGCTCTAGTCCTGCGGTATCACAACCAAATGCAGTCAACAAATCGTTGAATGGCTTGTAGGAAATCAATCCGTATGCCAGGTGTTCCACTGTGACATATTCGTGATTATATGATTTAGCCATTTCTGTGGCATTGGCAATAATTACATCTATTTCGGGATTGTGATTCATAAAAATATTTATAGTGAGTTGATCAATGATCTAACTGTGGTTTTTAATTCGTCTGTTAAATTTTGTGGAATTGTTATCACGATTTCGATATATAAATCGCCTCTAAGTGATGAGTTAAGTTGATATAAGCCTTGACCATTAATTCTAAATTTAGTTCCTGGCTGTGTACCGGCCGGCACAGTTAATAAAAATTCTCGACCATCAAGGCCTTTAACTGGTACTTCGCCACCAATCATTGCAATTAAGCAGTTTACACTAATACGATGGTACAAGTCAACTCCATTGGCAGTATATCCATCGGCATTGTGTACAGTGATTTGCACATACAAATCACCGCGAGCCAGAGTTTCAAACAAATTATCACCTAGATTGGCATATTTGATTTGAGTGCCGGTGGTTATGCCACGCGGTACATCGACATCAACAGTATAACGATCACCTTTTGTGGTCTGCACACTGATTGTTTTTGTTTGATTTTCTAGTGTGGTAACCAACGGGATAGGCAGTTCTACTCGTAAATCTTTATTGCGTCTAGGTTGTTGCTGACGATGCACATTGTGTATGTGTTCGAATGGATTGCCACCAAAACCAAAGTTTTTAAATATCTCACCAATGTCGGGATGCGCACCGGTATGCCATTGAAAATGAACTCCGCCGGGGCCGGCACCGGGATTACGACGCTCGTGATCATAACGCTGACGTCGATCGGGATCGGCTAAAGTATCGTATGCCGTTTGTATTTCTTGAAACTTTTCGGTGTCGCCACCTTTGTCGGGATGATGTTGACTGGCCAGTTTTCGGTAAGCTCGTTTGATTTCATCTGGACCAGCAGTTTCACTGACACCTAAAGTTGCATAATGAGTCATATATGTATATTATAAATGGAAAACCGGACAGAGTCAACTTGTCCGGTTAAGTTGTAGTTTAAATGCTACGATGTACCGGCTTTCTTTTCTTGTGTACGCCCGTAAGCACTTACACCCAGTATGGCACCAAAAGCAAGATGTATAAGCCCACCATTGCTGAGTGTTAGACTTTGCCAGGCAGTATAGCCCATGTTCAAGCCAAATCCGCGTTCAATGATGGGAAGGAACATGCTCAACAATGGAAATGCCACAAAATCTGCAAAACAGATCAACATATACAACCAACCCATTGCTGGACGCCAAAATGCTTTGACCCAGTGTTCGGGCGGTGCTGACGCTTCTTCGGCCATGATAGCCGAAAAAGCATTTTGTCCCACCGGTTGAATCGGCTGAGATTGATTAGTCATGATCATGTTATTGGTGGTACCAAATGAATTGTTTGTAACCGGAGGTGTTGTTGCTGCACCACCAAACCCAAAACTTGGTGTAGCTGTTGCTGGCGGGGGAGTAACCACTGTGGTTGAACTGCCGAATCCAAAAGCAGGAGCAGTAGATGCTGGCGCAATTGGCGCAGTCAATGTTGAATTGTCATCAGGGTCTAATTTAGGCATGTGTTTTCCTTAAAACCAAAGCCAAATACCTTGGCTTGTTAATAGTAATCCCAGTCCTGCAACAAAGAAACTGCCCCAGAACATGCTCATGCTGACTGCCAGTATACTGGCAGACAACACAACGATACTTAATTGATATAGTGTACTAGCAAATCCAATCCAGGGACTTTGTTTCTTGGCTTGATCACGTTCGGCTTCGAGCTTCTTGGCCTTGGCCATTAGTTCTCGTTTGCCCTCGCCTGTTGCAGGTTCACTTTCGTAACGTGCAATCTTGGCCTGTAACTGCTCGATCTTTTTGGTGTCTTTGCGATATATAGCATCATCTAGACTTTGTTCGGCTAGGGTTTGTTTGATACTTTTGGCTTCATAAAAGCTCCAAACATCATTTGCCGCAATGGTGTTGTTTAAAGTAATACTACTTAACTTACCGCCATACCATGAATTCACGGCCAATATTAATGCAAATACCGAAATCACCATACCGGCTTTGTCTTTGAGTTTGGCTTCACGCTCGCTTCTTGATCCCACAGGTGGTTTAGATGCGTTTGGGTCTCGGGGTTGTTTTGTAATTAAATTTAATACTGAGTCTATTAGAGCCATAGTTAAACCTCTTAGTTAAGCGTATGTTGCGGTTTGTACCGGATTGATTTCGTGCACTATTTGATCGTTGTGATCGTAAATCTTGGCGGTGTCTGCATCAGCAGATTGTGCAAAAATCACTGCTTCTTCTCTTGAACCAAAAACAAAATCTCTAAATTGCAATATTCCGTTATACCACTTGTGTGTTCGTACTTTGTGTTGTGACATTTTTGTTCCTTAAGCGTAAGTGTCGATTGTGGCTTGTGTTAGGTCATGAGTAAGTGTGTCATCATGATTGTATACCTTGATTGAATCTGCAGGAGAATTATTGGCAAATGCCAATGCTTCGTCTTCGCTTCCAAAAAAAGCATCTTTGACTTCTAGTCTGCCCAATCTCCAAACGTGTGTTCTAACTCTATGCACTCGGCTCATAATTTTAATCCTTGAAATATTTGACCCAAATTTGTTCGGTCTTATTTGTATATTTAGTTAGATTACGTTGATTTAAGTATACGTTTATTTTTGGATAGTTGTATGTCAACAACATTCGATCTGCAATTTCATCACTTTCGGTGGGACGAGCATTGAACCAGCGTGTGGCCCAGGGAATTTCTCTACTGCCCACAATGGGCACGCCTTGACTGATCAAGTCAGCAGTCACAATGTTAAATGTCTCACTGAAATTGCACTGTAAACCAATATCCATGGTAAAACAGGTTTTTAAAAATTCTTCTCTCGGAGTCCATTCGTGCCCGATCAATTGATGTCCACGATCAGCAAGATGTTGAAAAAATCCCATTAGATTATGCAGTGCTGGACTTCCCTGCATTTCTACTCGACCTACATTGACATGAAATCTCAATTGTTTACCAATTTTATTTGCAAATTTCAAGGCCGCAACTGCTTGCAACATATGATTCTTCAATGGGCGGACTGCGCCAAAGCAACCGACATCGACCCAGTATCGATCACGATCAAATGGTTTTGTTTTATAGTCTTGCGGATAATAGTTTGGTAGATAAATGATCTTGTAATCCATTATTTGCCCGGGGTGTTTGGTCTGTAGAAATGATCGAATCTCTCCTAACATTCTAGGAGCATTTACACCTATTATAATGTTATCGAAGTTAAAATAATCACCCAGCCAATCCATGGCAATGCCTTCGCCAGCCATGAATGGCATTTCACTATGCAAGCGAATGATCCATTTTACTGTGGGATGCAGTCGTGTTAAAACACTGAATTTACTGGGAGTGACCCAGAGTGCTTCGATTATGACATGAGTGGGTTTATGTTTGGTTACCAATCGATCTATACAGTTGTTGTCAATGGCAACTTCGATGTTTGATTCGACGCCAGCCGATATCAGCATGTTATTCATGAAGGAAGCACTATTGAATAATCCGGTACTCAAGCCTTGTGGACTATGCTTTACCAGATTATAATCTTCCCGCCGTTTTAATATAAACAATACTTTTTTTGTCATCGAAATTCTCTATTAGTTGAAGTATTTATATTTATTAACAACGTATATTATTACACAAATATTACGACACTGCAGAAATTAAAGAAATGGCGCCATTAATGACAGTATTCATTGTTTCTTTCAAGGCCAATTGATTCATGTCTTGAATTATTTCCATTTGCTTTTGTACATCTTGCAGAACTTCTTCGGCTTGATCTGGAGGCATATTGCCCGATTGCACCTGTTGTAGTACTTGTTGAACAAATTGTGCAGCATTGGCAAATGCTGTATCGCCACTGTTAACTAAAGCGGCCAGTTGGTTGTTTACGTCGTCTTGTGTCATGATGGTCTCTTTCCTTGTACGTGTTGGATTAGCGCGGCACTGTTTTCTATGCTCTCAAACTTGAGTCGGCAATACAATGCATTGATCTTTTCTCCGCTGTTGTATCTTTTTTTTAATTCTTGTGCTATCTCATCTAGTGCCTTTGATGCCTTGACACTGTCTTCGTTATGTGCTCGATCACTTTCGTATAGTGCATATAGTCCTGTTGTGTATGCAACTTGATTGGCACTGGCTCGTGATGCCGCTTCATCTGCACAATTGCCACTGGCAAGTTGTGCATCATATCGTACGGTTGTTATCAATTGATACTCGTTGTTGTCATATTTGCCCATTAAAAGAGCATCCACCGCCGCGCAACCAGATAGACTCACTATCATGAATAAAGGTATTAATCGTTTCATTTTACTGCTCGCTCGTAAATTTGTTTTTGTGTGTTGTACCAATTGGCCCAGTCTGAAACTTTTCCAGCACATAGATAATACTTGGTATAATTGTCTGTGACAACATCTAGTACCTCGCTTAATTTTTCTGTTTTTGGGTCAACTGGTTTTAAATCATCGCATGATTCCATCATTGTAAGTGGAACATCGGGCCAGGGTGGTGCAATATTAGTTGGCGGCGCCTTAAATGTGCTACATCCGGCTAGTAAAAGTATAGGTAGTAGATATTTCATTTCTTGGCCTCGGGATTTTCTGCAGCAGAATTTAATATCTGTATTGCTGCTGGATTAACCTTACACTCAGCATCAATTTGTTTTTCCACAGTTTTAATACGTTCGTGTATGACAACTTGACGTTGTACAATTACCCGATTCTTTTGTTTGCGAACTTGTGTGAGTTTGTTATTGGCATCTCGACTTTCGGCAACGGCTAAATCAATTTTCTTTTGTTGTGCGTCAATTTGCGCTTGCCATATAGCAGCAACTCCGCTTCCGCCCCACATAAAAATACTGCCACCATAAGTTATGATACAAAGTGGTATAATGATATAGGACCAAGGTCTTACCACTGGTAATTTTGAAAATAATCTAACAACAAAATGCACACCAATTGCGATGCCGGCCAGCATAGGCCATACCCAAATTGGTATATGACCAATTGCGTTTTGAACTATCCAGTCTAACATGGTTATCCTTGAAATATCTGTAGTGCGTAGTTGTATCTAGCAGTACGATCTTCGATGCCCAACAATCCACCATTGATGATTTTAGTGGCACGTTCGACATCACCTTCGTCGGCAACTGCATTTAGTTTGTGATGTTCCCAAAAGAAACAGGCTGATTCTACTGCACCGTCTGGAGTTTCGCAATAGTCCACACACTCATCTAGGTCTTTGCCAATTTCTCGAGCAAATGCTTCATACAGACTACGTCCAGTAAGTTGTATTAGCCCACGCCCATGAAATTTCCATCCATCTCCTGACTCCTCACTGCCATTGCCCATTCTATCGCAATAGGCTCGATTGGCAATCTTTTCAGGATTGTGTGCGTAATCGGCGGCAATGTTGGCCGGGAAACGTTTGGGCCAAATTGATGTTAGTGCGTGTGCTTGATAGTTTAAGTTCTCTTTTAGTGCGGTAAAATTACCACTTTCGTGACCGCATTGTGCTATAAACATAGCCACACGTTTCACCGAGGTAATTTCGTATTTGGACAACTCATCAGTTAATGCTTCGTACCATTCTTGGTAATGCGGATTGGGATGAATTAAAGACTGCATCTGACGTGCAGTAAAATCAAATTCGAAAGCCATACAATATCTCCTTGATACAACTATTTAGCGAAGTTGAAAAATTCACCGGAATCAAGTAAGTTTTTTGACACCAAGAACTGGTTCCAAAATTGTAATTGTTCAGGCGACAACTGACTGTATAGTTTTCGGTGTATGCTGGCAGTTGGCAAATAGTTTTTGTTGTTGGTAATTTGATGCCGAAACCATTGATCAAAATCTGCCAGGCCCCATTGGGCACAATGTGCCGGACTGTATCCCGATTCGGGATTGTAAAGAACATCATATGTTTTGTGTTTTGACAACACATAGGCTGCATACAAATGAAACTCGTTTACCAAATGCGGATATCTTACAGCAGTTTGAAAAAAATCTGCAAAATCCGTTTGGCTGGCCACCAATTCTTGAACTTCTTGAGTGTGGAATATAAACGGCACTCCGCCGGGACCGAGCATTTGGTCAAATGTTATCCCAAAGTGATTTTCAACAAACTGTTGACTTTCTTCAAAATGATGGAATATTCCAACCCTACCGGATCTTGCACGACCTTGACTGTCAAATAAACGATCAAGATCTAGCGGTTGCACAAACCAAGTTTTAGCATCTAGTACCACGCTCCAGTCGGTAGTGGCCTCGGCGCCGGCCAGTAATTTGCAAAGTTGTTGTTCTTCCCAACCGTTAACACGACTTATATAGTTCCATTTGCTTTTGCAGATGATTTGTACGCGATCCTGATATGCACCATACCAGGCAGTGTCGATCAAATCTGCTACTGCATCTTCGTCGTTGATCACAATTGTGACAGTTTCTACGTCGTTGACATAGTGAACAAAACTTCGTGCTTGTATCTTTAGAAACTCAATTTCGTCTCTAAAAACAACTGTTATGTAATTTAACTTCAATTATCGAATTATACCGGCTAGATTTCTTAGAGTTTCTGTATAATCATTTTTTGGAGCACGAGTTGCAACAGTTTGCCCGGCAGCCACCTGTAGGCTTTCTATTACTTTTTCCCCGTATTCGCGTTCGTAGGCTTCGGGACTGGTGGGAATCATTTCCTGTAATGATTCCAAACTTAATCGTTCTTCGCGACGTGATTTATAGTAACGCACACGCCAATCTTCAATTTGTTGTTCGGTCACGCTCATTAAATCTTCCATGATGCTCATGATATTTTCAGCAGTAGAATCATGACGATCCAGTTCCATAAAAACAATATAACTACCGTCGTCCATTTCTCCGCTGCTGAGATCAGCATCGAGTACCCAGTCGTAACCTTTTTCAATAAAACTGACTAGATCCTCGGCAGGCTCTTTGCCACCTACCTTGAAACTGACAACAACTACATCTGCGTCGTCACCCAGTTTACTTTTAAATTCATCAATGTGCATTTCGGGATGAACCAGGCGCTTTAAATCACCCAACTCTAGGCCTTCTGTTAAGTTATTGTGCATTTGCCTGATTTCCTTTATTTTCGGTACCGTCGTTGGTACCTTCCTCGTACGCACTGTCGATATCTTCTAGGTCAACTGTGCCGGATTCTAGTTCAAGTGCACCTTGCTCGATATCGTTCATGAGTTTTTTTGGTATAACAATACTGACCAGCCAAATTGGAGTTTTGACCATTTTGGGAACTTTTGTTCCTGGTTTAAAATCTTTGGGATCTTTTACTTTTTTAGGATGTTCGAAATAGTCTTGTTTGTATTCTACATCGCAATCGTAATCGTTCAATCTACTAGCACCCTTGGGGTCGGGCATTTTTTTATAGGGCCACATAAAAGTACATTTTACAAAGTACTTTTCATAAACTGGTCCTTCAACAAGTTCGCCCTGTTTCCAGTGTTTAAAACTGTATAGATCAAGTTCGTCCAACACACGTTCAAAATCCAGCAGCGTATTGACTGCGGAATCGGTCATGAAAATGTCTTTGGTATTGTTTAATAAATCTTTAATATTGGCGGTCATAGTAAAGTTATTTATCGCCTAGCCGCTGACTTCTAGTGGGTTGACATCCGGCCAAAACATATTCGTCCAACCAATGCTTGTCAATGTATTTTACATATTTGTGGTTAGCATCTTCTGTGACAAAAGCCGATAGTTTATCGGGATCGGTTTCTACAGGAAATTTGGTTATTTGCCCTACCCAACGCATGTAGTGTTCTCGATGCAGGAAAAATGCCTCGTGATCTAAAAAATGTACAGGAAATCCACCAGGGATCAAGGTATTGTAGTAGTATTCCTGTGCAATAGGTGTTGTGTGTTGTTTGCGAACACGCATTTGTTGCACTTGATTGATATTTTGATCACGTACAATTATCGCTATCTGTACCAGTACCCCAAAACTTTCGGCACGACGTGCCACACCCACAATGTCGGGAACACGGCGCTCACCATCAAAAAAGAACGGGCAACTGACATTGGCAAGATGATAGTCCCGGTTGTCGAAGTGGCTGGCTTCTAGTTTTTCAGGATCAACCCAGTATTCGGCAAAGGGCTCTTGATCACTAGGTACCCAGTAGTTGGTGAGCATCTCGTCCCATCCTTGCACATCGGGGGGTTGACTCAAGATACGACTAAACAGGTGATTACCCGACCCTTGCGGACCAGTTATGATTAGTAAATGTTTCATAGCGCCAAGGGAGTTTGCTTGAGTTCTTTCAAGAACGCTTTGGTCTTGTCAGTGATGATACCAGTTAACTGCAATGTGACTCTAGGATGGAATCCGGCATTGGCAGTCGAGTGTGGCATGTTACGCCAATCAAATGTGTGCACATCTCCAGCACGCCACTGAGTATGTGTGTAGTTGCCATAACTCCAAAACTGTCCCTGTTGCCAGTCAGTGAGTGCAATAAAGTATCTACCAACACGTTCAGGTTGTTCGGGGAACCACTTGTATAGTTTGTCAATATGCAAATGCCATAACTGTCCTGGTTGTTGCACATGAATACGTGCCATGTTGTCTTCTAATGCAAATGCATCACTGATGGCTTGCAATTTTTTGGGTAACTTCCACGCCAAGTTTGTTATTACGACTTTGGGATCAATACCTATACGTTCTAGATCATATTCCTCATCCACTAGTTCGGGACGGGGTACATCCACACCCTCACCTTTGAAGCCACGTGTTTCCCACGTGGCCGGTTTTGAATCTGCAACAATCTTTTTAACCTCCCGAGAGAAGTCTGCTTCTATTCTGCCTAGCTCAAAGTACACATCTCGTTTTTTATCAATCTGGGTTGGATCAAAATGATAGTTACTTACTTTTTTTAGTTTGTCAAAACTGCTTTCTTTTTTCATTTTATCACCCTTACGTCTATATCGTTTTCTACATAATGTTGCTGGTACTCATCGGGCGGCGGTGCAATGCCCAATGCTCTAGCTAAATCTCTATTTGTTCCTACACTATCCATCCAACTTGTGTGTTTGCTCCAGGATTCTACTAGATTTGTATTCTGTTGTTGTATACGTCGAGCCATTGTTTTTAAATCCACATAGTACTCGTGGTATAGCGGATATGTGATATCGAAGTGTCCGCATTTGACCCACCAACCCAAACAAGCATCGTCACTGCGGTGAACTAATACAACCGGACACTCGGGCCAAGTCTGACGTAAAAAATCTATGTGGTTGCAAAAGATATGACTTTTAATAATACGTATACCATTGGAGTCTTTGGCAAAGGGTGCATCAAATATTGCCTCCAAACTGGCCTTACCTAAAAAATCTACATACTCAGGCAAATCCGATTCCATACCTGGATCAAAATACGCACCCAAGTGCATCAAGTCCATTGTGCCACTGGCATCGTGATAGTAAGTCCATTCCGCACGATAGTCACTGCGGTCTATATCTGAACTATAGTAAATGTTTTTAGCAACACTGCTCCATTTTGAACCTGGAGCGCCGGCTATAAAAATATACTTCATTAGTCTCGGCTGATATCAATTCGTTCCAGCATGGGCATGAATGTGTCACGCAAACTTTGTGCATGCTTGACTAATCCTGCAGGCGATAGTTCTACATCTTCAGTAAACACCACATTGTCATAACACCATTGTTGATATTGTTTACTGTGTACTGCAGCACTAAATGTTCGAACGTACCAGTCAACAACTTCTTGTGGTGTGTTGGGCGGTAATGCAATACTCCAAGCGGCATATACATTTACTCCAGGAGCAACTCCATTCAATAGCGGAACTGAGGGATACTGTGCCATTCGATGTGTACCGCTAAATCCAACGGGCTTAACCTTGCCGGCTTCGATCAAGGGCTTGGCCACTGCAATGGGCATGATACCAAACTCTGTGCCCAAGTTGCCGTCAAACTGTGCCACGCTGGTAACTGCTTGTAGTGGTCCGTTAAACTTGACAGTTTTAACTAACTCGGTATTGCCATGTCCCTTAACCATCAAGTACTCAAATACTGTGCGATGTGCTCCACCACCCACTGCTACACTAATGGGTTTAGTAGTGGTGCTGATTAACTTTACAAACTCTTCAGGAGTATCAATCTTGCTCTTGACACTGGCCACTAACACTTGCGGACTCTTGCCCATGGTCAACACATGAGTAAATTCATTCCACTGCCATTTCTTTACAGACTTTTCCCAAATGTCGTTTGTGACAAATGTGCTCATATGACTCAGTGCATTTATTGTATATCCGTCTGGAGTGGCTTTGTACAATTCGTTCATTGACACCACACTGTCGGCTCCGGGCTTGTTTAGCACATACCACTTGACCGTGGGTTGTGTTTGGTTTATTATTGACATCAATTCTCTAAATGCCAGTTCATTGCCTGCACCAGGATTGTTGCCTACGATTACTTCAATGGGTCGGTTGGGACTGGGTTCCCACGCAAATGCCAATGCAGGCAGTAGTAATAATATTGTTAAAATTCGTTTCATGTTATATTCCTATTAATTGATTTATTTCATCGGGCAACCAAGGCTTCTGCATGCGTTCAGGATGCCATACCACTCCGGCCAAGGCCACACGACTGTCTATCCATGCCTCACAGTTTCCTGCATCATCAGTTGCTAATACTGTGGCCTGTTTGTGCGTTTGTCGAATACACAAATTGTGAAAACTGTTCACAGTTTTTCTCTCGCCAAAATAGTTTACTTTGTGTACTGTATCTAGATGATTATCTGTGTTGCCTATTATTCCGCCTAAATTTTCTGTAAGCAAAAATGCACCATGACATATACCTAGTATAGGTTTACGTTGTGTCATTATGGTGGTTGCTAGTTTTAATTCGGTTATGCGTCTAATTGCACTGTCGTCCCCGCCGGTTATAACCAGTGCATCAATTGAGTTTGCTAATTGTTCAAAATCTTGATCTTGTCTGTTTGGAATAAAAACAAGCGTATGCTCCCGTAAATATGAATACCATCCATGTTCAATGGAGTCATACGCTCTCTGTTTATGATACAAGACTCGTTGTGTGAGTCCTATTCGCAATTTACCATCCGTAAGCGTCGGCTACTAGTTCGCGACCAGCTTCTGCGGCTACAGTGTTCTTGCAACTAATTTCATACAAGTCCTTGCGCATTGCGCCTACTAGTTTGGCACAATGGGCTTGGGCTTCTGGTGTTGTTACCAATTGCTCTAGTTTACGTGCACCAATTTTACTGTGGAAGCCTTCGTCCTTGGCAATCTTGGCATAAGCACCAGAAATAAAAGAGTCTTCAATGCAATCAGCCATTTGGTTCCAAACTGCTTCAGCACGGCCTTCGGCAACTAGTTGATATGCTGCTAGTGCAATTGGGTCACTCTCGGCATCGTACTTGGCCAATAAGCCTGCACCCTTGGCAGTTGGCTTGGCGGCTTCGCGAGCAATAGCTGCTTGTACATCAACTGGACCGCCTTGAATGTGCTCGATGACTTCTTTAACCAAACGGAAGTGTACTGCTTCGTCATGTGCTTGTTGTGTCAATAATTGTAGTTCTACTGGATCTGCATCAGCACCTAGTTCGGCAACTTGCCGGCTGATTTCGACCATGTTCATACGCTCGTTGACCATACGACCAATAAAGTGGTCAACCAGTTCTTCTTGGGCTGGCTTACTGTCAAAATATGCTTTCACATTGTGTTGACTTGCTTCAAATAACGCTTGATTGTCGGCCACGATTTTGGCAACAAATTGTTTTGAGTTCATACTATCTCCTTAAATATATTTAATAAATTTTGCAGTTCTTGCAAAAATATTTATCCAAAAGAAAAAATTTCAATGAACACCAAAATTTTTAACTTAATTAAAGAAAATTTACACACGGCCTTTAATTTACCCAAATATGCCAATATTGTTATAGACGAAAATACTGTAGTAGATCAACTACCTTGGACACCTGCACGCTATCGCAAATTTCGAGATGCGGTAGAATCAGAACTAAGTCTACACTGTGATTATGTTGGCACCCTACGCTCAATTGTGGATGATCTCAGTGAGCGATATATCCTGCGCTTTTTTAGCGAAATATGGAAACCCCGTACCAATGATTATGATTATACCGGATTCCAATTGGTTGAAGAAATTAATAGTCAAAATCCGCGGGCAGTATTGGATGTGGGTTGCGGATATCATCCGTTTAAAGGGCGTATACAAAATCTTGTGGGAATAGATCCTTATAACAATTGTGCCGACTTTGAAGTTGATATCTTAGATTATCGAGTCAACCACAAATATGATCATATACTTGCACTAGGATCAATTAACTTTAACAGTCGCAATGAAATTGAAGCAAGATTTGCACACTGCGTTGATCTATTAGAATCGGGCGGAAAGTTTTATTTACGTGCCAATCCCGGGATTCCACACAAGTCTGGCCCGTATGTGGAAATATTTCCTTGGAGTTTTGAGATAGTGAGTGAGTTTGCTGAACGATATAACTTGAAGTTATTAAAATACAAGCAAGACGCAAATGATAGATTGTATTTTGTTTACGAAAAATTATAGTGCAGTCTAATACTTATTGTCGTTAATAAATTATTAACTTGTCATAGAAACTTTACACTATGTAACCTAAATACCTTGTAAGTCAAACAAACTTACATATTCAAGGAGACAGCACAATTGGCTAAACGACAAAGAAAAGCAGATGCTTTTTTAACGACAGAAAGTAGTTTTAGTAGCAACAATACAGTTTTATTTGATTCATATAGGAAACCCACACAACCCAGACCCATAACACTTATCCCCAAAAGTCTCAGTCAAGAAACCTACATTGATTTATTAACCAACCCAGAAAAACTCATAGTATTTGCAACAGGTCCCGCAGGCACCGGTAAAACCATGCTGGCTGTACTTGCCGCACTTAGGGCTTTTCGTTCGGGAGCATGCGAGCGTATTGTTATAACTCGTCCTGCGGTTGGAGTTGATGACGAACAACATGGCTTTTTACCAGGCACATTGAATGAAAAAATGGCTCCTTGGACAAGGCCCATATTTGATATTATAGGAGAATACTACAGACAAACTGATATCGCACGTATGCTAGACGAAAACCAAATTGAGATATCTCCACTGGCTTACATGAGAGGAAGAACATTTAAAAATTCGTGGATTATTGCAGATGAAATGCAAAACGCGACGCCTTCGCAAATGAAAATGTTACTCACGCGATTAGGAGAGGGTAGTAAGATGGTAGTGACCGGAGACACCCGACAGGCCGACCGCAAGGAAGACGATAACGGATTGTTGAACTTTCAACGCCTAGTTGCAGACTATCGGCGTTGTAAATATGTCAGTGGGGTCGAGTTTGACCACAAGGACATTCAACGACATCCTGCGGTACTGGAAATATTAAAAATCTACCGGGAGGTTTAAGTTACGATACGATAAACTTCTTCCCAGTTCTTAACTGTACGAACATGGTCATGATAGTGATTCATATTATGACCATGTTCCATTAACAGGCTGTTGAGACCCAGTCGAGCGCCCAGTTCGGCATTTTCGGGCTTGTCTTCGACCCACCAGCAACCAGTGTCCCTATAAGGATAAAGTGCATGATCCTTATCTGCCCCGGTTTCCAAACAAACAACCTTTTGAAACACAGTGTCACCAAACAACTTGTTGAGATTCATTTCACGCAACTTGGTTGCATTGGGATCTGAACTTAGACTTGTTATGCAGTGAAACATATAGCCGTGTTCTTCGTGTAGTTTTTTAACATAATGTATTGCATCACGCAAGGGCGGTAAAAAACCAATCGCGGCCGACTCATTGAACATCTTGATCAGTTTGCGACCTTGTTCGTGACTGATACCATAGCGAACACCAATGTCGTAATCAAGTTCGCCACCGGGAATTTTATTGAATCCGTGTTGATCCATCCATATGGCAAACGCATATTCCCAGTTTAAAAGAACTCCATCTGCATCCACCAATATTACACTTTCTTTCATTCGTCTTCTTCTATACTAATAGGCCCATAAAAAATTAAATCCCTATCACTCCACTCCCACCCTAGTTGTTCAGGGCCATATTCATAATCCGTTTGGAATGATTCTATTAGTTTGGCTTTTTCATCTTCAGTGAGATCGCCTTCAATGTCCCATTCAATGCGTTCGCCTTCATCTTCATCTACCCAACCAAATACTCCGGTATGAATGCCCTCTTCACTGTCGGGATCGTATTCGGCCCATGCGTCTTCAGTTTCATCCCAATCTTCCGGATTGGAATAAACTGCATAGGTGTCAAAACGATTTACAAACGTAATGGTCTTGCCTTCCTTGGTAAATTCAATGCGCTCTACTGCACTGTCTTCATGGTCTGGTGAGAATTTAATCATAATGTTTCCTTTGGTTAAATTGTATCGGGATCTACTGCTAGGCCCTGCCACGCTTTAATTTTGACTTCTTCATCATTGTATACGTTGGTCCACTTTTCTCCAGTCCACTTTGCGTGATGCTCCCATGCATTTTTACCAGTTTCTTTGATCATGTAGTTGCCCACACGTGCTGGTTTAATTTTCTTAGGGAACCATTCGGTCATTGGATATTCAATGTCATCCATGTTTGAATACTTTTCCCAACCTTTATGGTCTCGTTTGCTTCCGGCAATGTAAAAGCCAAAGGTGCTACTCTTGCCATTTGTGCTACCACCCCAGTTCTCAATTCCTTCGCCATCATACAATACCGAGTTAATGATAGGTTCACCATCAATTTCATCGTAGCCCAATGTTAGTTTGGTGATGTCAAATGGTTGTGTTAGTTCAATA
>Ga0007809_10000394_pt1 | contig 18062 bp, 5 predicted proteins | sample CryBogCBE02Aug07_FD_60383 | JGI IMG/M metagenome (GOLD analysis project Ga0007809, IMG submission 60383) | Freshwater microbial communities from Crystal Bog, Wisconsin, USA - CBE02Aug07 | ecosystem: Environmental > Aquatic > Freshwater > Lake | place: Crystal Bog, Wisconsin, USA | collected...
TGTGTTGTGATTGACGGCAGTTTAGTTGATGACTACAGTACCAAGGCTATGATTTTAGGATTCATGACAATTATCAATCAAAACGGTATTGGGTTGTCTATTATCAATGCTGGGTACAGTCAAGCAGTTAACATTTATACTATATTTTGTCATATTGGTGTACAAGTAAATTCAGGCGGATTTGTCACGCTCAATGCCTGTGATACCAGTGTGGGAAATTATGGATTAATCGCTGATGGGGTGGGCAACGTACAAACTGCGGGCTATACGGTTGGCAGTAGCACCAGCGGCACTTTCCGCGTTTCGTCGTTGACAAACGGGCAACCTGATGTCAATACAGTTATGACAATTCCTGGAAATCCCAATTACTATAGTATAGATACTATTATTCCAGTTGATGCCAGTACTTTTGATGTTGTAGTACAACAGATATATACAGGAACATTGGAAGATTCTACTCCTGTGACATTTTATAATCGCAGTGCTATTATTGCCAGTGCTCATACATTTGAATACGTGGGAGCAGGAACAACTTATTTGGCACTGCCGCAATACGGCGGAATTCCTATAGAAGCCAATGAAGTGATACAGACTAATGGTGGTGTGGTAACATTTACCAGTACTGATCAAAAGGGTAACTTTAAAGTTGGAAGTGGTTTTACTATTAACCAAGCTACGGGAACTATTACAGGAAATGATTTTTATCAAAGCTTATTTGCTCAAATGACACCATATATTTTAGCACTAACAAATTAACATAAGGAAAGACTATGCCGGGCGCATTAAATAATTTTAAAACAACAGTAGCTAATGTAACTACTACTACAACTTCGGTGTATACTCCTCCTGCGGGATATGCCACAGTAGTATTGATGGCACAGGTAAGTAATACCGGAAACGCTACCATACAGATATCATCAGATGTTTTGCGTTCGGGTGTGGCTACATCGTTGATATCCAATGCCAGTGTGCCGGTAAGTGATGCCATAAGTGTTATAACTGGAAGATTGATATTAAACTATGGTGATTCTATGCAATTTACATCCAGTGATGACACTAGTGCCCAACTAGTGTTGAGCTATTTAGAAACTTTGGTAACAAACTGATAATATGACAGTTAATTCAACACAACTTCTCAGCGGTCGTTCAAAAGTAGTTGATTACGGCAATCTTACAGCCGACAGATATCAATTTTTGGCATTAGGACAAGCTGAACCCAATCTAGGTCCGGGCGATGCTAATAGTGTATTGACACTTGCCGCCGACAATACTAGAGTGTGGGCCAATAGCCTGGCACTTACAACATTAACAACTAGTGGAAATATATCGGCAAGTGGAAATATATCAGCCAATTACTTTTTTGGCAATGGCAGTCAGTTGACTGGCATAACTAATGCCAATGTCAATTTAATATTTAATGGTACTAGCTACGCAAATATTCCTGTAGCCAACGGTAATTTAGTTATAAACACTTCTGGACCGCAGTGGATATTTAAAACTAACGGTAATTTGTCATTTCCCAACAACGCGGCCATTTACAACAGTGCCAACGCACTGGCTCTAGTATCAAATAATGGCAACTACACGTGGCTATTTGATAATAACGGAAATTTGTCTTCGCAAGGCAACGTATATGCAAATATTTACTACGGTAACGGAAGTCAACTTACGGGAGTAATAGCCAGTTCTGCCAATGCCAACTCTCTAACTGGTAATACACTAAGCAGTAATATTACTAATTCTAATTTGACCACCGTTGGCAGTTTGGCTAACCTAACAGTCGCTGGCAATATCACTGCTACTGGCGATGTCACTGCTACTGGTAATATTTCTGGTAACTATTTTATAGGAAATGGCAGCGGCCTAACCGGAGTAACTGGAAATATAACATTCAATAATGTTACAGTCAGTACTAGTATACTAAATGCCAATATTATCTTGGCCCCATCGGGTAATGGCGTAGTTACTATAGCCAACACTGCTGGGGGAGCTACCGGAATACAATTGGGATCTAATACCGCAGGTCAGTTAGTCAGCAACGCTCTTACACTTATGACCAATACTTCAGTGACCAATAGCATAGCAGAATTAAATGCAGTATTGGGCAGACTAGTGCCACCAGCACCGCCTAATTTTCCGGGAGGCGCAACTCTCAGTATTACCTCATCAGTCACTGGGGCTAGAATGTGTTCGGGTTTTACTCAGCCAGACAATACCACTACAGGAAATAAGGCAGTTGCTGCCGGCACGTTGGTATCGGCTGTTAGATCCAGTGCGTATTCTACTAACACTATATCAAATACAGGACCGGGAGATTTGGGTACTATAGCAGTATATCTAAATTCAAACACAGCAGGCAATGTCACTCTCAATACCAATGCCAATCCCAGCGGAAATGGCACACATGGCAATCTTGTAATAACCAATAATGAAGATTATCATGTGGCAAACAGCAGTGTAACTCCTGGTTTTTGGTATGTTTTTTCAGCACAAGCTTCGGGTTTGGTGCCTAGCGGATGGAACGAAGTTTATATAACAGACTCGGCAGCAATGGCAACAAACACACCTGTGTGGTATTATGACAGCAGTACAGCAACCGCTCCTGTGTTTAGTCAAACCAGTTTTACCGCTTGTGCTAGTCCGTCAATTACATATTCTAGTACTATTCCTCACTATAATTCCGGAACTAATTTTGTTGCTCAATTTAGCGTTAATAATCTCAGCGGAAATATGTATCCAAACAATGGAAATTTATTAACCAACACAACTACAGCTGGTGGAGCGTTTCAAGCTCCTGTGACGGTCAGTTATAGCAGTGCCAATGTAACAGTACCGTTGCCGCAAAATTTATACGTGGCATCTGGAGTGGCAAATGCTGTTACAACTGCTACTGTAATTTCAGGTTTTGGCAGTAATGGCACAGGACCACAAGTATCGGTAACTAACAGTTACAATTCTACTTCCTATACATTTACACCAACTGGAACAGTTCTTTATAAAACTGGAACTAGTACCGCTGTAGACGAAAGCAATATAGTAGTAGCCAGTGCTATAGGATCAGGTTCGGGAAATGCTTTTAGAATTGTCAATCCAGGGACAGGCAATACTCCTGTGTTTACTGGCACAGAGGCCGCATTTAATAGCCAAACTGGGCCGTTTTATACATATGATGCCACTGTAGTGGGACAGGGTAGCCAAGGAGTACTGTTATTCAACAAAACTAATTATAGCAATGGATCTTATCTGCCAATTGGTCCAAATTTAGGCGCACAGGATAATGTGCAATATTTTACTTTTAAATTTGTACGTTCTGCTACTAGCAAATTTGACATACAGTTAACAGGAACAGTGGGCGGTGTATGGGTAGCACTGCCTGGCAGTGTATTTGATACCAATATAAGTGGAGTTGGCCCAACGTCTGACATCAACGGCTGGCTAAACATGAGTTTGCCTTATAATGGATCAGGGAGACCTGGGGCAATTACAGCAAATGGTGGTAACGGATCAGACGGTTGCGCCGTAGGCGGAATAATTCCGTTAAATACAGCCATAAGCGGCAGATATACTTGTACATTTGGAACAGTAAGTAGTTCTTCTACTAGTTCAAACGAGATATATGTTAGAATCAGACTTACTAGCGGGCAGAGTGTTACCGCTTTACAATTACAAACAGCGAGTAACTAATGACCATAGCACAAGCACAATACGTTGACCTATTAGTTAAAAAACTCTACGGAGTGGCTACTACCGATACTGCGGTCAACAAAAGTCCCAGTAACGAATCCATACCAAGTCCCGAATTAAATCGTGGAGATACAGTATGGACCCAGGCTAATCAGATACCTGTTACAGCGGCTAATATAGCAAATTTGGTATTTCAATACGGAAATAGCAATCCCATACAGTGTACCCCTGATACTACTACTGTGCCTATACCCAATTATCTAGGACAGAACATATATCCCACTTGGTTGACTAATGTGCCTGAATGGATACCTCAAGAATTTGGGGCCAGTTATACTGTTACGGCTTATGTTGGACCTGCTAACATAGCCAATTTAACCACAGGCAACGTGACTTTTATATCTAGTAACGGTGAAGGCGGCACTTTTCCGGGGGAATATTACTTTGATTATCAAGCTGGTCTTTTGAATTTTATAGGCAACACCATTCCCAACTTATTAACCACGGGAAATGTAGTTTATATAACTGGCTACAAATACACAGGGTTGACAGGAGTAACAAATCTCCCCAACAATACAAATATTGGCAATATTATAATAGCCAACATCACAATATCATCTAACTCTGCTAATGTAGTGACGTTTGGCGGCAACGCAGGAGTTGGTATTCCTGCGGGAAATACAGCCCAACAGCCGGTAAATCCTGCGATTGGAACTACTAGATTCAATACTATTTTAAATGCTTTAGAAACATGGAGTGGCAGTTCTTGGGTATCAGGCGGAGGCAGCGGAAATTCAACTCCTGGTACTATTACCGATCAACAGATAAGCCCAGATGGCACTAGCAACAGTTATTCTCTTACACAGTCGTCAACAAGTTCGGGAGTACTGGTATCAATCAACGGAATAAGTCAGCTTCCCAACATATCTTATTCAGTGTTGGGCAATACCATAACATTTAATCAAACACCCACCACGCAAGATATTATAGATATAAGATTTGTCACATATTTTAACTCAGTGTCAACACTAAGTAGTCCTACTGGCAATAGTTCTGTAACTATAACAAACTCGGGAAATATAAATTTTTCCACTTCAAACGTTACCGCCGCAATATTAAACACCGCAGGAACGCTGGACATTAGCCAAGGACAAAGTATTAAACTGCCCAGTTATACGGTGTCTCAAACTGCCAATATTTCTGGCCCAACAGCAGGTCAAGTGATTTATGTGTCAAATGGCAACGCAGGAAACCCCAGTTTAGCAGTCTATGATGGCGCGTCTTGGAAGCGTGTAACCTTAGGTGCAACTATCTCGGCCACATGATTTTTACCAAATAGTCATTTTAGTGTTGTGTCATAAATATATATACACAACCAGGAGACTACCGTGGCGGGAAACTTAACCAGAATTAATAATAATCAAATCACTGATGCGATCAGTGGTAACTCGTATGTCGGTATCAATGCCAACACGAAAGTTCAATCATATTCGATAACATCGACATTATTGGCAAACAATCTTACTTACGGATCTGATCTTACAATTTCAGGTAATTTAAGTGTAACAGGAAATGTTACAGCGATTGACAGCACTTACGTAACCGTCGAAGATCCGTTGATCGTACTGGCGTCTAATAATTCTGGAAACAGCGTAGATATCGGCTACATAGGTATACGTGCTGGATCTAACGTAGCCATGGTGTGGCGTGAAAGCGAGCAGGCTTTTGTCACAGCATTTACAACGAGTGGTATTGGTGATACCACTACAATAGCTCTTACTGGTTATGCAGACTTACACACAGCCAATGCTAATATTGGCAATTTATTAACAGCATCTTCAAATGTCACAGTGGTTGGAAACGTGTTGGGTAATCTCAATGTTACTGGATATTTAAACAGTGGAAACGTAACCACTGGTGGATTTGCATCGGCCGCAGGCAATGTCTACGGTAATAATGTTTTTAGTTTAACTGATTTAAGTGCCGCGGGAAATTTGTACGCAAACGCCATACCTAATCCTATCACAACTAACGATTTATCTGTAACTGGTCAGGTATTTGTTGATTGGTTGTACGGCAACGGTGCTCCTCAGCCAGGAGCAGGTATTGTGGCTAGTACAGCTAACATTTACGATATTGGTGAAGCTTCGTCGGCATTTGCCAACGCTTATTTTAACGGCAATGTTTATGCGGGAAATATTGTAACCGGCGGACCAAGCGGTAACATTAGCGTAGCTAACGTAATTTCAGCAACAACTATAACCGCAACTGGTAACGTTGGAGCAGGTCAATTCTTATTTGGTGACGGATACTATATTTCAAACATCAATGCTGGCAACGTAAGTTCAACCAAAATATTTAATGGCGGAAGCTATGCCAACATCGCGTCATCAGATGGAAATTTAGTAATAGCTATAGGCGCTGGTTCCGACATCGTAGCAACTTATTACGATCAGGGTGTAAACTTCAGTACAGATGTCAGTGCTACAGGAAATATTTTTGCTTATTTAGACGTCAGTGCTGGTGGAAATGTCAATGGTAATAATGTAAGTGCTATTGGTTCGGTATCGGCTGCTAATATTGTTGATTCAGCACTGGGCATGGGTCAGGTAGTGTATGCTGGCGCAAGCGGCTTGTTATCTGGTAACAGTGGTTTAATTTATGACGGAAGTAATTTAACAGCTACAGGCACTGTGTCTGTAGGTAATCTTACATCAACTGGTAATGTTTACGCCGCTTATTTGGTAACTCCAAACACCGTGGTTAACGGCGGAGTAAGTTCAAGCGGAAATATCATAGCGGCTAATTTTGCCACATCGGGTTCTGGTGGTAATATTACCGGAGCCAATGTAATAGCAGCAACTACATTGACTGCAACGGGAAATGTGTATGGTCAGTACTTGGTAACTCCAAACACAGTGGTTAACGGCGGTGTTAGCACTAGCGGAAATATTACTGCTGGTGGAAATATATTAGGAAATTATCTAGCATCTACGGTAGATATCAGCGCAGGTGGAAACCTCTACGCAGGCAATATTTTAGCCATATCATCTGGAGCGATTAGCACAGGCGGAAACGTAACTGGCGGCAATGTGTTTTACGGCACAGGTGTACTGTCTGGAACAGGCAATGCCAATGTTGGTAATTTATTAACTGGTGGGCTGATAAGTGCTTACGGTGATATATTAACTAGTGGCAATTTAAGTGCTACAGGTAATACCATAGGTAATGTAGTTATAGCACAATATGATATTACTGCAGGCGGAAATATCACAGCTGGACCAACTGGCAATGTTTCAGGTGCCAATGTGGTTACTCCTAACTTGATATCAAACGGTCAGTTGGCATTTATTGCCAATGCGTCCGGAATACAATTTAGTACTACAGGTAATGTCAATATGGGTAATACATTTATTACCAATTTGGCTGGACCTCCGGTAAATGCTCAAGATGCTGTTAATAAAGCATACGTTGATGGTGTAGCCAATGGACTACAGGTTAAGGCATCAAGTAATGTGGCAACAACTGGAAACATTTTAGCCACAACTGGCAAGAGCTATACATATAACAACGGTACTGATGGGGTTGGAGCTACTATAACATTTTCTACTCCAGGTGTTATAACCATAGATGGTGTGACACTAACATCAGGCATGCGTGTTCTTATTAAAGATGAACCACTAGTAGCACCAGTACCAGGAGGTGGCACACCTTCCGCAGCCTATAACGGTATCTATACAGTTACAACAGCAGGTTCTATCAGTGCAGCTTTGATTTTAACACGTAGTACAGATGATGACACTCCAACATTAATGTACTCTGCTTATACATTTATTATAGCAGGCGGTAGTGTAAATGGATTAACAGGATGGGCCAGCACAAATACCCCAACTAGTTCAGGCGATCCAATTGTGGTTGGTACAACGCTTTACTACTGGTCACAGTTTTCTCAAGCAGGATCATATAGTGCTGGAAATGGTTTAAGCTTAACTGGCACACAGTTTAATGCTTTAACTGACGGGTTATCAACATATATCAACAGTAATAATCAAATTGCTGTATATGGAAACATAACTTTATCCACACCAAGCTTGGGCAACGCTGCATTTGACAGCTTGTCATTGACAGGCAATGGTACAGGAGCTATTACAGCCAACAATATCAACGGTGTACAAATAAGTGGCAGTGGCAATATCTTAACTAGCATGAATTTAAGTGCCGCAGGTAACGTAAGTGGTGATTATGCTTATTTTAGTAGCGTAGGAAATACTTCAGTTCCGTTTGGTAATACAGATGGATCTCTAGGAACAGATGCCAACTTGACTTATACATATAATACTGGTGTATTGACCAGCCATATTTTCTCTGCTGGAGGAAATGTAATTGGCGGCAATATATTAACTACTGGTATTGTAAGTGCGTCTGGTGACGTATACTCGGCTAATGTGTGGGCTAATGGTTTGATCAGTGCGTCTGGTGATGTATACGGAGCTAATTTCTGGCCAACAGGCAATATAGTACCAACACAAGACAGCATATACAGTTTGGGTAATTCAACTAGTGCTTGGTTAAGTTTGTATGTAAGCGGAAGTACAATATTCTTGGGAAATATACAGCTCAAACAAAGCGCGGCAAATACGTTAACGGTAACAGCATCCGATGGTACAACCAACGCTGGCATAGTAGTATCCAATGTCAGTGCTAGTGGCAATATCAGCACTATGGGTAATGTCATAGCTGGAAATTTACGTACTACTGGAGAAGTAACAGCGCAAGGTAATGTAACGGGCGGTAACATATTAACTGGCAATATTGTAAGTGCTGGTGGCAATGTAATTGGTGGTAATGTAACCACAGTGGGATATGCTAGTGCAGCTGGTAATGTTTACGGCAATAACGTATTGTCAAACGTATTAGTCAGTGCTGGTGGTAACGTAATTGGTGGTAATGTAACCACAGTGGGATATGCTAGTGCAGCTGGTAATGTTTACGGCAATAACGTATTGTCAAACGTATTAGTCAGTGCTGGTGGTAATATTACTGGTGGAAACATATTAACTGGCAATATTGTAAGTGCTGGTGGTAATATCACTGGTGGAAACATATTAACTGGCAATATTGTAAGTGCTGGTGGTAATGTTTATGCTAATGGGTTTATAACAGCTAATACATCTATTAACGGTGGCGTAGTTACAACAGGCGTAGTAAGTGCCTTGGGTAACATACAAACTGGCAATTACTTTATCGGTGATGGTTACTATATCAGTAATATCAATCCCGGCAATGTAAGTTCAAACAAAATATCTAGCGGCGGAAGCTATGCTAACATCGCATCATCAAATGGAAATTTAGTTATAGCAATAGGAGCTGGTTCCGACATCGTAGCAACTTATTACGATCAAGGTGTAAACTTCAGTACAGACGTTAGTGCTACAGGAAATATTTTAGCTAATCTAGCTATAAGTGCTGGTGGAAATGTTACAGGTGGAAACATATTGACTAACGGCATTGTAAGTGCCATGGGAGATATTAATACCAGCGGTAATATAAGTGCCGCAGGCAATCTAGCAGTAGGCAATACTCTGTTTGTAGATGTTGCCACAAACACAGCAAGTTTTGGTAGCAACGTACAAACAACTGGTGCTGTGGTAGCGTTTAACGCCACTAATTCAATCTTGTTACCGGTTGGTAATACAGCGCAACGTCCAGGAACACCTGTTACTGGTATGTTACGTTATAATAGTACTATATCACAATCAGAAATTTGGAATGGCGCGGCTTGGGTAGTAGTAGGTGGATCTAACTATACTGTAATTGCTAATGAACAGTTTAACGGTGACGGAACAACTACAACATTCACATTAAGCTCAACACAAACTACAGATAGCTGTATTGTAACTATCAATGGTATTGTACAGATTCCAACTACGGCGTATAGCGTAAGCGGAACTACATTGACATTTACAGAAGCTCCAATGACGGGTGATACTATAGATGTTCGTGAAATAACTTCAACTACCACAGTTACAGCTATTTCAAATAGTCCAGGAAATGCTATAGTTTCTGTATCTGAAACAGTGGGCGAAGTTGATATTACTGGTAATTTAGTAGCACAGCTTAACTCCGCAGCACCAACATTGGGAGTAAATAGCACTATGTCATTCCAACTAGTAAGTAATACAAGTTTGAAAGTGTTAGTGCGTGGAACTGATGGAACTACAAGAAGCGTAACGTTGACCCTAGCATAATACTGTAAAAAACAGTATTACAGTGCTGTAAAGATAGGACCACTGGTCCTATCTTTTTGAATAAATACTATTAATTAATTGGGACAACAATGGGCTTAACAAGAATACGCGCCGAGCAAATATCAGACATAGATTACAAACAGGCAGTAAGGGTTATAGAGCTTTCTAACGTAAATCTATCTGGTGGAGCTCCCAGTACTGTTGATGGAGTATCACTCAACAATGGCGATAGAATTTTAGTTGCAGGGCAAACCAACGGTGCCGATAACGGAATATATTACGTTGTTTCGGAAGGAACTGGATCTAGTGGAGTTTGGCAACGTACAGTAGATGCTCAATCGGGCGATCTCAACGCTGGATTTATTGTAATGGTCACAGAAGGAAGCACATACAATGATACTTCCTGGAAATTGGTAACAAATGATCCCATAGTAGTAGGCACAACACCTTTATTATTCTTACAAAATACCGGAAATAGTTTTAGTATTATAAATGTAATAGGTTCGGCTAATGTAGTAGCCAACGCAGTAAGTAGTACTGTAAGTTTCGCCAGCGGAAATAATTTTTCAATTATAGGCAACAACGCCGCCGATATTATCACATTTAGTGTTTCAGACAGTCCAAGTTTTATTGGCAACGTATCTGGAAATTACTTTATAGGTAATGGTAGTCAATTAACTGGTGTTAATGCGGTCAATTTCAATGCTAATAGTTTAGTGGGCAATACTTTAAGTTCAAATGTAACTTTCAGTAGTTTAACTGCCGTGGGCAATTTAAGTTTATTAACCGTAACGGGTAATGTCCAAGCTGGAAATATATTAACAGTGGGATTAGTCAGTGCTACGGGTAATGTCACTGGCGATTATGTACTGGGTAATGGTTATTATCTCACTGGTGTAGCCATGAACTACGGTAATAGTAACGTAGCCAACTATCTTCCAACTTATAGTGGAAATCTCACAGCTGGCAATATCAGTGCCACTGGAAATATCGCTGGAAATTATTACGTAGGTAACGGATATTACTTAACTGGAATTCAAAGCAATTATGGCAATGCCAATGTAGCTGACTACTTACCAACTTATACTGGCAATTTAACTGCCGGCAATACCAGTTTTAGTGGTACTGTGGTTGGTGCTTATTTTACAGGAGACGGAAGTAATTTATCAGGACTAGCTGGCAGTAATGTAACAGGTACTGTAGCCAATGCTACTTACGCTGTGTCTGCTGGATATGCTGCCACCGTCACTGCCAACACACAGGCAAATATCACTGGTCTTGGTACATTGGGCAATCTTACTGTAACAGGCAACACACGTTCGGGCAATTTATTAACACCGGGCTTGTTGTGTGTTACTGGTAACATACGTGGCGGCAACGTCACTAGTGAGGGGATTGTCACTGCCATTGGTAATGTATATGGCAGCTATATCTTTGGTAACGGTAGTCAGTTATCGTCTATATCAGGATCCAGTGTTACAGGCACAGTAGCCAATGCCACTTACGCTGTGTCGGCTGGGTATGCGGCAACAGTTACTGCCAACAGTCAACCAAATATTACATCTGTAGGTGCTTTAACTAGTTTATCGGTTACCGGCGATGTTAATGCAAATAATGTGTATGCTAGTAGTATATTAAGTGCCATTGGAAACGTATACGGAAATTATATTGTTGGTAACGGCAGTGCTCTTAGCTACATAACTGGTAGTAATGTAACAGGCACTGTGGCCAATGCTACTTACGCTGTTTACGCAGGCACTGTGTCAGCCAACAGCCAGCCAAATATTACATCTGTAGGCACTCTGACTAGTTTATCAGTATCTGGCGATGTCAACGCGAATAATGTTTACACTGTTAACGTGTTAAGTGCCGTTGGAAACGTATACGGAAACCACATTGTTGGTAACGGCAGCACACTAAGCGGCATCGCAGGTGGTAATGTCACAGGCACAGTGGCTAATGCCACATACGCTGTGTACTCGGGAACAGTAACTGCCAATAGTCAACCAAATATAACTAGTGTTGGAACACTTTCTACACTGACTGTAACAGGAAATACACTAAGCGGGAATTTACTAAGCGGTGGATTGATATCCGTTGGTGGTAATATTTTAGGTAACAGTTTATTAATATATCAAGACGCTAATATTTTAGGCAATTTAAACGTTCAAGGCAACGTAACTTTTAATCAAAGTAATGTAATTGTTATTAGTGATCTTTACATTGAATTGGCTAACAATGCATCAACTTATACAGCAATCAACGGAGCAGGATTACAAGCAGGTAACACTGGCACCAGCAGTCTTACCAATTGGACATATAGTACTATGGCCAATGCTTGGTCAACCAACGTAGGCATCAGCGCCGCAGGCAATGTTTCAGGCACTTATATACTGGGTAATGGATATTATCTCACAGGACTCAGCGGAGCTACCGGCAACTACGGTAACAGTAATGTAGCTGACTATTTGCCAACATATACTGGCAATTTAACTGCTGGAAATATCAGCACTACTGGTAATATACTGACAGTTGGGCTAATTAGCACTTCAGGGAATGTAATAGCCGCTTATTATATAGGTAATGGCAGCGTATTAAGCAGTATTACTGGTGGCAATGTAACTGGCACAGTGGCCAACGCCACGTATGCTGTTTACTCAGGCACAGTATCAGCTAATAGTCAACCAAATATCACATCGGTTGGAAATTTATCTACCTTAACTGTAACAGGAAATACTCAGTCAGGAAACTTGCTGACAGCTGGGGTAATGTCGGCCACGGGAAATGTCACTGGTGCTTATTTTGTGGGAAATGGTTCGGCACTGGCATCTATAACAGGCGGTAATGTAACTGGCACGGTGGCTAATGCTACGTATGCCGTGTCTGCTGGCTATGCTGCTACTGTAACAGCCAATAGTCAACCAAACATAACTTCAGTTGGCACATTAACATCATTGACTGTTACCGGAACAACACAGTCAGGCAATCTGTTTACCGGCGGAAATGTTTCCGCCACAGGTAATGTCTACGCCAATAATATCAGTGTTGCTGGTAAGCTATCTTATGCTTCTATAGTTGGGACAAGCATTAGTGCTACAGGCAATATTTCGGGCGGCAATTTATTAACTACAGGATTAATCAGTGCTGAGGGAAACATCACCGTTGGTAATGTCAGCACAGCCGGAAATGTATCGGCAGCTTATTACTTTGGCAATGGCTATAACTTAACTGGTTTGGCCAATGTTACATTTGGCGTAGCTCCTCCTAGCAATGCCATAATTGGTGACATTTGGATTGACAGCAATACTGGCATACAGTACATTTATTTTAATGACATTACTGGCTATGTATGGGCTGAGATGGAAGCACAAACTAGTTTTTCTTCTTCGGGCTATGCTAATTTAACTACAAATACTACTAATACACAGGTGTTGTACAATGCTTCAAACGCCATAGTGGGCAGTAACAATTTAACTTTTGATGGTACTACACTCAGCGCCCAGGGAGTGACGGTAGGCACAGCATTACAACTGACAGCCAACAGCATACTCAGCACTACAAACAACAGTAATTTAACAATTAACACCACAGGATCTGCTAGTTATATCAATATGCTAGGTGGACTGACTTTATTTGGTTATGGCGGTAACAAATTAATACAAACTGTAGGCGATGCTGTAAGTTTTTATGCTCCTACACTTAATTCCACTTACAGCTCGATCAATATTATAGGAAGTTTGGATGGAAATACCGTATCTCCTATACAGTCCGGGGTAATGTTACACATATCAGGACAGCCAACACTGCCTAGTCGCATTTACAATGACGGCGCCAATGCCTATGCCGCATACATAGGCCGTATGTACAATGGTAATGCTTCGGCCCCTACACAGTTATTGGCAAATACTACTTTTACACGCTTTGCTGGTACTCCTTATGGCAATACTGGATTCCCAAGTTTAAGTACCACACGTATAGACATGGTTACTACAGAGGATCAAACTGCCACCAATCGAGGCAGTCAGATGACATTCTGGACCACGCCACAAGGATCTAATGTCGTAACACAAGTAATGAGTCTTACTCAGGCCAATCTCAGCGTCACTGGTAATATCATAACATTGAGTAATGTGGTTACCAACAATATTGTTGCTTTATCTGGGGGTAACATATATCACGCGGGTAATTTATTGCCGACGGCTAATACATACAGTCTGGGCTTGCCAACTGTGCCTTGGGCAAATGCCTACTTTGGACCCAGCTCCATTACTATTCTTTCAGGCGACAGCAACGTTGCTAACGCTGTAATTATCGAGAATTTAAGCGGCAATACTATAATTAACACTGGCGGGTTTATTATCAATGGCAATGGCGTTCCCGTATTCCGAGTTGAGGCCTTAACCGGACAAGTGTATTCCAACGCAAAAACCATTATTCAAAACACAACTGACTCTGCTAATACCACTTCGGGATCATTACAAACAGCCGGTGGTGCTGGCATAGCCAAAAATCTTTATGTTGGTGGCAATACCAATATTGCTGGCAACTTATCTGTTAGTGGAACAACAACCTATGCTTCAATTATTGGAAATGTTGTATCCGCATCGGGCAACGTTTATATTGCTGGAAATTTAAGTGTTGGCGGAACTGTTAATTTTGTTCCGGCTACTTACGGTACATTTGCCAACACATCTAGTATTACCGCTGCAACCAACAACACTCCTGCTGTTATTTTATGGAATACTGCCATAGCTAATTCAGGAGTAACTTACAGCGCAGGAAATAGTCGCATTATTGTAACTAAAACAGGGACTTACAATTTTACATATACAGCGATGTTTAATGGCAATGGTGGATCGCCCACAGGATATGTTTGGTTAAGACTTAACGGTACTGATGTAGCTAACAGTATGGCCACTGGAGCAACAACAGGTACGGTACAAGTAGTTATAAGCGGCGGAGCACCTATCAGTATTACTGCTAATCAATATGTGGAAGTAGTGTGGGCTGTAGATAATAAAACCAATGGAACTTTAATATCGTTTGCTGCCAACAGTGGAGGATTTACTCATCCAGCAAGTCCATCTGTAACTTTAACAGTAATGCCCACAGGAGTATAAAATAAAATATGTCAACATTATCATTTCCCCTAAGCCCCACAACTAATCAGACCTATACCTTTGGTACTAAAACATGGGTGTGGACTGGCGCTGCTTGGCAACTACAGTCCTCGGGTGCTATTAACAATATTCCCATTGGTAACACTATACCCAGCACAGGAGCTTTTAGCAACTTAACCGGAGCCAACATTACAGGTAACTACCTCAGTATTGTGGGCAATATCTTAGCAGGTAATGTACAGGGCGGCAATGTTTTATTGACTGGCAATACTATAGGCGGTCCTGCCAATTTGACCATGACCAGTAGTAATGTCATAGTGTCAGGTAACTTATTTGTACAGGGCAACACTACTTTTGTCAACGCCAACAACATAACTACTAACAGTCTAGTACTACAGCTAGCCAACAATGCCACATTGGGAGCCGCAGCCAATAGTGCTGGCATAACAGTTGGAGCCAACAGTAGTATATTTGCCAGTTTATTGTACAACAATCCAGGTAATGTCTGGACCACAGATATTGGCATGAGTGTGTTGGGCAATGTCACTGCTAATTATTATTTAGGTAATGGATATTATCTAACCAGTATCAATGGCGCTAATATTAGTGGCAATATCAGCACTAGCGGCAATGTCACAGCAAATTATTTTACAGGTAATGGCAGCTTATTATCGTCTATAACAGGTGCCAACGTAACCGGCACTGTGGCCAATGCCACATATAGCCAATTTTCTGGCACAGTAACAACCAACAGTCAACCAAATATCACATCAGTTGGCACATTGACAACATTAAATGTGACTGGTGATGTCAGTGCGGGTGGCAATGTATCAATTACAGGAAATTTATCAGCTTACAATACTGCTGTTCAAGATTTAGACGTATCAGGTAATGCTGGTATAGATGGATATACTACCATAGACAGTTATCTCAGTGTTGGTGGAAATATTTTAGCCGGCACTAATATAAGTGTTGTGGGAAATCTGTTAGCTGGCAACGTTGATGTTGGCACTGGAAACTTAACCGGTGGAAATCTCAGCGTAACTGGCTTAGTCAGCGGATACATCAATGTAGGCAACATTTCAGTAACGGGAAATGTAGGGGTTAACAGCATAACATCTGCTACTTTTGTCAGTGCTTTGGGCAATGTTTACGGTGGCAACTTATTAACAACAGGCAACATATCGGCCACAGGTTCTTTACAGGCCAACGGCATAACAGCTATTGGTAACATATCAGGTAACTATATTATTGGTAATGGCAGTACGCTATCATCCATCACTGGTGCCAATGTAACTGGCACAGTGGCCAATGCCACATACGCACTGTTTTCTGGCACAGTAACAACCAACAGTCAACCAAACATAACATCAGTTGGCACACTTACATCACTAACTGTCACTGGCAATACACAGTCAGGTAATTTATTAACCACAGGCAATGTCAGTGCTAGCGGTAATGTAGTGGGTAATTATATCCTTGGTAATGGCAGTGCGTTATCATCCATTACTGGTGCTAATGTAACTGGCACAGTGGCTAATGCCAGTATAGCAGGAACAGTCACAGCAAATAGTCAACCAAACATAACATCAGTTGGCACACTTACATCACTAACTGTCACTGGCAATACACAGTCTGGTAATTTATTGACGGGCGGTAATATTTCAGCAACAGGAAACGTTACTGGCAACTATATTATTGGTAATGGCAGTGCACTATCATCCATCACTGGTGCTAATGTAACTGGCACTGTAGCCAATGCCACATACGCCGTGTCGGCTGGATCAGCAACAATCGCAGGCACTGTTACAGCAAACAGTCAACCAAACATAACATCTGTTGGCACACTTACTTCTGTGACGGTAACAGGCGATACACAGTCAGGCAATTTGTTAACCACAGGTAACGTCAGCGCAACTGGTAACGTCACTGGTAACTATGTGATAGGTAATGGTTATTATTTGACCAACATCAATGCTAGTAACATAATCAATGCCTACGGTAATAGTAATGTGGCTGCTTATCTTCCAACATATACTGGAAATCTCACAGCTGGCAATATCAGTATAACTGGAAATATCACAGCATCTTACCATATAGGTAACGGTGCTACGTTAGCATCGCTTACAGGCGCCAACGTAACTGGCACAGTGGCCAACGCTACGTATGCTATAAATGCTGGCACAGTAATATCTAGTAGTCAGCCAAATATTACATCAGTTGGCACACTGTCATCAGTGACTGTAACTGGTAATACTCAGTCGGGTAATTTGCTCACAGCCGGGCAATTATCAGCTGGGGGTAATATAACTGGCAACAATCTAACAATCAACAACAATGCCAACATTGTAGGCAACTTGAATGTACAGGGTACTGTATCATTTATCAACAGTAATATTATTGTTACTAACGATCTTTATATTGAGCTGGCTAATAATCAAAGCACTTATGCCAATATAAACGGCGCTGGATTATTGTTGGGAAACACTGGATCAGGGGCTTTAACAGGTTGGAATTATAACTTTGGCGCCAATGCGTGGACAACCAATGTTGGAATAAGCACTACCGGCAGTGTAACTCTTAATAATATATTCGCGTCTGGATACTTGTCTGCTACAGGTATTGCTGCCACAGGAGCAAGTGCCGCTTATTTAGGGGTAGCAGATAATTCAACACATGCCAACGCTGTGTTAGTGGCGGGTGGCAATTCAACTAATTCGGCACAGTTTGCCTTTCAAAATATCAACTCGGGAGCAAACGCTTCCACTGATTTGGCTTTATACAATGATTCGGGGACTGACGCTCAATACTATGTTGACATGGGTATTGTATCTAGTACGTACAATGGTACAGCGGCCAGTGCTAATATATTTTATCCAAATGACGGATATTTTTACGTAGCTGGAGTAAGTCCGTCTGGTCCAGTGGGTACAGGTGCTAACGTTGGTAATTTATTAATAGGTGCCACTAACGGTCGTGTTGTGGTATGGGTAGTAAATACCAGTAGCAG
>Ga0007809_10000404_pt1 | contig 17974 bp, 16 predicted proteins | sample CryBogCBE02Aug07_FD_60383 | JGI IMG/M metagenome (GOLD analysis project Ga0007809, IMG submission 60383) | Freshwater microbial communities from Crystal Bog, Wisconsin, USA - CBE02Aug07 | ecosystem: Environmental > Aquatic > Freshwater > Lake | place: Crystal Bog, Wisconsin, USA | collected...
GGAATGTTGATGCGGCGCTAAAGGCAAATATTTCATCAACCGATGGAAGTTTTGCTCCGATTGAAATCGATGGAAAAAATATTGCTCATGGTCGAGTATTTGATCTACCGATAAAGCCGATTGTGAATGGCAAGAGCTATTCATTGACTTTGGACTCAGACCAACCGATCGTTGCTTCAGTTCAAAGCTCCTACGGTAATGATTTCGCCTGGTCCACCGCGGTCCCACCGCTAACTACAGCGGCCATGAATCTTGCGGGTATGACGCCAAGCATTGAATTTCAAGGCGCAAATATTTCAGTAAATATGAGTTGGATTGGCGCGAATGGGAAGTCGGGTTCCCAGACTTTAACTGGAAGTGATTTTGTTACCTGGACTCCTAAAATTGGAATTACCCGAATCAGTTTGACCAGCGACGGTAAAAGCTACGGCGCGATGTTGCTATACAACGGCTCGGCGAGATCACATCTTCCGATCGCACCAGGTGCAACTATTGAGAACTCGGGGCTACCTTCTTCAGACGCGCGAGTTATTGCCCGCGGTTAAATCCAACGTTTTTTGCGCCTTTGGCGATAGCCTCTTAAGCATGAGTAAGCCAACCGCTGGAGCGAACCGTATGGGTCGTTTCTGTTCGCGCGCCGGCTGTCGCCAATTGGCAACTAAGACTCTTACCTATATTTATTCCGATTCCACTGCTGTACTCGGACCGCTTGCAACTTTCTCTGAACCACACGCATATGATCTTTGTGATCAACATAGCCAAAGAATGAGTGCGCCAGTTGGTTGGACTGTTATTAAGCAAGATACCGAATCACAAAATATCGGGCCAAGTAGCGATGACTTAATGGCAATTGCCGATGCCGTTCGAGAAATTGGCAATCGGGATCTTCCTGCCGACAATCAAGAAGCATTTCCAATTTCCAAAAACGCAGTAAATGGAATTGTCGAGCAAGAGATCGGTCGCCGGGGACACTTGCGTGCGATTCCAAATTCTTGAGATCGCCTAGACTTTAATCATGTTAAAGCCTGAGTTTTTAAATTCAATTATTAAGGCTTACGACGTCCGAGGTTTGGTCGATAAAGAGATCACTCCGGACTTTACTTTTGCACTTGGCGCAGCTTTTGCGATTTTCCTTCAAGAGGAACATGAACCAGCTTCGGTAGTAATTGGTGAGGATATGCGTCCAAGCTCTCCGTTGCTTGCGACCGCATTTGCCGATGGCGTCACGTCACAAGGCATGGATGTAATTCGAATTGGATTGGCATCAACCGACATGTTGTATTTCGCTTCTGGAAAATTAAATATGCCTGGTGCGATGTTTACCGCCAGCCACAATCCAGCGGCGTATAACGGAATCAAACTTTGCAAGAGCGCGGCGCAACCAATCGGTCAAGAATCCGGGCTTCTTAGGATTAAAGAATTGCTTGCCAGCGGAATTCCGATTGCAAATCGTCCGATTGGAAAGGAAAGCTCACAAGAACTCCTAGATGATTACGTCGAATTCCTCTTTTCACTTTTCCCAGATTTCAAAGAGAAGAAGACGAGCAAGCGCAAATTAAAGATCGTCATTGATGCCGGAAATGGCATGGCGGGATTTACGGCACCTGCTGTAATGTCGAAATTAAATGTAGATGTAGTACCTATGTATTTTGAATTGGATGGCAACTTTCCAAATCACGAAGCAAATCCAATCGAGCCTAAGAACCTAGTAGATCTTCAAAAGCGGGTAAAGAAAGAGGGCGCAGATATAGGTCTTGCCTTCGATGGCGATGCCGATCGATGCTTCTTGGTTGATGAAAATAGCGATTTGGTAAACCCATCAGCCCTAACTTCATTAATTGCAAAGCGAGAGCTAGCCAGAAAACCGGGATCCACAATTATTTACAACCTAATTTCTTCAAAAGCTGTCCGTGAGATTGTTGAAGAAAATGGCGGTAAAGCAGTTCGTTCTAGAGTCGGCCATTCTTATATAAAGAAGCTAATGGCCCAGACGGGTGCAATTTTTGGTGGCGAACACTCAGGCCATTTCTATTTTGCTGATTTCTGGCGGGCAGATTCTGGAATGCTTGCTGCGCTCTTTGCCCTCTCAGAATTAAGTGCAACTAAGTCACCGCTCTCAAAGTTATTAGCACCTTTTAATCGCTATGTTTCAAGTGGTGAAATCAATTCAGTTGTAAAAGATATTCCTGGAAAACTTAAGGAATTAACGACAAAGTACCAAGGTGATCATGAGATCGATGACCTAGATGGCTTGACCTTCACCTCTGAGCGATATTGGTTTAACGTCCGCCCATCAAATACCGAACCTCTACTTAGGCTTAATGTTGAGGGTGACAACGAAGCCACTATGAAGGCTGTTCGCGATCAGGTTCTTGCAACCATTCGTGGCTAAAGCGCCAAGCAATAACCGGTAAAAAGGGGCTTAAATAGGTTTGGCCTAAGGCTTTGCGCTAATCTTCGGTTTCATACATATTGATACGAGAAGCCTCTCAGTAGATTTGCAATAGGAGTCATTAATGACCGTAGATACCGCTATTAAGCATGACATCGCAGATCCATCGCTTGCAGCACAAGGCAAGAAGCGCATTGAATGGGCTGAACGCAATATGCCGGTGTTGGCACAAATCAAAGCTCGCTTTGAAAAAGAACAACCATTCAAGGGCATCAGAATTTCTGCTTGCATGCACGTAACAACTGAGACTGCTAACTTGATGCGCGCACTAAAAGCTGGTGGCGCTGAATTAGCACTTTGTGCTTCTAACCCACTTTCAACACAAGATGACACTGCAGCAGCACTAGTTCACGAATACGGAATTAGCGTTTTCGCCCGCAATGCTGTCGATCGCGATGGTTACTACTCACACATCAATGCTTCACTAGATGTAAAGCCACACTTGGTATTTGATGATGGTTGTGACTTGGTTAATACCCTGCACACAACCCGCACCGAATTAATTGGCGACATCATCGGTGGTTGCGAAGAAACCACAACTGGCGTCATCCGCCTTAGCCAAATGACCAAAGATGGCGCACTTAAATTCCCAATGATCGCTGTAAATGACACCGATACAAAGCACATGTTCGATAACCGTTTCGGTACCGGACAATCAACAATGGATGCGATCTTCCGTTCAACCAATACCTTGGTTGCTGGAAAGGTTGTAGTCGTTGCCGGCTTTGGTTACTGCGGCAAGGGTGTTGCAGAACGCGCAAAAGGTATGGGCGCAGATGTAATTGTTACTGAAATTGATCCAACAAAGGCTCTTGATGCGCTTATGCAGGGATATCGCGTAATGCCAATGACCGAAGCAGCAAAGTACGGAGATATCTACGTAACCGTTACGGGTAACCGCGATGTACTTCGTGAAGAACACTTCAAGGTTATGAAGGATGGCGCAATTCTTTCAAACGCAGGTCACTTCGATATCGAAATCGATGTTGCTTGGTTAGAGCAGAATGCAAAGACTAAGAATGCAAAGATGCGTCACCAAACTGATGAATACGTGATGCCAGATGGCCGCAGGATTCTGCTTCTTGCAGAAGGTCGTCTAGTAAACCTAGGTGCTGCCGAAGGCCACCCAGCATCAGTAATGGATATGTCATTCTCCGATCAAGCACTTACTGCTGAATATCTATTGAAGGCAGCAAGTTCACTCGGCGCTGGACTACATGATGTTCCAACTGAAATTGATAAAGAGGTTGCTCGCTTGAAGCTTGAGAGCATGGGATCAACAATTGATAAGTTGACTCCAGCACAAGAGCTTTACCTCAACTCATGGGAGCACGGTAGCTAATGACCTCGATCATGGTCGTCGATGACGACCAAGATCTTGCCGAGATGTTGGGAATTGTTCTCAATGGGGCAGGTTATGAAGTTGATTTAGTAAGCCGCGGTGATGAGGTTATGGCCCTCTTCACCGCGCAAAATCCAGATCTTGTTTTGCTTGATGTTATGTTGCCTGGAATTGATGGCGTAGAAGTTTGTAAGTTGATTCGCGAAAAATCTTTAGTGCCAATCGTAATGCTTACAGCAAAGGGCGATACCCAAGATGTTGTTGCAGGTTTGGAAGCTGGCGCCGATGACTACATGGTCAAACCATTTAATCCATCAGAATTAGTAGCCCGCATCAAAGTTCGCTTGCGTCGAACTACCGGTGAAGGTTCGGCTGGGCTTCGTATTGGAAATATTGAGATCGACCAGATCTCTCACACAATATTGAAAGATGGCGAACTAATTGGTTTAACCCGATTGGAATTTGATTTGTTAGTCGCTCTGGCAAAAGAACCAGGTCGTGTCTTTACACGTGAAGCGCTTCTTAGCGAAGTGTGGGGTTATCGACCAGCAACCGATACCCGCCTAGTAAACGTACATATTCAGAGACTACGGTCAAAGGTTGAACGCGATCCAGAAAATCCTGAAATTGTTTTAACCGTTCGCGGCGTTGGCTATAAGGCTGGGGTATTCGGAAACCAGGCATAGCCGTGAGACCAATGGATCAGTAAATGTTCAAACGCTTTAGAACCACTCTGGTTGTCCGCGTTACTTTTCTTATCGTTTCACTCTCGATTATCATCATTGGCTTAGTTGGTACCGCCCTTTATAACCAACTTTCAAATGGTATTTTTAAAGAAAAGCTTAATCTTTCTATTTCCGATGCCCAGTCAGTAGTAAGTTCAACTCAATTACAGATCGCGTTGGCGCAATTCCAAGACGCGCCGACCTCTAAGTTAATTATTTCGGATTTACTATCATCGCCATCAACATCTGCAAACTATTCAGGAAGAGAAATCGCGATATTTCCTGTCGCCCACAGCGGAAGTAATCCAACATATCGGGGAACTTCAAATCAAGTACTGGAAAATTCAATTCCAGTTGATTTTCGAGCAAAAGTAAGAAAATCCAAATCCTATCTTTGGGATAACACGACAATAAATTATCTCGGCGGCACTTCTGAGAAGGGTTTAGTAATTGGTAATTTATTGAATATTTCAACGGCAGGAAAATATGAGCTTTATGTAATGTTCAGCCTCACGCAACAAAGTGAAACCATAAATCTAATTAAACATGCTCTTTTACTAACAGGATTTTTCCTTACCCTTTTAATTGGGTTGATTACTTGGCTAGTTCTGCGTCAATTAATTGCTCCAGTCCGTGAAGCCGCCCGTATTGCTGAAGAACTCACCGCTGGCGATCTAGACCAAAGAATGATTGTTAATGGCGAGGATGAGATTGCTCGTTTGGGTTATGCCTTCAATGAAATGGCGGTATCTCTGAAACAGCAGATTTCCAGACTTGAAAATCTTTCAAGACTTCAACAGCGATTTGTATCTGATGTCTCTCATGAACTCAGAACTCCATTAACAACTATGAGAATGGCTGCGCAGGTTATCTTTAATGCAAAGGAATCATTTGAGCCATCTTTAGCCCGAAGTTCTGAATTGCTGCTTTCGCAGATAGAACGATTTGAAGGATTGCTCACCGATCTACTTGAAGTAAGCCGTTTTGATGCCGAGGCTGCGGTTGTAGAACTTCAAGAAATCGACATAGTTGAACTTGTAAGACAAGCCGTCGATTACGTCCATCCAAGTCAAGAGCGGATCGTGCATGTGACAGTAAATAATGTAAATGGAACTTCTAGTGGTCCAATTACTGCGGTAGCCGATAAGCGAAGAATTGATCGCATTATTCGAAATCTATTAACAAATGCACTAGACCATCACGAGAATAAGCCAATTGATGTGACGGTTGCGGATACTGAAAATGAAGTAGCCGTAGCGGTACGTGATTATGGAATCGGATTTAATCAAAAAGAACGAGCTTCTCTTTTCGATCGTTTCTGGCGTGCGGATCCATCTCGTGCGAGAACCCGAGGCGGCACCGGACTCGGTCTTTCAATTGCACTTGAGGACGCCAAACTTCATCAAGGAACTCTCGAGGCTTGGGGAGCACCTGGGAATGGTGCCAATTTCGTATTGACCTTGCCAAAGCATGCTGGTGGAATAATCAATTCAAATCCAATTGAACTCATCCCAGATTCGGTTAAATACTAAGGACCTTTATCCACTGTTCGAAAGTAGCCACAGACTTTTAAACTTTTCACTGCGCGAAATGTTTTAATTCAATAATAATTTAGTGCCAAAGTTTCTAAGTTCCCTAAGCTCTCTCATATATCCGCAGAGCTGTCTGGCCTGTCATGAAATTTTGAATTTGAGGACCCCAGAGGAAGGTTCAAGTAACACCATTCAAGCAGGATTGTGTTTCATCTGCGCAACGGAGATAAGGCGTGAGGCAGTTTGTGAAATTCGATACGGAATGAAGGTCTATTCGGGCTCTCGTTTCTCGCCTAGGGTTTCACGAATTATTTTGGCGGCCAAAGAGGATAACAATTTTCTTGCTAGAAAATGGTTGGTGAGTTCACTCAAATTAGCGCTATCTCTGGCGTTGGTTTCTATCTATAAATTAAATACTTCAGGTGATATAAAAATTGCGTTAGTTCCAATTCCTTCAAGAAGTTCAGTTAATCGAAGTCGTGGATTTAGACACGCGAATTTGCTTGCAACCGAACTTTCCAAAGTATCGTTTCCTGCCGATGTAAGAGTATTTTCAAATCTACTTAGTCACAAAGCAAGAGTCCGAGACCAGTCAAAATTAAGATATGAAGAACGGCGAGCAAATATGAAAGACTCGATGGTTGCGCAAGAACAATTAGGGCTAAGTGGCCACCGGGTTTTTCTATTAGATGACTTAGTAACTTCTGGACTGACTTTACGCGCGGCAAAAGCAGCAATGGAAGCTCGCGGCGTTGCGGTCAATGGCGCAATATGCGCATCTAGCAATATGGCATTTAGAAATGAGCCAGATCTGAAAGTTGCTTAATTGAGCCCAAATTCTCGGAATATTCACCGGCTCTATGCGGGGATTTACGGGAGGATCTAGCGTTCTAAACGCATTACGATAGGGCACTGCGGGGAAGTAGCTAGAAGGAACCAGCATCAACCGGATTCACCTAGAAGCAACCGGAATCAACTGAAAGAAAGAGGAAGCGTGTCAGTTTTAGACAAGATCTTGCGTGCCGGTGAAGGACGAATGATCCGCCAACTCGAAAAACTAGCCGAAGAAGTAAATTCTTTCGAACCTGCCGTTAGTTCTCTTTCAGACTCTGACCTGCGCGAACAAACTTCAAAATTTAAGGCTCGCTTAGAAAAAGGCGAGATCCTCGATGATCTTCTTCCGGAAGCATTTGCAACAGTCCGTGAAGCAGCAAAGCGAACTCTTGGACAACGTCACTACGACGTTCAGATCATGGGTGGCGCGGCGCTTCACCAAGGAAATATTGCAGAAATGCGTACCGGTGAAGGAAAGACCCTGGTTTCAACACTTCCTGCATATCTAAATGCACTTTCCGGCAAAGGCGTACACGTCGTAACCGTTAATGATTATTTGGCTGAGCGCGATAGTGAATGGATGGGTCGTATCCATCGCTTCCTAGGGCTAAAGGTTGGCGTAATTCTTTCCAGTATGTCACCCGCGGAACGTCGCGAGGCTTACGCTGCAGATATTACTTATGGAACAAATAACGAATTTGGTTTTGACTACCTTCGCGACAATATGGCTTGGACTTTAGAGGATTGCGTCCAGCGCGACCATAACTTTGCAATCATTGACGAAGCTGACTCAATTTTGATTGACGAAGCTCGAACTCCTTTGATCATTAGCGGACCGGCCGATAAGGCAACAAAGTGGTATCTGGAATTTGCAACAATCGTCCAAAAATTAGAGCGCGATACCCACTACGAAGTTGATGAAAAGAAGCGCACTGTTGGCGTAATTGAAGCCGGCGTTACTAAGGTGGAAGAACTTTTAGGTATCGATAATCTTTATGAATCAGTAAATACCCCAATGATCGGGTATTTGAATAATGCTCTGCGTGCCAAGGAACTTTTTAAGCGCGATAAAGATTATGTGGTCATGAATGGCGAACTGTTAATCGTCGATGAGCACACTGGTCGTATGTTGGCTGGTCGCCGCTATAACGAAGGCCTTCACCAAGCACTTGAAGCTAAAGAGCGCGTAGAGATTCAAGACGAAAATCAGACCCTTGCAACAATTACTTTGCAGAACTATTTCCGCCTTTACACAAAGCTTTCAGGTATGACCGGTACCGCCATGACCGAAGCTGCAGAATTAATGCAGATTTACAAACTTGGCGTTATTCCGATCCCAACAAATCGCCCGATGCAACGCATCGATCAACCTGATCTTATTTACAAGATCGAAGCGGCAAAGTTCATTGCTTCAGCCGATGACATCGCAGAACGTCACCGCAAGGGCCAGCCAGTCTTGGTTGGAACTGTAAGTGTTGAGAAATCTGAAGAACTTTCAGCACTACTTCGCAAGCGCGGAATTCCTCATGAAGTATTGAACGCTAAGCAACACGAACGCGAAGCATCGATTATTGCTCGAGCCGGAACTGTTGGCGCAGTAACAGTTGCAACAAATATGGCCGGTCGCGGTACCGACATCATGCTTGGTGGAAACCCAGAATTTATGGCCGACTTTGAATTACAGCGCCGCGGATTAAACCCAGCGGAAAATCCAGAAGAGTATGAGGCAGCGTGGCCAGCGGAAATCGCCAAGCAAAAGGCTGCTGTCACTAAAGAACACGAAGTTGTAATCGGACTTGGTGGACTTTATGTTTTAGGAACCGAACGACACGAATCACGTCGTATCGATAACCAGCTTCGTGGACGTTCCGGTCGTCAAGGCGATCCTGGTGAATCTCGCTTCTATCTCTCACTACAAGATGATTTGATGCGTCGATTCAATTCTGGCCTTGTCGAACGCTTCTTAGGCGCTGCTGGAATTGCGGATGAAGTTCCAATCGAATCAAAAATGGTTTCTAACGCTATTCGTTCAGCGCAAACCCAAGTCGAATCCTTAAACTTTGAAATGCGTAAGAATGTTCTTAAGTACGACGATGTAATGAACCGCCAACGTGAAGTGGTTTACCGCGAACGTCGCGAAGTTCTTGAAGGCGCAAATATCAAGGATCAGGTTCAAACATTTATCGCCGATACCGTTACCGCTTATGTGGATGCGGCAACCGCTGAAGGTTTTGCCGAAGATTGGGATCTAGAGACACTCTGGACTGCACTTCGCTCGCTCTATCCAATTTCATTTACTCCAGAACAACTCGTTGCTGAAGTTGGAAGCTACAACGCTATCGATTCAGATCTACTTCTAGATCGCGTCCTGGATGATGTTGAAAAGGCTTATGCCAACCGCGAAACAACACTTTCTGAACCGGCCATGCGAGAGCTTGAGCGAAAAGTTCTTCTTTCAGTTCTAGATCGAAAGTGGCGCGAGCACCTTTACGAGATGGATTACCTGCAAGAGGGAATCGGTCTACGTGCAATGGCTCAACGCGATCCTTTGGTTGAATATCAAAAGGAAGGCTATGACTTATTCGTAGCGATGATGGATGCCATTAAGGAAGAGTTAGTTGGATTCCTATTTAATGTCGAAGTTAATGTTGAAGAAGGAACCGGAGATGTTGAAGCCAAAGGCTTAACTCCACCGGTGGCCCAAACAACCGAACTTCGTTACACCGCAGCTGATGAAGATGGCGCGGCACATACCGAAGGCGGAACTTCTCGTAACGCACCTTGTCCATGTGGGTCAGGTAAGAAGTACAAGCGTTGCCATGGAGCAAGTAACTAACTTCTAAAGCAAAACCATTTCGGTGCAGAGCCAGCGTTTATCAACACCTTCAAAGCGAAGAATTAGGGAACGCACTCGCTCTTCAATTCGAAGGGTAACTGTCGTCTCACAAACACCATCGATCGGCTGGGTTATATAAACCTTACGAATCTTTGGGGCAGCGGAAATTGCCGAAGATTTCTTAACAAGTTGTGAATGAACTTGTCTATGACAATATCTCGCAAGTTGCATAGCGCTCCTGCGTCCGCCCCAAATCTCAACGGTTGTAAGCACAAATCTATTTACCCAACTTTCTAAGTCAGGTAATTCTGAAAGCGCGCAAGGTTGTGGCGAAAAGTCTTCATCATCAAGGTTGCTATAGCCAACCCCGTAATGCTCTGGCGTTGGAACCAGATACAACTTACTTGGGATCACGACTTCATCTTGCGCTAGCTCTGCTTTATAGAGTTCGAGCATTGGATGGTTCCAAAGGTCTTCATTGAATGGGACTCTTCCAGCGGGAGATGAAATATTTACTTCTTTGATTTGCAGGGTTGTGGGTTCGGTAGTTGTCTTCATTGCTAAAGAGTGCTGATTTTTCTGGCTTGCGACTTCAACCGAAAGGATGAACTTTCAAGCAAGATAACGGGGATTTTTTGATCTACGGAGAGCAATCTTGTGGATGGCTCGGGGCCCATTTTGGCCGCGTGGACTACTAATCAACCATGAACTTAACCGAATATCTCGATTCCAACTTTATTCGTCGCCGAAATCCCCGTGCCATCTTTGGCGCCGGACTACTTCTAACCTCACTGATTGCAGCGTTAGCACTTACGAGCGCTGCGAATAGATCGGTACTTGTCTGGTCCGCAAAGGGTGAGCTTGCCGTTGGCGATGTAATTGCCTCGAGTGATTTGCGAGAGACAAAAGTGATGCTGCCGGAAAACTCAAAGCGCTACCTCTCAAGTGGTGCAAAATTGATTGGTTCGATCGTCACTAGGAAAATTGGAGCGGGCGAATTAATTCCTACTGCCGCACTTAGTAGAACTTCTAAAGGTATTGATTTGAACTCGGTTCCACTAAAGGTCGCAAAAAATGATTTACCTGGAGATTTACAAACTGGGCAGAGCATCGATCTCTACATCTTGCCGATTTCAGGATTGGCCTCGCAAAAGAGCAGCCTAACAAATTTAGTGGCGGCAAATTTGAGTGTTGAAGGGATAGATCAAAAGTCGCGGGATCTAGGAGGTGATGTTGGGGTAGTACTCAAAGTGCCACAAAATTTGGTCGAAGAATTACTTTCCAATGTGGCAAGCGGCCGGATTGTGTTGGTGCGAAGTGCAATCTGAGATCCCACAAATTCAAGTCGTCACTGCGATCGCAGATGCTGAGTCTGAAGATTACCTTTCCCAACTTCTTTTCTCACAAGGTTGGAGCATCGTCTTTCGAGCATTTGATTTCAATGGACTAACTGAGTTCTTAGATGCCCGCGGGAATTTAGCTAGGACTATTTTGATATACAAAACAGATTTACCAGGTTTGGATTTACTTGAATTAGAAAATCGCAAATCACCTACGAGCACCATCATTTGCATTGATGACATTCCAAATAATGCCCACCTATTGATGACGCAAATACGAAGCCAGTTGAGACTCCCGCTTATCGCCAATCCAACACGAAGCTCCGAGAGCGCACATGTTGAAACTTTAGCTGGAAGAGTTTCACGTAAGCCTCGAAGAGTTACGGTAACCGGAACCACGGGCGCACCAGGGAGGAGTGTCTTTGCAATAAATCTGGCAAACTTCTTATCCCACCAAGAGCCAGTAAATCTTGTTGATGCCGATATGCGTTCGACATCGCTTGCATATTTTGCTGGTCGAAGTAACGTGTCGAACTCAAACTTACATTTGGCCACCTTGGATTCAAAAGAGAAACCGGTTGGAATTGGCGAGATGGATTTGGCCGATTTAGCCATATTCGATATCGGATCGTTGCCCCCACTTGATGAAGTTGTGACCGACCGTCGCTGGCAGGCAGGTCTCATAAATTCCATTCTAGAAGAAACCACAACTTTGATTTATATGTGTAAATCAACGGGGTTAAGTTTGATCCGGTTGGAAACATTCATAAACCAATTTCCGATTTTGATTAGGAAACTTCCAATAATCTATTTACTGAATCAATCTGGGAACACCAGAGAAGATCGTGCACTGGAGCGAAGGTTTGGTGCCATCGTGGGTGGAGAAAATCATTTTGTTTTACCCGTCGATTCAAAGGTGAATCATCTGTTAAGCACACCCGGGAAGCGAAATTCCGCCTTCACCAAAGAGGTTGGTAAGATCGCGAGCATAATTTCAAATATTTAACCCTGACTCGGAGAATTCATGCCCGCCTTTGAAGATCGCATCGCTGCGCAGACGGCGCTAACAGATGCTGATCGCGCACGGTTAACGGATCTTCTTGTGGAATGGCAATTACTTTCTGATCTATCGTTTGCTGACTTAATTCTTTGGGTACCAAAACGCAAGGATTATCAGAGTTGGCCCGAGGGGCATATCGCGGTTGCTCATATTCGCCCAACAACGGCCGCAACAGTTTTCGCAAATGATGTTATTGGCCAAGAATTAAATTGGGGAAGTCATCCACGGTTAGATCAGGCGCTTTCAACTGGTGAAATTGACCGAGAGCTGGCCCCAGAGATGGTCGGTGAGATTCTTATTAAACAAGAGATCATTCCGGTCTTTTTTGATGGCCGAGTAATCGCAGTTATTTCTCGCCATAGAAATGCGGACTTAATGCGTTCGCCATCGCGACTTGAATTAAATTATCGCGAGATTGCCCACATGATCTATCGAATGGTTGCCGAGGGAACCTTCCCAATTCAAGACAATATTTATCAATCCGAATCGGCCCCGCGCGTTGGTGACGGATTAATTCGCTTAGATGTAAACGGCACTATTACTTTCGCAAGTCCAAATGCTCGTTCAGCCTTTAACCGAGCTGGATGGAGTGGTGAACTTGAAAATCACAAACTTGGTGATGTGATCGAAACGGTAAAGCCAAAACAGACTCAAGCAACCGATGAATCTTGGCTAAATCGCATGAGCGGGAAGAACGTTAAGCGAGATGAATTTGAAAATGCTTCTGGCATCTTCGATTTACTTGCAATACCTATGATCGCTGGAAGTGACCATATTGGAGCAATAGTTCTAATTCACAACGTGACTGAATTGCGTCGCCGTGATCGAGCGCTTCTAACAAAGGATGCGACGATTCGCGAAATTCATCACCGCGTTAAAAATAATTTGCAGACCGTATCTGCTCTTTTGCGATTGCAATCTCGCCGCGTTGAAGATCCTTCCGCTCAAGCCGCTCTCTCGGAAGCTGTTCGCAGAGTTGCTTCAATCGCAATAGTTCATGAAACACTGTCGGCTAGTTCTGCTGAAAGCGTCGCATTTGATGAGGTATATGACCGGATTGTCCCTAATGCGATTGAACTTAGTTCTCGCCCAATTAAGGTTGCAAAAGTAGGAAGTTTTGGAATCTTTGATTCACAGACTGCTACTCCGCTTGCCTTGGTTATTACTGAATTAATTCACAATGCACTTGAACATGGCTTGGATAATTCGGGGGATGAGTTACGGGTAGAGGTAGATCGCGAACCAGGCCAGTGTGTAGTCAGGGTTATCGATAACGGTATTGGTTTGCCAGAAAACTTTAATTGGGATCAATCTTCAAATCTTGGACTTCAGATTGTTAAGACTTTGACCGAGAATGAATTAAAGGGAAGTATTGAACTCCGCCGAGCAATGAATGAAACCATTGCAGAATTGAAGTTTCCTGCTAGTTAATAAAAAAAGGAAGTAAAAAGGAAGTAAAAAGAGATTAGTTAAAGCCTGGCCAATACTTTTAAGGCTGACTTGCACCCAAAACTTAGAACTGGTTCTGGCTCTCCATCATACGAGCGCGGTTACGTGCAGCACGACGCTTAAGTGCCCGACGCTCATCTTCAGATAGTCCGCCCCAAACGCCGGCATCCTGTCCGCTTTCTAGCGCCCATGCCAAGCAAGGTTCCTTTACTGTGCAACGTTCGCAAACTTTCTTCGCCTCTTCGATTTGAGCCAGGGCAGGGCCAGTGTTGCCGACAGGGAAGAAGAGTTCTGGATCTTCATCGCGGCAAGCAGATTGATGGCGCCAATCCATGGGGGCTTGTGCTCCTTAATAGAAATTTATTTGCTTAAAGCGGAAGCGTAATTATCGCGTTTAATGGCCGTTATAACAAGGGTCTACGGGAATTAATAATTGTTAGTGATGCGATCGACATACATTGATCTGGTTAATGGTTGGTGCCCCCGGCAGGAATCGAACCTGCGCACCTGCCTCCGGAGGGCAGTGCTCTATCCCCTGAGCTACGGGGGCGGGATAGTTATTTCAAGTAGAGGTAAGCCTATCGTTACTGCAAAGATATGCCCATGAGCGAGTTGAATAACGAAAATAATCACGCACCAACCGAGCAAGCCTTCTTTGCAACTGGCTGCTTCTGGGGAGCAGAGCGTCGATTCTGGAATCTTCCAGGCGTAATTGCAACGAGCGTCGGATATATGGGTGGCATAAAAGAACATCCAAGTTATGAAGAAGTTTGCACCGGAAAGACGCTACATGCCGAGAGTGTTGAAGTAATTTTTGATCCAACAAAGATTTCCTACGATCGACTATTACAAGAATTCTGGACCATGCACGATCCAACTTCCTTGAATCAACAAGGTGGGGATATTGGAACTCAATATCGAAGCGCAATTTTCACAACTTCTGATGATCAATTTAAAAAGGCTATGGCCTCTAAGGCGAGATACCAAAGCGCACTAGATCGCGAGGGTATGGATGCAATCTGTACCGAGATTGTTGATGCTGCACCACACCAATATTGGTTAGCCGAGGAGTATCACCAAAGGTATTTGGCGAAGAATCCAAATGGTTATGACTGCCATTCCAGCACTGGAGTCGCATTTCCAGTTAACGCCGGTTAATTAGTTCTTCAAAGTCTTTCTTAGTTCTTGCTGGTCCTTACAAGTCCTTACTCAGTGCCCTGGTCTTACAAAATTTTGATTGCGTTACCAACTAGAGCTTTCGCCTTCGGTTGCCCGCCAGCAATACCAAGCCACAACACTTTGGTGGCCGGCAAATTGGTCACCTAACTTATCTAATTCTTTTGGATGAATATCTTCCTTAAGCCCATGAAGTTTCTCCCATCCGCGGCGCATCGCTAAGTCACCGACGGGCCAAACATCCAAGCGCCCCAAATGAAACATTAGGAACATCTCAACGGTCCAACGTCCAATACCCCAGATATTGGTTAACCCAAGACTTATCTCTTCATTACTCATCGTTGGAAACTTGTGAAATGAAATAGCGCGACTCAAAACCGCATCGGTAAGTTCTCCGATTGCTTTGGCCTTAGCACCTGATACTCCCGCGGTTCTTAATTTTGCAGGTGAAAGTCTGTCCATCTTTTCAGGCGTGATTCGACCGCCATTTAATATAGTTACTTTCTTGATAATTGAATCCGCGGCGGAAACAGAAACTTGTTGGGAGAGAATTGAATTCACAAGCGTTTGATAATGAGTTCGGGAATATTTCTTCTTAACTTTGGCGCCAGAATCTTCGGGAACATCGATAACTCCGATATTGCAGATCGGCGAGGCTTTGATTATCGGAACGAATGCAGAATCTGACTTAGCAATCTTGCGGACAATCTGCTTCATTTGCGCATGAGTCGTATGAGCCACGATGGTAAAATTACTGTATTTTATGGACATGAGTTCAACTGCCTGGATCGTTACCCTTTTAGGACTTACGGCGGTACTCGGCTTCGATTTCGCTCTTGCATTCTTTAACCGCAATAAGACCACCACGCTTAGGGCCGCAGTCCTATGGACTCTCTTTTATGTTGGACTAGCAATCGCATTTGGAATAACCCTTGGTATTTGGTCAACCCACCAAGCTCGGCAAGAATTCTTTGCCGGTTGGGTTACGGAGTACTCGCTCTCATTTGATAACTTATTTGTATTTATCTTGATTCTTGCCCGATTGAAGGTTTCCAAGGAGCGCGAAGAGCTAGTTCTCTTAATTGGCATAGTCTCTTCACTATTTTTGCGTGGCGTCTTTATTGCCGCTGGCTCTGCCGTGGTTAATCGTTATTCGTGGATCTTCTTCTTCTTTGGCGCCTTCTTGATTTACACCGCTATCTCTTTGATTCGCGAGAGCGAGGAAGAAGAGTGGCATGAGGGAAGGCTTATTACCTATATCCGTAAACGCGGGGCCTCAACCTTCGTCGTGGCCTTAGTTGCGATCGCAACCACAAATGTACTTTTCGCTTTCGACTCGATTCCAGCAATTTTCGGTTTAACCAAGAACCCTTACATCATTGTTACCGCGAATGTCTTCGCGCTTATGGGATTGCGCCAGCTCTATTTCTTAATAGGCGGATTGATGCAAAAACTTATTTATTTAACCGAGGGCCTCTCAATAATTCTTGGATTCATTGGATTAAAGCTGATCTTTGAAGCCGCAGAGTCTCAAGGCTGGCACAAAGTCTTTGGCGTTAAGATCCCCGTTATCTCATTACAAGTAAGTTTGGGAGTAATTATTGGAGTACTAGCGCTTACAACAATCATTAGCTTGCTCAAGACGCATAAAGATCCACACCAAATTAATTAATTTTTTACGAAGATACCTAGACCCTAGAAATATCGATTTCAACCTGCAATACTCACGGCATGAAAATCGAAGGTCTGCCACTTAAAGAGCTGCGCAAACGTAAGAGCACCAAGTGGCGTGACTTTGCACCAGATATCTTGCCTCTACCCGTAGCCGAGATGGACTTTGAAATAGCAAAGCCAGTTCGCAAGTTACTTATAAAGATGTTAGAGCGATCGGATACTGGCTACCTTGGTTCAGTACCCGAACTTCCAAAGAACTTTGCAAAGTTTGCCAAGAAGCGTTGGGGTTGGAAACTTGATCCAGAACAAATCTTCACCGCAACCGATGTTGGCGTTGGAATGGTTGAATTTGCCCGAACCTTCTTAAAGCCGGGTGATTTGATTATGCACAACACTCCGGTTTATCACAATATTTTAAATTGGATTAATGAGTTAAAGGCAACTCCCTACGATGCGCCTCTGGCAAAGAGCGGGCTTAATTATTCTTTAGATTTTGCCGCGATTGAAGCTGGCTATCGTTCTGGGGTAAAAGCCCACTTCTTATGTAGCCCACATAACCCAGTTGGAATCGTATTTACCAAAGATGAATTAAGTCGCCTTGCCGAACTTGCAAAGAAATATGATGTAACCATTTTCAGTGATGAGATTCATGGACCGTTGGTTTATTCACCTAATGAATTTGTTCCATTTCTAGACGTGAGTGAAACCGCTCGCGAAGTCGGCGTTTGTGTCACGGCTGCAAGTAAGAGTTGGAACCTTGCTGGCCTTAAGTGCGCGATGATTATTACCCAACATGAAAAGCAACTTGAGCGAGCAAAATTAATGCCTGCCGCGGTTCATTATCGGGCATCACTCTTTGGCGCTTTAGCAGCAGCTGAAGCATTTGAATGTACGGAATGGCTAGATGCGGCGCTTAAGACTTTGGATCGAAACCGCAAATTCCTAAAAGCTGAACTCGATCGAAAATTGCCTCAGGTTGGATATCGCATTCCAGATTGCACCTATCTGGCTTGGCTAGATTTGAGCGCCCTAAACCTTGGCGAAAATCCTGCGGAATTCCTATTAGAAAATGGAAAAGTCGCATTTAATGCCGGCATCACATTTGGTCCAGCATCTTCACAATTTGTTCGCTTCAACTTCGCTACAAGCCAGAAGCTGATTTCAGAGGGCGTGGATCGAATTCTTAAGGCGCTTAAGTAATTGGATATGGAAACAAGCGCGAAGAACTCAGATAAGTCAGTTGTAATAATCGGTGGGGGGCATAACGGTCTTGTCGCAGCCTGTTACTTGGCAAAGGCTGGATTGAAAGTAATTATTCTGGAAGCAAATCCAGATGTGGGCGGCGCTTCGGTAAGCCAACAAGTCTTTCCAGAATACGAAGCAAGACTTTCTAGGTATTCATATTTAGTTGCACTTTTGCCAGACCAAATTGTTTCCGATTTGGGTATTAACTTTAAGACTTTAGGAAGAAGCGTGGCATCTTTCACCCCAACAAAACGAGGGGATCATGATCTAGGACTTCTCGTTAATACTGATTTGGGCGGCGATACCAAG
>Ga0007809_10000407_pt1 | contig 17920 bp, 12 predicted proteins | sample CryBogCBE02Aug07_FD_60383 | JGI IMG/M metagenome (GOLD analysis project Ga0007809, IMG submission 60383) | Freshwater microbial communities from Crystal Bog, Wisconsin, USA - CBE02Aug07 | ecosystem: Environmental > Aquatic > Freshwater > Lake | place: Crystal Bog, Wisconsin, USA | collected...
CACCCCCAAGGCAATCACCCCCCCCCTAGACACCGAGACAAAGAGCAGGCAATACGAAAGAAACAGGAAGGCTCCCAAGGCCGCGACCCTGAGGAGAACATTCTCCCGCTTGCCCGCATGCACGAGTCCCAGTGAAAGAATAGCCCCCGTGGCCAGAAAACCGGCTGAGTGATTGCGGTTGGGGAAAAAACCGAAAACCTTCGGATAATCCGGGTCGGCAACAAAGAACGGATAGTTCCACCCGGTCTTCCAGGAGAGCAGTGCCAGCAGCGCGTAGAGGCTGACCCCGGCAACCGCGATCATCGCGGCGATAGTCAACTCCCTGCCTTCGCAGGGGTTGGCCATCAGGTAGAGAGCCACAAGAAGGCTAAGGAAAAGTAGTCCCGCCCAGCCGATCGTGTCGATCGGACTCAGTGAAATCGTGCGATGCAACTGGATGCCTTGGCAAAATCCGAGAGCACCCCTCCAATCGGGGTGTTTCATCCATTGCACAGGGGCTAGTGATGTGCTGACCAAAAGCACCATCAAAACCACCGCTATCCAATACAACCATGGGATGGCCTGCCGGGGGCAACACCGAAAAAGGACTGCTCCCGCAAGAAGAAGAAAAAGACCGGTCGCCCCTTGATGCGCCCCCCCTGCTAGGAAAACGGCAAACAGGGCGGCAAACAGCAGAAAATGCGGTGCCCGGAGAGTTCTACGGACAGCGCCATTCCAGAATTTACAAGGGTTTATCCCCGGGGATTCCTCCCGAAATGTGTCAAGATCCTGCATTTCAAAGTCAACCGTTCGGCACGGACTCCAAAAAGTGACCTTAAGGCACCCCCGTGTGAAGAAAAGAAATGACGTGGTAAAAAATTAAAAAACCTATTGCAATTCGGGGAATCCTGATAAATTGGTGGCGATAGATCATCCATCTCAAACCCCCATGAAACACACCTCCATCCTTGCCATCCTTGCAGTTGCATCGGTTGTCGGCGCCACCTCTCACGCTGCAACACCGACCCCGACGCCTACCCCGGCGCCCAATTCGATCAGCCTGACCATCCCCTCTGATCAGGCGTTCACGACAAGCGCCTTGCCTGTAACGGCAACTGCAACTTCCGGAACTCCGACCATCGTGGTGTCCGGAAATGCGTCCTACTCCAAGACGAAGGGAATCACTCTCTCCGGAACAGGAGTGATTACGGTGACCGCCTCCGAGGCCTCCGCCCCAAAGGGGTATGTGCTTCCTGATCCGGTGACCAAGAGCTTCACGGTCTCAAAAGCCAACCAGACCATCGCCGATTTCGCTCCGATCGCCGCTGGAACTTGGGCTGGAGATAAGACAAAGACCATCAAGCTCGTTGCTCCAGCAGCCACTTCCAAGCTTGCTGTCACGCTCTCCGTGGTCTCCGGCCCCGGCACCATCAGCGGAACAACCCTGACCCCTACCGGTGCCGGCTCAATCACCATTGCCGCCAATCAGTCAGGCAATGACAATTATAACGCCGCAGGCCGAGTCACCACGACGGTTGTGGTCAATCCCGGCGCCAACAAACTCTCTGCATTCGCCAAGCCCGTGCCCGCAAAACCCGCCTATGGCGCCACCTTCTCAATTCCTGTCCCGAAGGGACTCGCGAGCACCCCGGTTGTCATCACTGCAACCGGAGCCACCGTATCTTCTGACGGCACGACAGCCACATTCACCCCCACCGCTGACGGTAATGTTGTCATCACTGCCAATCAGGATGCTGATGCCAATTGGGTCGCCGCAACCCCCGTGACAACGACCGTGGTTGTTGCCCCGCAAACCACCGTCATCACGCCTGCAGCTAACCAGAACGTGACATTCTCCCCGACTGTCGCTCCCGTGACCGTAACCCCCACCTCCACTTCCTCAGGGGCCTTCACATTCTCGGCCAAAGGTCCGGGAACCGTGAACCCATCGACAGGAGTCGTCACCATCACCGGTGCGGGATCGGTCGTTGTTTCCGCCACACAGGCCGCATCAGGAGATGGAAACTTCGCGGCGGTGACCAAGCCTGTCGTAGTGAGCACCATCACGGTGGCAAAAGGGACCCAGACCATCACGCCTCCCAATATTCCTACTCCTTCAACTGGAGCCGCCAAGGGCTACTCCTTCAACCTCCCTGCCCTGAACTCCGATCAGGGTGTTGCCTGCACCTACGCTGCAACCGGATCGGCAACCGTATCCAAGCTCAAGGTGACTGTGACCGGTACGGGCACCTTTGCCATCACCGCCAGTGCGCCGTCCAACGCCAACTACAATGCTCTCGTCGGTCCCGTGAACATTGCGGCCTTTACGGTCACCCAGAGCGGGTCAAACTACAACTTCTCCAAGCAGTAAGAGAACGGATTACTTAACGCAAAGGCCGCACCCTTTCCGGGGTGCGGCCTTTTGCTTGTCAGAAATTGAGTCTCAAAAAAACCGTGGAGGCAAATGCACAGCACCACGAGGATAACGCCATCAGATGGAAAACTACCGGCGGTCGGGTTCGAACCGACACATCTTTAGAGGATACCGGATTTTGAGTCCGGCGCGTCTGCCAATTCCGCCACGCCGGCATGCGCAGGAGACTATTGATACATCCCCACGGGGTCGCTGCCAAGGCCTTCCCTGAAAATCCATCGCTCTCCCCATTGCCATCTGCCGTTTTTGACCTATCGTGCGAATCATGAAAATCAGCCTCACTCCGCTGTCCCTTCTCCTCCTGGCCGTCAGCGCCTTCGCGGGCAGCTATCCCGACATCAGCCTGAACGATCTCAAGTCAGCCATTGCGGCCAACAACGCGACCCTGCTCGATGTCAACGGGCCGGTTTCCTACGCCAATGCTCACATTCCCGGAGCCATCGACTACACGGCGCATCTCACCGATCTGGCCACCGTCCTTCCGTCCGACAAATCGGCCCTCATCGTGGCCTATTGCGGCAACGAGCACTGCGGAGCCTATGCCAGGGCGGCGGAGGCAGCCTCCAAGCTGGGCTACACGAATGTCCGTCACTTCAAGCCGGGCATCGCCGGGTGGAAGAAGGCCGGGGAGCCGACCGACAAGTAATCTCGGTCAAAGCGCAGCCAAGGCTGCCACCACCGCCGGCTTATCCTCGGGATAGGTCAGCCCGAGCCACGCATCGGGAGTGGTCAGAACCTTCACCGAGGCTTCTCCCGTATTGATCAATCGGCCGACGGCGGCCGGTAGGTAGAACTCCGCCTTGGGATCGTCTCCCTTCTCCTCCAGGAACTCCTCGAATAGGACGACGAGCGTCTCGAACAGATCGGGGGTGAAACCCCAGAAATTCATCGAGACGGGTTCCTCGCCCGTGAGTCGCACGGGAGGATTGCCATTGGCCACGATGACGCCGTCGGCTCCCCGGGCAATCGCCGTTCTCTCGTCAATTTCAAGGAGTCTCCCATCCCGATCGACGCTGCAGATCCCACGAGACACCGAGCCGTTTTCCGAGAGCGTGCGGTCCAGGCGGTAGCCGACCATCGCATAGTGACGGGGCCGGGACTCAGCAAGAAACGAGGCGATCGAGACAAATCCGGAGGGTCCGTAGTAATCGTCGGCATTGATCACCGCGAAGGGCCCCCTCACCGCCTGCGAGGCAGCCAATACGGCCTGCCCCGTTCCCCATGGCTTGGTTCGGCCCGGAGGGGAAACCCGCCCCCCCGGGAGAGGCTCAAGTTCCTGAAACGCATAGGCAACCTCGGTGATTCCCTCGTAGCGGACCCCGACGGTTTCCCGAAAAAGCTCCGCCATCTCGCGACGGATCACGAAGACAACCTTGGTGAATCCGGCCGCGAGGGCGTCCCTCACCGAGTAATCGAGGATGATTTCCCCCCGTGGACCAACCGGATCGAGTTGCTTGAGACCGCCGTAACGGCTTCCCATGCCGGCGGCAAGGACAAGGAGCGTCGGAGAAACGGACATCGCCAGGGGGGCTTCTTGGTCAGGGCTTCTTCTTTGGAGGCACGGGCGGCGCCGTGTCGCGATAGAAGAGGATGCCATGCTGGCGGAGATTGGCGATGAAGGCCTTCAGGTCTCCGGCAGCCCCCTTGACCGACCCCATGGCCTCGTTGCCGTTTTTCAGGAACTGATCGGCCTGGGTGGCGACCCCCTTGAAGTCCTCGGACGCGGTTGCAAAGTTGGAAAGGGTCGCCTGGAGATTGCGGACGCCCTGCTCGTTGAACACCCCGTTGCGGAGCGAGATGGTGACGGCGTCGATGTTTCCCAACGCGGAGTCGAGCTTCGGAAGGATCTCGTCGTGAATCTGTCGCTGAAGCTCGGTGATGCTCGATTCGCTGAGCCCGTTGGTGATGACCGAACCCGGGGCGATCGGGACGGGATGGGCCTCGTTCTCCTTCATGGTGACGGTGACGAAGCGGTCCCCGAGGAGTCCGGAACTGCCGATCGAGAAGACACTCCCCTGCGGGATCTGGACGTCGTCGTTGATCTTCAGCAGGACGGAGACCCCCCGCATGTTGGGAAGGACCCTCGGGGACTCTGCCACCTCCCCGATCTTTGCCCCGGCAAGGGTGACATCCCCCCCCTTGAGGAGACCGCTGGCATTCCGGTATTCGACGGTCAGGGTGTAAAATTTCTTGATGCTCTCCCCGAAGCGTCCGAAGTAGATGACCAGCGAGCCGATGCAGAGAAGGCCGAGGATCACGAAGAATCCGGCGCGTAACTGGGTGGAGATGTTGGAGGTGTCCATGATGATGACTTAGTCGATTTCGTGGGAGCGGCCCTCGATGAAGTCCCTGATGATCGGGTCGGAGGATCCGTGAAGCTCGGAGAGGATTCCCTCGAAGTGGATCGTTCCGGATCGGAGCAGGGCGACTCGATCGGCGATATGGTTGGTGCTGATCATGTCGTGGGTGACGACGATCGAAGTGACGTGAAGGTGCGATTGCAAGCGCCGAATCAGGCGATTGATGGTGTCCGAGACAATGGGGTCAAGACCTGCCGTCGGCTCGTCGTAGAGGATGCAGGAGGGCTCCGAGATGATGACCCGCGCCAGGGCTGCGCGCTTGCGCATGCCGCCGCTGAGGTTGGCGGGCATCTTGGCCTCCTGTCCGGAGAGGGAGACCAGTTCGAGCGCCTCCTCGACCTTCCTGCGGATCACCTTCTCGTCTCGCAGGCCGCGCTCGCGGAGGGGAAAGGAGACATTCTCGTAGACCGTCATGGAATCGAAGAGCGCACCGTCCTGAAAGAGCATCCCGATCTTGCGGCGGACGGGTTCGAGTTCCCGCTCGTCGAGGCCCGCAATCTCCTCCCCGTCGACCCGGATCGATCCCGCGAGGGGTTTGATCAACCCGATGAGATGACGCAGGAAGACGCTTTTACCACCGCCGCTCTGCCCGAGCAGGACAAGGGTCTTGCCGCGCGGGATGTCGATATCGACCCCGCGCAGGATTTCCTGCCCGCCGAACGCCTGGCGGAGACCGCGGACTTCAATGAGGTTTCCCTGGGGCGGACTCATCAGTAGCGGGCCGTTCCGGCGGGGAAGACGATGTTGAGGGCCATCGTGAGGAAGAAATTCACCATCAGGATGGTGAGCGAACTGATGACCACGGCGTCGGTCGTCGAGCGGCCCACGCCGACGGCTCCGTTCCGGGTCGTGAGGCCCTGATGGCAACCCACGATGGCCACGATGATCGCGAAGACGAATCCCTTGGTCAGCGCCATGACCATGTCCTTGCTGTGCGTGTAGCTCTCCATGTGGTGGAGGAAGAAGACGCTGTTCACGTTCAGGATCCGTGTGGCCACGAAATAGCTGGCGGAGAGGGCGAAGAAGATGCATTCGCCCACCAGCAACGGCATCGAGATCATCATCGCCACGGCCCTCGGGACCACGAGGTAGTCGATCGGATTGACCGCCAGGGCGCGCAGGGCGTCGATCTGCTCGGTGACCTTCATGGTGCCGATCTCGGCGCTCATCGCGGCACCCACCCGCCCCGCCACCATCAGTCCCGTCAGGACGGGTCCCAGCTCCCTGAAAAGCGCGACCGAAACGACGGGGCCGACGGCCGTGCTCATGTTCAGGGCGTTGAATTGGAAGAAAATCTGCGCGGTGAAGACCGCCCCCGTGAAAATCCCCGTGACGATGACGACCGCCTGCGACCCGAAGCCGATCTCGACGACCTGGCGCAGCACGAGCCGCCAACGGATCCTTCCTACAAGGATGGAGGTGAATGTTTCCCACGCCAGCAACGAGGCCTGCCCCATGTAGAGGCTGAAGGCGCGGGTCACCGGAAATGAGTAGGGAAATTTCATCGGGGAGTCCGGTTGGGGATTCAGGAGTCCAGGGGCTCCGCCTCCAGATCATAACCACGCGTTCCGGTGATCCTGACGCGGTGAAACCCGCCGGCCTTCACGGGCTTGGAAAAATGCACCCGGCAATCGACATCGGGGGCATCCCCCTCGGTACGCCCAAGCGAGGGGGTGTCGGCGAGCACCTTGAGTTCCCTGCCGATCCGCGAGGCGGCCACCTCCGCGGCGATTGCCTGTTGCGCGAGCATCGCCTCGCGCTGGCGGCGCTTCTTGGTGGCTCCGTGGATTTGTCCCGCCATCTTGGCCGCACGGGACTCCTCCTCTCGGGAATAGGCGAACACGCCGAGGCGCTCGAAGCGCGTCCGCGTGATGAAATCAAGGAGTGCGGAAAAGTGTTCCTCCGATTCCCCGGGGAATCCGACGATGAACGTGGTGCGGATGGTAAGGTCGGGAATACCCTTACGCATCCGCTCAATCAGGCGCTCGATATGAACGCTGTCCGTCTCGCGGCGCATGGAGTCGAGCATGACGTCGTGGATATGCTGGAGCGGCATGTCCACATACCGGGCGACCTTGGGATTCCTCGCGATCGCCGAGATCATGTCGTCGCTCCAGTGCGCGGGGTGCGTGTAGAGGAGTCGGATCCAGAAATCGCCGGGGATGGCCGCCAAGGCGTCGAGCAACCCGGGAAGCCCCGGGCCCCTCGACTCGTCAACCGGCTGACGAGGACCGGCTTTCTCCTCCCAGAGATCCATGCCGTAGTAGGTAGTGTCCTGGCTGATCAGGTTGATCTCCTTGACCCCGGAAGCGACGAGCCCCTCGACCTCCTTCACGACCGACTCGATCGTCCGGCTACGGTGACGCCCCCTCATCCGCGGGATCACGCAGAAAGAGCAGGGGTGGTTGCACCCCTCGGCGATCTTCACGTAGGCCGTGTGGGATGCGGTCAGGCGGACGCGCGGCGTGTCGTAGTCCGGAATGTAGGCGGCGCGACGCGAGACCTCGACGAGCGGTTCTTCCCGTGAGTCGTCGAGAAGACGGTCAAAGAAAGCCCCCGCCCCCTTGATCTCGTCGAGACCCATGAAGGCATCGACCTCGGGCAACTGCACGGCCAGATCCGCCGCATAGCGCTGGGACAGGCATCCTCCGACCACAAGCTTCTGGCCGGCCTTCGCCCCGTTGAGTCGTCGTCTGTGGGCCTCCAGGATGGCGCCGATGCTTTCCTCCTTGGCGGGATCAATGAACCCGCAGGTGTTGACGAGCACCACGTCGGCATCGTCCGTCTCGGCGGTGAGTTCGTAGCCGTGGCGCTTGGCATCGCCGAGAACGATCTCGGCATCCACGAGGTTTTTGGCACAGCCAAGGCTGATCAGGCCTATCTTTTTTACGGAGTCACTCATCGGTCATGAAAGGTGGCGGGGCGGGAATTGTTCGTGACCCACGGAATGGATCGGACCCGGGACAACTGGCGCATGATCCCCCAGGCACTCAACAGGATGACGATCAGAACCAGATAGAGGACCGCGCGCCCGAGAGGGGCCAGCGCATGGAGAAATCCCTTGATCGCATCGGGGGAAAAACTCAGGCGCTTCCCGCCCGGGTAGGCGATGCGACCGAGATACTCGTTTCCCGACGTGGAAATCCCGGCAACGGGAGGAAGTGACTCCCTGATCTCCGAGATGTCGATCCCGAGAGCCCGTGCATAGGAGAGCGCGTGGAGGCGGGCAGTGCCGGCAGGAAGCGGTTTGTCTCCCTCCAGGGCGGCTGCCTCGGCCTCGGGAATGCCTGCATTCCGCGCGGCCTGCTCCAGCGAAAGGCGCTTTTTCTGGCGCGCCTTGCCGAAGATGGCACCGAGCGGATCGGGGATAAGATTCTGTTGGAGAAACTTCATCGGTAAACGGCCCCTCAGTCACTCAGCCGTCAAGTTCGTCGAGATCGACAAGGATTTCACGGTCCCTGGCCCCGTCCTTGGGCCCGAGGATGCCGCGCTGCTCGAGGATGTCGACGATGCGGGCGGCCCTGGTGTATCCGAGACGCAATCTGCGCTGCAGCATCGAGGTGGAGGCCTTCTTTTCCTGGCGGATGATCTCCAGACACTGGTCGACAAGATCCTCCTCCTCATCGGTGACTTCATCCTCCGGCATGATCGTGCCGGAGAGCTTTGCCGAGATGCTTTCCTCAAAGCGCGGTTTGCCCTGTGCGGCCAGATTAACGACGATCCGGTGGATCTCCTCGTCGGTGACCAGAACGCCTTGGGCGCGGGTCAGTTTCGCACTGCCGGGAGGCAGGTAGAGCATGTCGCCTTTGCCGATCAGGCGTTCCGCCCCGTTGGCATCAAGGATGACCCGGCTATCAAGCCCGGAGGCCACCTGGAAGGCGACGCGTGACGGAATGTTGGCCTTGATGACTCCCGTGACCACGCTGGAGCGCGGGGTCTGGGTCGCCACGATCATGTGGATGCCGGCAGCCCGGGCCTTCTGGGTGATGCGGGCGATGGCCCCCTCGACATCGGCGGGCGCCGTCTGCATGAGATCGGCAAGCTCGTCGACGATGACCACGATGAAGGGCATCCTTTCAGGAATGACGATGTCGTCGTTGGGTTTGGCGACAGGGGGGGGCTCCTCCGTTTCGGCAGCGTTTTCGACAACGGCTTCGGTCGCGGGTGACGCCGCCTCTTCCGAAGGCGCGGCATCCGGGGATTCCGGCTCGCCCTCATCAACTGGCTCCAAAACCGGCTTTTCAGCCTTGGGGCGGCTGTTGAAGCCAGAGATGTTCTTCACGTTGACCTTCGCGAAGATGGCGTAGCGCTTCTCCATCTCATCCACCACCCACCGCAACGCCAGCAGAACCTTCTTGGGATCGGTGACGACCGGGGTGACCAAGTGAGGAAGGTCGTTGTAAACCTGCATCTCGACCACCTTGGGGTCGATCATGATGAAACGGAGCGTCTCGGGCGTGTGCTTGAAGAGCAGGCTCGTGATGATGGAGTTGATGCAAACGCTCTTGCCGCTGCCCGTGGCACCCGCCACGAGGAGATGCGGCATGGCGGCCAGGTCCGCGATGATGGCATGGCCATAGACATCCTTGCCCAGCGCCAGGGGCAGTGATGCCCTGGAGGATTCCCATGCCTCGCTCTGGAAGAGTTCGCGGATGCTGACCTTCACCTTGCTCGAATTGGCGATCTCGATCCCGACGGTGTCCTTGCCCGGGATCGGGGCGAGGATGTTGATCCTCTCGGCGCGCGTGGCGCGGGCAAGATCGGACTCGTATTTCGTGATCTCCTTCACGCTCACGCCCGTGGCGGGATAGACCTCGTAGCGCGTGATCGTGGGGCCCTTGGTAATGTCGCCTGGGGAAGCCTCGATGCCGAACTGCGCAAGGGTATCGAGGATGATCTTCTGGACTCCTTGCAGGGCAGCCGGATCGGCGGGTTGATGGGTCTCGTCGTCGTAGCTCTCCAGAAGATCCAGCGGAGGCAGGGAGTATTCCCCCTCCACCTCGCCGAGCGTGGAGGATCCGGGCACGGCGGGCTCCTTCTTCTTCCCCTTCATTACCTCGGAGAGAGTCGGCTTACGGGCCGGGGTGGGAACGCTGGCATCGATGATCTTGGGTGTCGGCAGATCATCATCCGCGGCAGGGGTGGCAGCCTGTTCCGTCGGCTCATCCTCGCCCTCCACGGGGGATGGTTCGGGGCGGCGGCGGTTCCGGTTGCGCGAGGACGCGAGGACGGGCGCCTCCTTTTCATTGATGTCCCCGCCTCCGCCGCGGTTCAGGCGCTTGCCGACAAGACGGACCGTTTCCCTGATGAGCACCCAGAATGCGTAGGATAGGCGTCTGATGGCGCCGATGGGATGAAATCCGGTTGCCAGGATCAGGCTGACCAGCGCCAGCGCCGTGAAGATGAGCGCCGAGCCGAGTCCTCCCAGCACGTTCCTGCCGAGCACGAGATCGATCCGGTGACCGAACCAACCTCCCGGACCCTCGATCCCGAACTTCACCTTCCAATCGAGGAGGATCACTTTCTGAAGATCAAGGAGTGTCGACCAACTCAGGACAAAGACGAAGGCCCATCCGGCCCTGATGCCGAAATGCTCCTGATGAAGAAATTTGGAAATACCCAGCCCAATCAGGGCCACCGCACCGAAGTAGGAAGCCCCTCCGAAAAGGAAATAGAGGATGTTGGCGATGATCGCCCCGACGCGACCCACGAAATTGACCGGGATCTTGTTGCACGGGGAATGAAGGCCGAACGCCCAGGAGGGAACATCGCGCGCATCGAAGGAGGCAAGGGCCAGCAACAGGAGGATGCCCCCGAAGAACAGGAGAACCCCCGTCACCTCGTCCATGGCGTTTCGTCGGGATCGATGCATCGGCATATCCTGACGGAAGGGGCTCTCTCTTGGCAATCGTCGGTGTTTCGTGAAGCATCATTACCTTTCGACCATGACCACGGACTCCCCGAAGCCAAGCGCCCCCCTCCTCTTTGAACCGCTCGCCATGGAACGCGTCTGGGGCGGGAGACATTTCGAAACACTGCTCGGGAAAAAGATCCCCCCCGGGGCGGTGATCGGCGAACTTTGGGAAGTCGTTGATCGCCCCGAGGCCCAGAGCATCGTCCGGGAAGGCTCCCTGAAGGGTTCTTCCCTTCACGAGTTGTGGGCAAACCGCCGGGAGGAGATCTTCGGCGCCCGTCATGCGGCCAACCCCTCCCCTCGCTTCCCCCTGTTGGTCAAACTGCTCGACGCACGGGACCGTCTTTCCGTCCAGGTCCATCCACCGGCCCACAGGGCCGAGGAACTGGAAGGGGAACCCAAAACGGAGTGCTGGTACTTCCTTGATGCCGACCCCGATGCCTTCATCTACGCCGGCCTGAAAAAAGGCGTGACCCGGGCTGGGTTCGAGGAGGCCCTCGCCGGGGGAACCGTGGAGGAAAAGCTCCACCGCGCTCCGGTCTTGGCCGGGGAGAGCATCTTCATCCCCAGCGGCCGGCTCCATGCCATCGGGGCCGGTCTTGTGATCGTCGAGATCCAGCAGAACAGCGACACGACCTACCGTGTCTTTGACTGGAACAGGACCGGGCTCGACGGCAAGCCCCGCGATCTCCACGTGGATCAGTCGATGCACTCCATCGACTTCGGGGATTTCGAACCGGCAGTCACGCCCGCATCCGATCCCGTTGTGGCGGACTGCCCCCTCTTCCATGTCTCCAAGATCGACCTGCCTTCTCCCTCCGATCTGGCCGTTGAGGGCGATTTCTCGATCATCACCGGCCTCACGGGAGAGGTCGATTGCGCCGGAGTGAGGATCGGACCGGGTGCCTTTGCCCTGATTCCGGCTTCCATGACCAAGGCGGTTCTCACCCCCCTTGGCTCCGGAACCTCGGTGCTGGTCACGCGACTTCCGGAGCCCGTGGCCTGATCCCGTGCTGACAAGTCATAAATTGGAAAAAGGAAGATTCCGTCTTTCTTCCCGACTCCACGTTTGACCCTAGGAAACCTGACAGGTTGAATTAGGGGCCATCACGGTTCCGGCCCGTCATTTTTCCAGATCTCCCGACATCCATGCCCAAAGACACCTCGATCCACAAAATCCTCCTCATCGGCGCCGGCCCCATCGTCATCGGCCAGGGATGCGAGTTCGACTACTCGGGAGTGCAGGCGTGCAAGGCGCTGGCCGAGGAGGGATACGAGGTGGTGCTGGTGAACTCCAATCCGGCCACCATCATGACGGACCCGGAATTCGCGGGGCGGACCTACATCGAGCCGATCACCCCGGCCATCATCGAAAAGATCATCGAGAGGGAAAAGCCCGACGCACTCCTTCCCACACTCGGCGGCCAGACGGCGCTAAACGCCGCCATGGCGCTCGTTCATGCAGGCGTTCTGGAAAAGCACGGCGTCCGCCTGATCGGGGCCAACGCCGAGGCCATCAAGCGTGGCGAAGACCGCACCCTCTTCAAGCAGATCATGCTCGAGATCGGCCTCGAGGTGGCCGAATCGGACACCGCCCACACGATCGACGAGGTCCTGGAGATCGCGAAGAAGATCGGCCGGTATCCCCTGATCATCCGCCCCGCCTTCACCCTCGGCGGAGCGGGTGGCGGCATCGCCTACAACCGGGAGGAACTCGAGACCATCGCGCGCCGCGGGCTCGACATGTCCCCCACCACCGAGGTCCTCATCGAGGAGTCGCTTCTCGGATGGAAGGAATTCGAGATGGAGGTCATCCGTGACAAGGCCGACAACTGCATCGTCATCTGCTCGATCGAAAACCTCGACCCGATGGGCGTGCACACGGGCGATTCGATCACCGTCGCCCCGATCCAGACCCTGACCGACAAGGAATACCAGAAGATGAGGGATGACTCGTTTGCCGTCATCCGCGCCATCGGGGTCGAGACCGGAGGATCGAACATCCAGTTCGCGGTGGATCCGAAAACCGGCCGCCAGATCGTCATCGAGATGAATCCCCGCGTCTCGCGCTCCTCCGCCCTTGCATCCAAGGCCACGGGTTATCCGATCGCCAAGATCGCCGCGAAACTCGCCGTCGGTTACCGCCTGGACGAACTCAAGAACGACATCACGGGCACCACGACCGCGTGTTTCGAACCCTCCATCGACTACTGCGTCGTGAAGGTTCCCCGCTTCACCTTCGAGAAGTTCCCGAAGGCCGACCCGACCCTGACCAGCCAGATGAAGAGCGTCGGCGAGGCGATGTCGATCGGCCGCACCTTCAAGCAATCCCTCCAGAAGGCGCTCCGCTCGCTGGAAACAGGACGTGCCGGACTCGGCTGCGATCCCAAGGATACCGAGCCCCGCAAGGCCGACGGATCGTGGGATACCGACCGCATCGAGCAACTCCTGCGCACCCCCAACGCGGAGCGCATTTTCACCCTGCGCCATGCCTTCCTCGCCGGATTCACCGCACGGAAGATCCACGAGATCTCGGCGATCGACCCATGGTTCCTCGACAACATCCAGGAGATCGTCGAGGAGGAGCAGGCGATCCGGAAGGATCCTCAGACCCTGCCCCTGCGCAAGGCGAAGAGACTCGGCTTCTCTGACCGCCAACTCGCCCACCTCACCGGAACGACCGAGGACTTGATCCGCGATCGCCGCAAGGCCGAGGGGATCGTCCCCACCTATCGCCTGGTCGATACCTGTGCCGCCGAGTTCGAGGCCGCGACCCCCTATTTCTATTCCACCTACGGCGACGAGGATGAGACCCGCAAGGGCTCCAAAAAGAAGGTGATGATTCTGGGTGGCGGCCCCAACCGCATCGGCCAGGGCATCGAGTTCGACTACTGCTGCGTCCATGCCGCCTTCGCCCTGAAGGAAGAGGGCTACGAGACCATCATGGTCAACTCGAACCCGGAAACCGTCTCCACCGACTACGACACGAGCGACAAACTCTACTTCGAACCCCTCACCCTCGAGGATGTGCTCAATGTCTACGAGCGAGAGCAGTGTGACGCCGCCGTCGTCCAATTCGGCGGCCAGACTCCCCTGAACCTCGCCGCCGCCCTGCAGGCCCGGGGAGTCACCATCATCGGCACGCAGCCGAAGAGCATCGAGATGGCCGAGGATCGCAAGCACTTCGCGGCGATGATCGACAAGCTGAAGCTGCGCCAGACATCCGGCGGCACCGCCACCGGGGAGGAGGAGGCCGTTTCCGTGGCCAACAAGGTCGGTTACCCTGTCCTCGTCCGCCCCTCCTTCGTGTTGGGCGGCCGCGCGATGGAAATCGTCTATACCGAGGAGGATCTCCGCCGCTACATCAGGACGGCCGTCGAGGTGAGCCCCGAGAGACCCATTCTGGTGGACCGCTTCCTCGAGGATGCCACCGAGGTCGATGTCGACTGCCTTGCCGACGGAAACCAGTGCGTCATCGGGGGGATCATGGAGCACATCGAGGAGGCCGGCATCCATAGCGGCGACAGCGCCTGCGTCCTGCCGACCGTCTCTCTCTCGCCCGGGGTTCTCGGGACCATCCGCTCGGCCACCAAGGCGATGGCCCTCGAACTCGACGTCCGCGGACTCATGAACGTCCAGTACGCCGTGAAGGACGAGGAGGTCTATGTGCTCGAGGTCAATCCCCGCGCCTCCCGCACCTCCCCCTTCGTCAGCAAGGCGATCGGCGTCCCCCTTGCCAAACTGGCCGCCAAGATCATGGCCGGCAAGACGCTCAAGCAACTCGGTTTCACCGAGGAGGTGATCCCGAAGCACTACTCGGTGAAGGAAGCCGTCTTCCCCTTCATCAAGTTCCCCGGCATTGACATCACGCTCGGCCCCGAAATGCGATCCACGGGCGAGGTCATGGGGATCGATGCCGACTTCCCCCGTGCCTATGCCAAGGCTCAGATGGCGGCCGCACCGGCCCTTCCCCAGAAGGGAAATCTGTTCGTCAGCGTGAAGGACAGCGACAAGACGGCCGCCGTGCCGATCGTGAAGGAGTTTGCCGACATCGGTTTCAAAATCCACGCCACCGACGGCACCGCCGCGCTCCTGCTGGAGAACGGCATCGATGTCACCCGCCTAAATAAGATTGCCCAGGGCAGACCCAACGTCGTCGACATGATCAAGAACGGCGAGATGCACTTCATCATCAACACGCCGGCCGGGAAGCAACCGCGCGCCGACGAGGTCGTCATCCGGGCGACAGCCGTCGGGAACCGCATCCCGATCATGACAACTCTCCGGGCCGCCTCGGCCAGCGCCCAGGCGATCCGTTCCATCGCCTCCAGGCCGCTGGAGGTGAAATCCCTCCAGGAGCACCACGCCTGACCCATTCCCCGTGCCCTCCCAACCCGCAACGATGACCGAACGCATCACCGTCCGCTCGAAGTTCTTCTTCGAGGGTGAGCGGAAATTCTTCGTCAAGGGCGTCACCTACGGCCCTTTCGCCCCGGACGCCGAGGGGTATGAGTTCGGCCCCAGGGATCAGGCCGCCAGGGATCTTGCCGCCATCCGCGAAACCGGGGCGAACCTGGTGCGTATCTATACCAATCCCCCGCGCTGGTTTCTCGACCTCTGCCTCGAAAACGGCATCCGCGTGCTGCTGAGCATCGCGTGGATGGAGCATGTCGAGTTCCTCAACGACCGCAAGGTGCGTGCCGACGTGGAGAAGGCCGTCATCAAGGCCGTCCGCGAGCACAAGGGGCACCACGCCATCTTCGGCTACCTGCTTGGCAACGAGATTCCCTCCTCCATGGTAAGGTGGCTCGGGGCCAAGCGCGTCACCGAGTTCGTCGAGCATCTCGTCAACATCGCGCGCCGCGAGGACCCGCGCGCCCTGTACTCCTATGCGAGCTATCCCCCGACGGAGTATCTCCTGCCGCAGAACGTCGACTTCCTGACCTTCAACGTCTACCTGCACCGCCGCGAGGACTTCGAGCGCTACCTGGCACGCCTTCAGAACCTTGCCGACGACAAGCCGCTCATGATGGGCGAATTCGGCATGGATACGATCCGCCACACCGAGGAGGAGCAGGCCGAGATGATCGGCTGGCACCTCGACTCGGTCGTCCGCGGCGGACTTGCCGGGACGATCCTCTACTCCTGGACCGACGAGTGGTTCCGCGGGGGTAATGAGATCCTCGACTGGGCCTTCGGCCTGGTGAAACGCGACCGCTCCCCCAAGAGGGCCCTTGCCACCGTCCGCGGGTTCTTCAACCGCACGGGATCCATCGTGGATTCCGCGCCACTGCCGCGCTATCCGAAAGTCTCCGTCATCGTCTGCAGCTACAACGGCGGCCAGACCCTCGAAGCCTGCCTCCGATCGCTCAAGAAGCTGAATTATCCCGACTACGAGGTGGTGCTCGTCGACGACGGCTCCAAGGACAACACCAAGGAGATCGTCTCCCACCATCCCTGGGTGAAGACCATCCATCAGCCCAACATGGGCCTGAGCGTGGCCCGCAATGTGGGTGCCGCCCATGCGACCGGAGAGATCATCGCCTACACCGACAGCGACTGCATGGCCGACCCTGACTGGCTCTACTATCTGGTCGGCACGCTCCTATCCGGTGACTACGCGGGAGTCGGCGGACCGAACATTTCCCCACCGGCCCAGAACTGGCATCAGGCCTGCGTGGCCGCTGCCCCGGGCGGACCGAGCCATGTCCTGCTCACCGACGTCGTGGCCGAGCACATTCCGGGATGCAACATGGCTTTCCACCGCTGGGCCTTCGACAAGGTCGGCGGCTTCGACCCGGAGTACCGCAAGGCCGGTGACGACGTCGATTTCTGCTGGCGCCTGCAGCAGGAGGGGCAGGTCATCGCCTTCAGCCCCTCGGCGATCGTCTGGCACTACCGCCGCTTCACGCTCAAGGCCTTCCGCAAGCAGCAGGAGGGCTACGGCGAAGCCGAATCGCTGCTGCGCTTCAAGCATCTCGTCTTCTTCGGCCCCACCGGAACGGCCAAGTGGAAGGGGCAGATCTACGGCGCCCCCCGCTTCACCTGGCTCATCAACAAGCCCGTCATCTACCACGGCGTCTTCGGCGAGGGGCTCTTCCAGTGCATTTACCCCACCCCTCAGTCGGAGCTGGCCGCCTACCTCAGCAGCATCGAATGGTTGGCCCTGACCCTGTTCCTTCTGATTGTCTCGATTCCTTTCCCGGCCCTGAGGATCGTCGCCTACCTGATGTTCGGCGGCACCTTCCTCGTGGCCCTCTCTTACATGATTCACGCGAAGCTCGAGCCGCGCTTCGACACGATCCGGGCACGACTGCTTGTTTCCTTCCTGGCCCTATCGCAGCCCCTGGTCCGAGGATGGGCCCGTTACTTCACCTGGCTGAAATTCAAGCGCACCCCCGAGTCGGTCATCTCGGCCAAGGAAAAGGACTTCGTCCCAAGCACCATCCGGGGGCTCTCCAAACTGATCTTCTGGAATGAGGAGGGCAAGGGACGGGAACTCCTTCTATCATCCGTCATCGAATCCCTTGAAACGGAGGGATGGAGTTACTCCACCGACACGGGGTGGAAGGACTGGGACGTCCAGATCTATGGAAGCTTCTGGTGGGGGGTGACCATGCGCAGTGTCACGGAGTACCACGGCGGGCCGAAGTGCCTGACGCGTGTCCGTCTGACCACCAGGATGGTTGCGACCACCTTCCTGCTCAACTTCCTGTTCCTATGCTTCCTCATCTATTGGGTTGCCTCGGGCCACGAACTCTTCTGGCCTGGAATCATCTACGCCGCGACCATGCTCTTCATCTGGTCGATCGGACGTCGGCTCAAGAAGCGTGTCGCCCAGCTGGTGGAGGCCGCGGGACAACGGCTCAACCTCAAGCGCGTTGATCCGCGTGGCAGCCATCGCTCCCGTCATGACGGGGGCGGGCAGGGGGAATCGAACGGCGGACAGGATGTCTCCCCGCAACCTTCGGAAGTCTCTCCGCAACCCTCCCCGGTGTCGCCGCAGGCTTAACGGAGCGGATCGCCGGTCAAGGGGCGGAGAGCAGGAAGAACATCTTCAGGAATTTTTAATCTCTCAGCCCTCCGTCGCCACGATGCCCAGCGTCTACATCAAGACCTACGGATGCCAGATGAACGAACGGGACTCCGAGCAGGTTGCCCGTGACCTGCAGGACCGCGGGCACCGCCTCGTGGACAACGAGCGGAAAGCTGATGTCATCCTGCTCAATACCT
>Ga0007809_10000408_pt1 | contig 17902 bp, 13 predicted proteins | sample CryBogCBE02Aug07_FD_60383 | JGI IMG/M metagenome (GOLD analysis project Ga0007809, IMG submission 60383) | Freshwater microbial communities from Crystal Bog, Wisconsin, USA - CBE02Aug07 | ecosystem: Environmental > Aquatic > Freshwater > Lake | place: Crystal Bog, Wisconsin, USA | collected...
ATCAGTCCAGACATTTGCAGGATCTGTCGGTAGATATGTAAGCGGCGGAGAGTTACCCAATGCTGGGATAGTATTCTTTCCGATAGAGATGAGATTATTGTAAGTAGCATCATCTAATACACCATAAGCAGCATTTATTGCTTGTGTGAGTTTGTTGAGAACTGTAGATGATACTAGGCTACCCGGAGTATAATCGCTGTTCGTCTTGCTCGCGCCCATATAACCAGCAGCAACTGCATTGATGAACAATCCAGTGTTGTTTAATACTGATCCTAAAAGATTGATCCCTAGAGGGCTCTGAACACCTGAGTTTGCCATGATATCTCGCTACTGAACAAATACGTTAGGACTGCCCTGTGTGATAGGGTGTCCACATGAGTTTCCTGAGCCAACTCGCAATACAGGAGAACCTTCGATAAAAACAGTAGGACTGCCGTTAGTCGTTTTAGCACTGGCATGGGGGCCGATGCCGTGAGGGGTGATCGGACTGACATGCAAGCCTGCTGGAAGACCATTTACAAACACTGTCTTGGCCCCCTTCACTATCTTGCCACCCCCGGAATCAGCATCCCCTACACGACTTATCTTTGGCATCCACTATCCTAATATGAGTTTTTTGGCTTCTGGTACTGTGAGACCAGTCGTCGCCTTGATGTAAGATGCTCTAATGCTAGCATCCGTCAATGCGCTGATCGTCACGTTATTAGTATTTATCCTTGTTTCAGCCTTCGGATCTGCGGTGAACATGCTGGGCACGAGGCCCAATCCTTGAGGACCGGGGGCGACTGATACTGGGTCATGAACGATGAGTTCATTGCCTTCTATTTGTAATACCTTAGCCACGAGTTCTTCACCTGAACTGAGCTTAAACGTATAAATCTCGTTGATCTTGTATTCCATCTGGTTTCCTTTATTATACCTGATTTAACTTTACTTTTAGATCGTCATATCCGCCCACATATTCATCATCGATAAAAATCTGCGGAACAGTCTTGGCATGGGGAACGGCTGCTAATAGGTCTTCCTTAGTATAGCCTTCACCGATCTTGCGCTCTTCGAACTCGATTCCTAATGCGACTAGGAGGTTCTTTGCAGATAAGCAATATCTACAGTTATCTTTACTCCAAACTACGGCTTTCATATTATCTTCCTCTGCTGTTATTCTTTGTGATCGTTGGCTTGCCGAAACCCTTAGGTTGCTTGAATCCTTGCTTGTCTTTCAGGATGTTCTTGTCGAACTTTGGCTTGTTCGGAATCGGCGGTTTCTTCTTATCATCGCTCATTAAGGTTCTCCTTATAGTTCTGGTAATGCTTCATAATCTAGCACATCGCTCATGATTCCGATAACATAGGAGGTGCTTTCGGATTCTTGTAGAGCAGTTTGTTTCTTGCTGGTATCCATGTGCTTGTTGAACCAAGGAATAGGGGTTGATTTGGGTGCTGGATTCCAATATTTCAGTCCGATGTCCTTTAGCGCACCAACCGCGACGAAATCGACAAAGTTTCTGAGGATGCTGGCATTGAGACCGATGACCGGACCCTTCTTAAACAGATAGTCTGCCCATTCCTTTTCTTCGTGAATAACATCTTCATAAATCTGTCTAACTTCTGCTTCGCAATCGATCTTTGCTTGTGCGAAGCGAGGATCTTCCTTCACTACCTGATTGATGATCCAAGCAGTCCATTCTTTGTGCAAGAGTTCATCTTGAAGGATCAGGCTAATGATGTTGCCATTGCCCATAAAAATCTTGTTCTCCACCATCGCGAGAGATGTAGCGAACGAGACCATGAAGCGGAAGGCTTCGAGAGCATAACTCGCGTGTAGTGCTAACCAGATAGCACGAATATGCTTATCTTCCTGCACATAGTTATTCACTTCTTTGATACAGTTTAGTTCGTGAAGGTCATCATAATACTTACCGATGCTGGAAGCCATATCGATGATCTCTTGTGTATCGTGAATAGAGTTAAATGCATCTTTGGGAACGTTGTAGATATTACGGATGATATGACTGTAACTACGACTGTGAATGTTTGTCTCGAAGAAGCCCCAGTTATACATAAGTGCTTCTAGTTCAGGAATAGAACACACAGGAGTAAAAACTTGAGTAGGACCTCGACCTTGAAGGCTGTCCAGTGCTGTCTGTCGTAGAAGATTGCTCGTAAAGATATGTCTTACTGTCTCACTAGCGTCCTTGAAATCTTGAGAATCCTTTGTGAGGGAGATTTCTTCCGGAACCCAGAAGAAGCCGCGAGCAGTTTGTTCGATCTTCTGCAACTTCTGATACTTGACTTCTTCGAAACGCTGGATAGTCACCGGTCCTGCTGGATCTAGAAACATCTTGCGAGACAAATAATCTGTCTTGGTGGTCAAGTTATATTGTGCTTTAGACATTTAATCTTCCAATCCTAATCCTGATAGTTCTCGTAGTCGTCTGATATTGAAATAACTTCTGGTTTCTGCTATTGATTTTTTTCTCTTTGCTAGAACAAACCTATCATCCCGGTGTTCTGTGCCTATATAATCATCTAAATCTGATGGGTCTGTTAGTTCTTCAAAGGAATGTCCGGGATTCTTGACATTATAAACTGATAAAACTGTATCTGGGTCATGCACTAACTTCTTCCATAAATCGATGCCATCATCACTTAATTGGCTATCGCTGAATAACAAAGAGTATGGTATGTGTTCTAGTATCTCTTGATATAGATCAGTCGCATAAGGAGGACTATTTCTATAGTTTGGATTTTTACCTACCAAATTGACTGCATATCCTTGTGTTCTTTTATCTAGTTCTACTGCAATAACTATATCATCAGATAGTTGATACCAAAAATAAACTATATTATTGCCTTCTAACTTAAATAAATTGTTAGATACCTTTTCTATCTGATGACCGTGTTGAATCCATTCTTCTATGTTTCTTCGCAATACATTAAAAGCATCACCCACATTACCTACCCGATCAGGCATCTCTGCTAACCAAGTCGTATTGAAAGATGTTCTGCTAGTTGTCATTATATTAGTAGTTCCCTGATGCTAATACGATACGGCAGATATGTTCTAGGCGTTCCACGTGTTCATATGCGCGCCATGGGCTGCTATCGACTGCGACAACACCATGGCCCTTTATACCAATGATATCATAGTCTATAAAGCCCTTGTCGTCAAGATTAAAGGACTTAAAACATTCATCAGCGAGTTGCTGGCTGATAGGAGGAACATCTCCTACATTGGGGCCTACATTCGTATATCGGCTTAGCTCGGGGAAGCTCTTTACAAGCTCGCCTAGTTCGATACCGGCGTGCATCGCTGCGACACAATAAGTAGGATGTAGATGAACAACGACACGAATATCATCAGACTGTTTTCCCATAGCCCGTTGTAGGCCAAAGTGAAGGGGCATCTCGCCGCTGGGTCTGAGGTTTTTACTGATATCGGTGTAGGGGAGTTCTACTGGGCCAGCATCAGTGACCCTGATCTTCTTAAACTGATCAGGCTGTAGCGTCTGCTTGCGGGTGCTGCTGGGGGTGATATAGAAATAGTCGTGACTATGATCGCGAACGCTCATATTTCCATCGCGGCTGGTGATCCAGTTACGGTCATAAGCATCTACCAATATCTCGCATAGTGTCTCTAACATTTTATTTGTTCTCGCTTTTATAGTTGTATATTACTTATGCACTAGATTGCTGCTCGCAAAGTAATCGCTTATTGCAGGGTTGGTTTGGGAATCTCTTTGACTTCGCTTCTGGATTCGAATATCATTCGCACGATTAGTTCATACTCTTCGGGGGACAACACAGTCTTATAGATAGTCAATGCCTGTGCTACCATTACACCCGCGATGGCTAGAGGAGAATAATGGTTTAATATGAACTGGTCAGATAACTCGAAATAGGCATCATATATCCTCTTCAAGTCCTCATCGCTGATATAGTCTGTCTTCATAGCTTGCAGCTTTCACAATCTTCTTCATCGTCGAAATCGATGGGCATCAGGGGCGCATCGTCTTCTACTTCTTTAGAACCCTGCTTATTTATCAGACTATAATAGAATGTCTTGAGACCCCAGAGATGTGCTTGCATAAGATTTTTAGCGATGAGTGTTGTAGGAACCTTGCGCTCTAGGAAGTGTGCTGGATTATAGAAAGTGTTAGTGCTGATAGACTGATCCACATAAGCAGCGAGAACCGCAGCCGTCTTTAGATATCCTGCACAATCGACCTGATTCCACATAAGTTGATATCTGTTCTTCAGTTTATGATACTCGGGAACCACTTGTATGAAGGAGCCTGCTTTGGATTCTTTCACAGAGATCAGAGACATCGGCATCTCAATTCCGTTGGTAGAATTGATAACAACACTGCTGCTTTCTACCGGTGCGATTGCCATAACAGTCGCGTTGCGAACACCATGCTCCTTCATCTTATTCCTGAGCATTTCCCAGTCCAGTTCAGGCGTGAAGTCAGTGAGATCATTCGAACCAGGTGCTCTCTTCTCCCAAGGAAAGATACCCTGACCATAGCGTGTCCGATCCGAATGCAAACAGGGGCCGCGTTCTTTCGCGAGTTCGACATTCGCTTCAGTGAGATAATAAGCCTGATGCTCCATCCAGGTCTTTATCTCGTGCAATGCATCGTGTTCGCCATAACGATAACTACGCTTGGCGTGCCAGTATGCGAGATTAGTTACGCCGATACCGATGGGGCGGATCTCATTATTAGACAAACGAGATTGTATAGACAAGAAATCTTGATAGTCTAGGATGTTGTTCAGGCTACGCAGCAGAATGCGGCAGGCTCTGCGCATATCTTCTGGATTGCGGAATGCTCCCCAGTTTATCGAACCCAGTGTGCAGAGAGCGATACGACCCTTATCGTCATCTAGGCGCTTGAACGGTGTTGTCGGAAGCAGGATCTCGCAGCAGAGATTGGATTGATAGATCGTATGATATTCAGGATCGAAGGGACCTTGGTTCATAACATTGTCGATGAATACAAGATAGATACGACCAGTATCAGTGCGCTCTTTGAGAATACCGCCCTTGAATACTTCCTCAGCACTCATAGTCTTCTTGCGAAGGTCTTTGCGCTTCTCATACTTTACATAGAGTTCTTCGAATAGAGCAGTATTCTTGTAGAATGCTTCATATAGATCAGGCACTTCATTTGGATCGAAGAAGGTGATATCTTCTCGGTTCTTGAACCTGCGCCAGAAGAATGCAGACAACACGACGCCATAATCCATATGACGCACTCGTGTCTCTTCCGTACCTTGATTGTTCTTGAGTACGATCATGTCATCAAACTGATGATGCCAGATAGGATAGAATACCGTCGCACTAGCATTTCGAATACCACCCTGCGAACAACTGCGTAGATCACCGAACCATTTCTTGAGGAAAGGAATCATACCAGTATGCATAATCTCTCCGCCGCGAATGGGCGAACCCAATGGACGAAGCCTGCCGATCTCTAGTCCAATACCAGCTCGCTTGCTAGCATATTTTGCCATCATCTCGCCTGATGCAAAGATGGAGTCGAGATCATCATCTGCTTTGATGAGGACGCAACTGCTGAACTGCTTTGTAGGGGTGCCGAGACCAGCGAGGACAGGTGTCGCTAGCGTGAATAGACCATCGCTGGCTGAGTTATAATACTCTTTGATGTATCGCATACGAGCATTGTTAGGCTCTTCTTTATGAAACACAGTCGCCGCGGCCACCATATACCTGATCTGGGGTGTCTCAAAGATCGCCTTAGTGGATCGGTTCTTTACGAGATACTTTTCGATGAGTTGTTCAATTGCTGCATATGAATAGGTCTCATCTTTAGCGTGATCGATCATCTCATTCATACGATTCCAATCATCTTCGCTATACCAAATCAGGAGTTCTGGCGTATAGAGTCCAGTCTCTACGTTTCGCTTCACGATCTCATACAGATGGGGAGGCTCATATTCACCATAGACATCTTTACGCAGCATAGATAGGCGTTGCTTACCAGCAACATACTGATAGTTAGTGTGTCCGATATCAGGGTGAGATTCCACATCGATCAGGTCAACGATTGCTCGCAGCGTGATCTCATCGATCTCTCGTGTAGTAATCCCGTCATAGAAGTGAGGACTCGCTTTGATCTCTATCATACTTTGACTGATGTCGGAGATACCGTGACAAATCTTGTCGATCTGTGCTTGCCATTTTTCCAATGCTAGGGGTTCTGCGTGTCCTGAACGTTTTACTACTTTGATCTTCATTTGCTCGTTTTCTTTATTAAAGGGTCGATGTTGATGTGCTTGATATTAGTGAATGATGTTAGATTTGTATTTACTACGGAGTCGGGCCATCCATTCAATACATATTTTGCGTCGTCTACCAATACTAATACCATATTCTCATAACTATCGTCTATTCCTTCAACAAAGTCAATGTTTTTTATACCCAATAATAGAAGTGTGTAGATCATACCCAGAGCCCTGCCATAGAGACAGAAATCGTTGTCATATAATAGATTCCAAGGGTCAGGCCAAGTGTCTATCTCATCTACGTGAAGATATCTAGCACGGAGGGGAACCTTTTGCCAGAACTTATCTACCTCCAAGCACACGGATTCTATGTCAGCATCTTTTAGGTCTTCTTTGAGCTGGTGCCAGGCCTTTAGGCGAGAATAAAAATCTAATAAGAAGATATTCATCATATTATACTTATTGTTCTGTAAACCGATGGATTTATTTGTGCAGTAATCCCGGTGATGTAAAACTAATTACATAAAATAATGATATCAGCATTTCCGCTGACAACAACATCAGTAGTTCTAGGACCGAAATACAAACCGGGTGTCGCAGTTTTTCCGTCTGCAGTGACTTCACCTGTTGCTACTGCAAATCCCCAACCTGCAGGTAGAGTATATTCTCCTGAAACTTTTACATAATCAGTCTGAAAGCCTTCATATGTGTCGCCCATAGCCTCGACACAAAGCCAAGATGAACCTTCAGGGCCCGCAGTATAAGTAGATGAAGTGATCTTATACTCGGGCGGATCGACCCGATATCCTAGATCCCATAGGGGTAGGTCAACACCGTCTTGTGTGCGAGTGCAGTATCCTTGAAATACAAAGGCTGATATAAATCTACTATTGACACGTTCATTAAAGGTAAAGGTTTCATTTGGATCTAGATAAACCATATTCACTTCATAAAGTTTATATTCTCTACAATAGTTTTTCATCACAACTCTTCCGCATTATGAGTGATTTCTATATAAACATTTATTGCTGGAATATCGATTATTTCTACCCACATTGTCGTCTTCCCTTATGCTGTCTTTATTACTACATATCCGCCAGCACCATTGCCGGCAATATCTGAACCAACTGTAACAGAACCGCGGCCACCGGGACCTACTGTAAATGTTAAAACAGTTCCTGCCGGTGAACCCGAAGGTGTCAATGTTATTCTAGAATAGCCGCCTCCGCCGCCGCCGGCACCACCGGAAAAAGTTTGGGTCTTGCCACCGGAGAGCCTAACTGATCCGCTGCCACCTGCACCCGGCACATTACCTGGATTACCAGAGACGCTAGATGATCCTGAACTTACTGAAGCACCCCCTATACCACCTGATGTATATGCATTGATTCCTGCTGCAGTATTTCCACCGGCGCCGCTTATACCAGATCCGCCGGCACCTACACCACCTGCATTTCCAGATGTATTTGTAGTTCCTCCGGATGCTGTTCCCCCTGCACCAACCGAGGTAGTCTGACCACCCAATCCACCACCGTTAGCAGTAAGGCTGACACCTGTACCACTAAATGTAGTAGCAGTTCCTGCAGTGCCGGCAGTGTTCGGTGTAAGTCCGGATCCTCCGCCGCCGCCCCCTCCCCATATTTCAACCACAGCAGTAGAGTAACCTGATGGAAGAGTGAAAGTGCCGTTGGCAGTATATGTGTATGTGCCCCCAATAAAACTAGGTTTACCGTGAAAGGAATTAAAATCGATAGCACCGGATGCTATACCAGCCAGTGTCCTGACATTAGTATCATTCATACTGACCTGTGTAGCAGCACCCTGACCTAATTGTAGGTTAACAGATTGACCTGTAACACTACCACCTAATGATATTGCACCAGAAGCATTGAGTGTCATTATTTCACCTTAGCTCTTAGTTCATCCACTTCTGCTTTTAGTTCTTTGATAGCTTCGATCAGTAGCGGAACTAACTTATCATAGTGTACTGTTTTATAGTTTTCACCTGATTTAGAATATTCAGTTCCATCTTCATTTTGTCCGATATCGAACGGAGCAGGAACAACAACTTCTGGAAGTACTGCTGCGATTTCTTGTGCGATGACACCTACTTGGAGTTTGTCGCTTTCATATCCGTATTTGGCAGCTTCCTCATTCGAACGATAATAGACACCTGAAATGTTAGTGACCTTTTCGAGAGCATTAGGAATCGCAGTGATATCTTTCTTCAAACGTTTATCAGAATAATAAGCAGTGATGTTGTTAGTTGCTCTGATTTCACCTGTTGTAGTAGATCCTGCTGTACCAACACCCAATGAGTTAAACTGAACGTTCGAGCCAGTACCAACTGCCTGACCGATGCTGAATGTGACTGCACCAGTTGATCCGCTGACTGAAACACCGGTTCCAGCAGCAGCAGAAGTCACAGCAGATGTTAGATAACTTGCTGCAGCGACCCCGCCCAGATAACTTGCATTGTTTGCTGTTGGTGTTGAACCTGCACTTGTTGCATAGTTGACCGAGAAGTTAGATGGGTTATAAACATACATATTTGAACCATCACTACCTCCCCACAACCAAGGTGGCTGACCTGATTGACCAGACCAGTTAAATGTCATCGCAGTACCAGATCCACCGCCAGCAGCTAGAGTAGATGCTTTTGTAGCTAGAGTAGCTGCACCTGCGGTCAAGCTAGCTGCAGTACCGGTTAGTCCGGCACCTGAACCACTAAATTGTGTAGATGCTGTAATGACCGGAGAAGATATGTTGGCACTAACGCTAAAATTAGTACCACCGGTAAGTTGGAAGTTTGTACCATCGAAGTATAGATATTTGGTGCCATCTACGAAATAATAGACTCCGGTTGTTCCCGATGATCTTCTAGCAGTGAAATCTCCGGCTGATGAAACCGCTGATCCGCCTGCGAATGAAACACTACTACTGAAGGCGCCCGTTGTAGCAGATACTGTACCACCTGATTGATTTGTTGCGGTAGTTGCTGAACCAGCAGAACCTGAAATACTTCCTGATGAAGTGATATAACCCTGACTAGTGACATATGACTGCGTAGCATAGCTTCCTGCTGCAACACCACCAAGATAACTTGCATTGTTTGCTGTTGGAACTGTGCCAGTTACGTTTGCACCAGCTACTGCGTTTGCTGTTGTTGCATAAGCGACCGCACCTGTTACGTTTGCACCAGCTACTGCGTTTGCAGTTGTCGCATAAGCGACGGGGCCACTAACATTCGCACCAGCAACTGAGTTCGCTGTTGTTGCATAAGCGACCGCACCTGTTACGTTTGCACCAGCAAGACCAGTCAATGCCTGACCATTACCGATGATATTACCAACACGTAGATTGCCTAATGTGTTGATGGTTGCTACGTTGTTTGTCAATGTAACGTTGCTTGCTACGGTGAACTCAGCATTAGCAGTCTTCCAACCCATAAAGCCTACTACAGGAGCAGTAGTATAATAGTTTAATGAAGTACCAACATCATATCCTGAGTTAGATGCTAGCGGAGCACCATTCACACCAGTCTGTAGGTCGATTACTGGATCCTGTACTGCAAGATTAGTTGTATTGATATAGATTAGGTTTCCTGTAACCGTCAAGTTACCAGTGATAACTGCGTTACCTGAAGTCAAGTTACCGGTCACTGCGAGTGATGTTAGAGTACCAACTGAAGTGATATTTGGTTGTGCGTTAGTATAGACGGTGCCTGCTACTGTTGCGTTACCTACTTGACCAGTTACGTTTGCACCCGGGATAGATGTGAGTCCAGTTGCTGCACCATAATGAGTACCAGTGATGTTAGCGCCATTGATATTGCCTGATGCGTTGACTGTGCCGTTACCGAAGACGGTATTAGCAGTCGCATTACCGACAGTCAAGTTAGCGAGTGTACCAACTGAAGTGATGTTTGGCTGTGCGTTAGTATAGACCGTACCAGCAACCAATGCGTTGCCTACTTGACCTGATACGTTTGCACCTGCAACTGCATTCGCTGTTGTCGCATAAGCCACCGCACCAGTTACGTTAGCCCCTGCAACTGCGTTTGCTGTACCTGCTGTTACTGCATAAGTTGCATTAGCAACAGTACCAGTTACGTTTGCACCAGCAACTGAGTTTGCTGTACCTGCAGTAGTTGCATACGTTGCGTTAGCAACAGTGCCGGTTACGTTAGCGCCGGCAACTGAGTTGGCAGTAGTTGCATAAGCAACTGCACCTGATACATTGCCGCCAGCAACTGAATTGGCAGTAGTTGCATAAGCAACTGCACCTGTTACGTTTGCACCGGCAACTGCGTTTGCAGACGACGCAACACCTGAATATGCTGAGTAGTTTGCATTAGCAACTGTGCCAGTTACATTAGCACCAGTGATGCTTGATAGGGCAGAACCATTACCGCTCACATTTGTAAAGACACCATTTGTTGCACCAATGTTACCTACGTTCGCATTACCACTAGCATTTAATGTACCCGTGATATTTGCGCCTGTACCAGTGATAACAAGAGAAGTGTTACCATTTGCTGCAATATTGACATTGCCATTGGATACTGGGATAGTTACTGATGAAGTTCCATTAGCGATGCTAGAAGCAGAGAGATTGCCGGTGATCGCTAGGTTAGCAACAGTGAGATTACCTGGAATATTAACCGAAGTAGCATTGGCACTTATAGTCTGCGGCCCGAGGTAGATAGTGTTGCCTGATAGATAGATTGACTTGAACCTATTTGTAGCATTACCTAAGTTGTAGGTGCCATCTGCACTAGGTGTGATGTCTCCGCTAACCTGTAGGCTAGTCAATGTACCAACTGATGTGATATTGGGTTGTGCATTAGTATATACAGTACCAGCAACTGTAGCATTGCCAACTTGACCAGTTACGTTAGCACCTGATACTGATACTGGACGAACGCTGGTGAATATCTTACCGTTTGCTGGATTGCTGTAAGTCACAAATCCGATCCGAACGATAACATTGCTTGAACCGTTATTGATGACAGGAGGAGTATTGGTGAATGCGCCTGCGGTGGTTGCACTGAGATATAGTGTGTCACCGTCAGTGTATCCGCTTGTATTGAGATTGGTTACAGCACCGAGGATAGTAATATAACCGTTGCTATTATTAGTAATATCGAACTGTGTGACACCGATGGCTTGTGAAGTCGTGCTACCAGTTGCTTGTGCTAGGGCAATTTTAGGTTGCTGGCTGTGACCGCCGCTGATGTAGCAAACGCTTCCTGCAGGAATAGTAGCACCGCTCTGGTTATAAACAAGAATACTGACTTCCTGACCGATATTGATTATTGAGTTTGCAACACTATTATAATAGTTTAAGCTATCATTGACCGAATCATACCATACTAGACCTTGCTGATATGCTGGATTAGTAGATAGAGGGGTGAATAATGCTCCACTGTTGAGATTGATATTACCAGCAGTGATGTTGCCAGTACCAGTGATCTGACCGCCGTCGAAGCCTAAGTTACCTACGTTCGCATTAGCAGTTATGCTTAGGTTACCAGCAGTGATGTTGCCAGTACCAATAATCTGGCCGCCGTCGAAGCCCAAGTTGCCAACGTTTGCATTGCCTGATGCTACGATTGTACCATTGCCAAACACTGTATTAGCAGTCGCATTACCGACAGTGAGTGTTGTTAGTCTGCCCACTGATGTAATGTTAGGCTGTGCTGCTGTATAGACGGTACCAGACACGAGTGCATTACCAACTTGACCAGCAACATTAGCACCCTGAATGTTGCTTATGTTATTACCGCTACCGATGAAGTAGTTAGACCTTACTGTGTTACCTAGATTTGCGCTACCTGCCTTGATGTTGCCGAATGTATTGATAGTCGCAACATTGTTGTCGATGCTGACATTGCTACCGAACTGGAACTCGCCGTTCGCATTCTTCCATCCCATAAATGCTGTCACAGGAGTTGTAGTATAGTAATCCAACACAGTACCGCGATCATATCCGTCATTTGTAGTCAATGCATTGCCATTAGCGCCGCCGCCTAATGTGATGACTGGGGATTCGATGTAAATATTGTTAGAGTTGATATAATCTACGTTGCCAGTGACAGTTAGATTACCGGTTATCGTCGTATCACCGGCCACAACTAATCCAGTCAGTGTACCCACTGACGTGATGTTTGGCTGTGCATTCGTATAGACAGTACCTGCTTTTAATGCATTACCAACTTGACCACTGACATTTGCGCCAGCGACATTGTTAGCGACATTCGCATAAGGCACTTGACCGAATACGTTAGCACCTGCAACCGTATTTGCTGAGCTTGCTGTACCAGAATATGAAGCAAAGTTAGCATTTGCTACAGTACCGGTTACATTAGCACCTGCTACCGAGTTCGCAGTGCCTGCTGTTACTGCATACGTTGCATTAGCTACAGTACCACTTACATTTGCACCATCTACTGAATTTGATGTGCCTGCTGTTACTGCATAAGTCGCATTAGCAACCGTACCAGTTACGTTTGCACCTGCTACTGAGTTCGCAGTGCCTGCTGTTACGGCATTTGTCGCATTTGCTACAGTACCTGTTACATTTGCACCAGCGATTGCTGCTAAGTTACTGCCATTACCGATAAAATAGTTAGCAGTTACAACATTAGCACCAGAGATATTGCCACCTGATCCACCGCCGAGGCTTAGATTTCCAGTAGCATTCATCGTACCTGCTACATTTACGCCGGTGCCAGTGACTGTAAAAATACCTGCATTACCTGCTGCTGATATAGTTACGTTAGCACTAGATGTGATTGCGATATTACTATTACCATTAGCGATACCAGGAGCTTGGATCTGTGCGACACCGTTGATCTCTAGTATACCATTTTCAACCGTTATTGCTGCAGTAGCATTAGATGCTGTGTTACTATCAGTGATGAAGAGAGTGCCGGGTCCTAACCAGATATTAGACCAACGATTAGTGCTGTTTCCTAGATAGTATGTATTATCTGTGCTCGGGATAACGTTTCCTGTTGACACAGTACCATTAGCAGTGATATTTCCTGCCGCAACATTACCAGTAGTTGAGATAGTATTGCTACCAAAGTTTGCTAAGAATGTAGCTACGTTGCTGTCGTTGTAGCTTACAGGGACTGCTGCAAAGTTACCGTTACCATATAGTACATTGCTTGTATTGCCGTCTGCACCGATAAGATTTGAACCAGTGAGATTTGATAGATTGCTACCATCACCTACGAAGTAGTTTGCACTGATTACGTTTGCACCGGTGAGATTACCACCAGTACCACTACCAGTCAATACGTTACCAGAGATGTTTGCATTTCCACCGATAACTGCATCACTTGCTGTAGTGACTGAATCCAGTGTACCTACTGAAGTGATGTTTGGTTGTGCATTTACAGTGACATTGCCTGCATAGTTTGCGAAGTTTGCTGTATTGGATGTTGTGATATTTGTGAGATTGCCACCATCACCTACGAAATAGTTAGCAGTGATGACATTAGCACCTGATAGATTACCGCCCATACCATTACCAGTCAATACGTTACCAGAGATGTTTGCATTTCCACCGATAACTGCATCACCTGCTGTAGTTACTGAATCCAATGTACCTACTGAAGTGATGTTTGGTTGTGCGTTTGTATATACAGTACCTGCAATGTTGGCGTTTGCTACTTGACCGGTAACGTTAGTACCAGTGAGATTTGCGAGATTACTGCCGTCACCTGAGAAATAATTTGCAGTGATATTGTTTGCGCCGGTAAGATTACTACTTAAAACTAGATTACCATTGATGTTGGCTGAACCACTTATAGTTACATTAGGTACAGTCAATAGACCCGTTGTACTATTGAAGGTGAATCCTGCAACACCGGCAAATTCACCTATATTATTAAACTGAACATATGTGTTTAGCCCGCCCGGCGCGCCTGTGCCGCCGCCTGCAGCAGCCCAAGATAGATTACCTGCTCCATCTGTTTGTAGATAAAAGCCAGGCTCACCGCCCGTGATCGTGATATTAGCTTCTGAACCTAGATTAGTATTACCGGATACAGTCAAAGATGTTAAAGTACCTACGGACGTAATATTTGGTTGAGAATTTACAGACACTGTGCCTGCATAAGTTGCTGAGTTTGCCGATCCTGCAGTCAATGCGGACCCTGCACTCGAAGCGTATGAAGCGTTAGCAACGATTCCAGTAACATTAGAACCTTTGATATTAGAGATGTTGCTACCATCTCCCGTTACATAATTGGCGGTAATCGAATACACGTTGGAGATATTTCCCCCTTGATTACTCGTGCCTAATGTTAAGTTTCCTTTGATTGTGGCGTTTCCGCCTACTGAGATGTCTTCTGTGACATTTGCGGAGTCAACTTCGATACTTCCGTTGGCTGCGTCTAAAATGATATTACCGGCTTGGACACCGGTTTTCGCGTTAAAATATTTTGTTGTCACAGTTCCATTTTCCCTGTTGATGATTAGATTGTGAAGTCAGCTGGGGGTGACCGTTAAGCCACCCCCAACCTTCTTTATTTTATTTATGCTTGTACGTAAGTCGCTACTAGATTGACGCTTGCAGTTGAAGCAACTGAAGAGTTTGCAGTAGCAGTCAAGTTCACGTTACCAGCTGAAACAGTTGCAGTCAAGTCGATGAGATCAATCGTACCATCAGTGATTGAAGCATAGACTGTCATGAATGCATCTGAGCCGTTCTGTACTACAAGAGCTTCTACTGACTGATAGCCATTGGCACTTGAAGCACTGATGACATACTTAGCAGTTCTGTAGCTTGCTGCTGGGAAGGTGTCAATTACGACGCCTGTAGTAGTTACATTAGTATTAGCACGAGTTGAAGTTGTAGCAACTGCGACTCCTACGTAATTAGCTGTAGCAACATTACCTAGATTTGCATTATCTGCAACGAGGTTACCAGTAGCACCTGTGTTTGCAATAGTCAAGCTAGTTAGAGTACCAACGCTTGTGATATTGCTTTGTGCATTCTGAGTTACATAACCAGCTAGATTTGCATTTGCAACGTTACCAGTTACGTTAGCACCAGTGATGCTTGCAAGATTTGCACCTGAAACACCTGCTGTGAAGTTTGCATTCCAGCTACCTGAAGTAATAGTACCAACAGTTACGAGATTTGCTGCACTAGTGATATTGCCCTGAGTTGCCTGAGTGACATAACCTGCTAGATTTGCATTTGCAACGTTACCAGTTACATTTGCACCAGTGAGATTTGCAAGATTGCTACCATCACCTACGAAGTAGTTTGCAGTGATTACGTTAGCACCAGAAACGTTACCACCAGTACCTGTACCAACTGCGATGTTACCTGCAGTTAGATTACCAATGATATTTGCGTTACCTGCTGCTAGGTTACCAACTACAGTCAATGCAGTTAGATTACCAACTGAAGTGATGTTTGACTGTGCATTCTGAGTTACATAACCAGCTAGATTTGCATTAGCAACATTACCAGTTACATTTGCACCAGTGATGTTTGCGATATTAGCACCTTCACCAGTTAGAACTGATGATGAGTTACCGATATTGCCTGCATAGACATTACCTGAAGTTGTTGTTCCAGTTACTGCGAGAGAAACTAGAGTACCAACTGAAGTGATGTTTGACTGTGCATTCTGAGTTACATAACCAGCTAGATTTGCGTTAGCAACGTTACCAGTTACGTTAGCACCAGTGATGTTTGAGAGAACGCCTGCATCTAGACCTGTATTGAAGTTTGCACTCCAAGTACCAGTTGCAATGTTACCAACAGTAGTCAAGCTTGAAGTTACGATGCTTGAAGCAAGCACAGTACCAGTCAAGTTTGCAGCATTTGCAGTGATATGAGTGTTAGAAGCAGCAGTTAGCTGTCCCTGACCATTCACAGTGAATGTTGCTACTTGGTCACCGTCACCGTATGAACCAGCTGTTACTGAAGTGTTGCTGATGCTGAACTGAGTACCAGTTAGTGTCAAGCCAGTGCCTGCAGTATAAGTACCAGCACCAGAGAACTGAGTGAAGGTGATTGCAGTTGTACCGACTGTTACAGGAGGAGTAGATGTACATACATAGCCTGCGCCTGCATTTACAGAACCAGCTTCAACGAATGTATAAGCACCTGGAATCTGTGCTGATGCATCGAAGTCAGCAGCACGAGTTAGTACGTATGCTGCACCCGCAGAACCTGCAACTGAAACAACATAGATACCGTTATAAGCAGCATTTGAACTTGTTTCGTTCTTGATTAGAACGCGCTCACCTACTGCTACTGCGCTACCATCGAGTGTTAGTGCACCGTTAGCAGTACCAGTTAGAGTTGCGCCAACGCCTGATGTACCATTGTTGTAAGTATATGCTGGTAGAGCAGTAGTTGTTGCGTATACAACTGATTCCTTAGGGCTGAGACCCTGAACAAGAGTATCTACGTAGTTCTTTGTAGCTGCGTCTTGTGCGCTTGATGGATCCTTAACATTAGTTACATAAGCATTGCTTGCATTGACGTTACCTGTACCATTTGGTGCAAGTACTACGTCTGCGTTTGCTGTAGTAGAGATAGTGATGCTACCTGATACTGAAGAAACAGCATTTGATAGTACAGTTGAGTTTGCTTGAATGTTTGCATTTGCAAATACATTGCCAGCTACAACATTACCACTTACGTTTGCAAAGTTTGCGAGCATTAGATTGCCGAGATTTGCATTGTCTGCGATGATGTTACCTGCACCTGAGTTTGCAACAGTCAAGCTAGTTAGAGTACCAACTGAAGTGATGTTGCCTTGTGCGTTGCCTGTTACGTGAGTTGCTAGAGCAACTTCGCTGACATTAGCACCATTGATGTTTGCAAGAGCATTTGCATCTAGACCTGCAGTGAATGCGCTATCCCATGTACCTGAAGTAATAGTACCAACAGTTGTCAAGTTTGACAATGTAGTGATATTACCTTGAGTTGCCTGAGTTACATAACCAGCTAGATTTGCGTTTGCAACGTTACCGGTTACGTTAGCACCAGTGATTGAAGTCAAGTTTGCACCTGAAACAACACCGAGAGTTGCTGACCAAGTACCTGAAGTGATATTACCAACAGTTGCCAAATTAGCTGCACTTGTGATGTTGCCTTGAGTTGCACCAGTTACGTTACCTGCATATGATGCATTGTTTGCATTTGCTACAGTACCTGTTACATTACCACCAGCGATATTTGAGATATTGCCACCTTCACCAGCTAGAACTGATGATGAGTTACCAATATTACCTGCTAATACAGTGTTACCAGAGATTACGTTTGCACCAGTTAGATTTCCACCAGAACCAGTGTTGATTGTGATGTTACCGTTTGATGTGATGTTACCTGCAGATAGATTGCCAGTTACAGTTACGTCATTAGCAAAGTTTGCATAGTTTGCAGCTACTGCATTACCGAGGTTTGCATTACCTGCTGATAGATTGCCAACTACTGTCAATGAAACTAGGTTACCAACTGAAGTGATGTTGCCTTGTGCTGCTGCTGTTACGTTAGTTGCTAGAGCAACTTCGCTGACATTAGCACCATTGATGTTTGCAAGATTGTGTGCATCTAGACCTGCATTGAAGTTTGCTGACCAAGTACCTGAAGTGATATTACCAACAGTTGCCAA
>Ga0007809_10000411_pt1 | contig 17882 bp, 17 predicted proteins | sample CryBogCBE02Aug07_FD_60383 | JGI IMG/M metagenome (GOLD analysis project Ga0007809, IMG submission 60383) | Freshwater microbial communities from Crystal Bog, Wisconsin, USA - CBE02Aug07 | ecosystem: Environmental > Aquatic > Freshwater > Lake | place: Crystal Bog, Wisconsin, USA | collected...
CGAACATAAACGCTAGCAACCAATAATAAGCAAGTTGCTATGAGTAGAACTAGTTCCGGCAGAATGGCGTAGAGATCGAATGCTTGCATTTGTACTTACTCAGAGTTTGCTAACAGCAACATGCTGCAGCAGATTAATTACAGCTGGATGAATAATGTCGGTGAACGGCTTTGGATAAACACCCATACCAATTACACAGATAGATAAAACTGCCATCAAGAAATATTCACGCGCATTAAGATCTTTGAGTTCTTCAACATGAGCATTATTGATAGTGCCGAAAAATACACGCTTAACCATCCACAAAGAATAAGCAGCTCCGAGAATCAATGCTGTAGCAGCTAAGATCCCGATCATAAAATCATAATCAACCGCAGCCAATATCACCATGAACTCACCTACAAAACCTGAGGTTGCAGGCAAGCCACAGTTAGCCATTGCCATCAAAACAGCAAAAGCAGTAAATGCAGGCATACGATGAACCACGCCACCGTAATCAGCAATCTGACGGGTATGCATACGGTCATAGAGTACGCCAATAGATAGGAACATCGCTCCAGCTACAAAGCCATGTGAAATCATCTGAACAATGCCGCCCTCGATACCCAAAGGACTAAAGATGAAGAATCCTAATGTGACAAAACCCATATGTGCTACGGATGAATATGCCACTAGTTTTTTCATATCCTTCTGGACGAGAGCGACTGCGCCGACATAAATCACAGCAACTAAAGACAGGAAAATAACAAAAGGTCCTAAATATTGGCTGGCATCTGGGGCAATTGGCAATGAAAACCTTAGAAAACCATAAGCACCTAGCTTTAACATAATAGCCGCAAGCACTACAGAGCCACCGGTTGGCGCCTCAACGTGCACGTCTGGCAACCAAGTATGTAACGGCCACATTGGCACCTTCACAGCAAATGCCATAAAGAAAGCAGCAAACAATAGGATCTGCTCAACGATATCTAAACGTGTATTTTGCCAAGCTAAGATATCAAACGTATTGGTAACGTTATACAAGTACAGCATTGCAATCAAGGTTAATAAAGAGCCTAACAATGTATACAAGAAGAATTTAAAAGCCGCATAAATACGGTTATGTCCACCCCAGACGCCAATAATGATGTACATCGGAATGAGCGTAGCCTCAAAGAAAACGTAGAACAGTAAGGCGTCAAGCGCACAAAATACGCCAATCATTAATCCAGAAAGGATCATGAATGAAGCCATATATTGCGATACCTTAGTTTCAATCACTTCCCAAGCGGCAATCACCACAATGACGTTAATGAATGCAGTAAGAACGATGAACCAAACAGAAATACCGTCAATACCCAAGTAGTAGTTAATGTCGTAACGTGGGATCCAGCTCATTTTTTCAACGAACTGCATTCCAGAATTAGCAATATCAAACTGAATTACTAAAGGCAGGGTTGCGATAAAGCTAAGTATGGCCCCAACAAGAGCTAACCAGCGTACACCGTTAGTTGGCTTCTCGGACCCATAAAACAAAATAATGAGTCCGAAGACTATTGGGGTCCAAATGGCGAAAGAAAGAATCATAGTGGCTACTTAAGTAACAAAGGCCTAGCGAACAAAAGGCAGGTAAGCATACAAAACCCAGGCAAGCAAAAACACTAAGCCAGCGATCATTGCGAAGGCATAGTGGTAGAGATAACCGGATTGCAAATGACGTATTACTCCAGCAAAGCGCCCTACTGCATGCGCACTGCCGTTAACAAAAAAACCATCGATTACTTTTTGATCGCCGCGATGCCATAAAAAGCTGCCGATCCAAATTAGACCTTTGGCAAATACCGCCTGGTTGATTTCATCGAGATAGTACTTGTTATCAAACAACTTCTTGATTGGGGCAAATGTTTGCGCCACTTTTTCAGGCAACTTAGGAGCCCACAAATATCCGATAGCAGCAGTCAAAACACCAAGGACAACCAATACCAATACTGGGGATGTGAATGCATGAATGGCCATTGCAACTGGGCCATGGAATTCATCTTCCAACTCTTTCATGACCGGGTGACGAGCTAAATCAATAAAGATGGAATCACCAAAATAAGTACCAAACAACAAAGGTGAAATTGTGTAGAAACCAATAATTACCGAAGGAATGGCCAAAAGAATTAAAGGCAAAGTCACAACAAATGGAGACTCATGCGGCTTCTGCCCTGGTGCCAAACCATGGTGAGCATGATCGTCTCCCTGCTCCGCATTATCATGGTGTTGTTCATGTGCATCTTCATGACCCCAGCGCGCTTTGCCGTGGAATACGTAGAAATATAAGCGGAATGAATACAAAGCCGTAACAAATACACTAGCCATTACTGCAAAGTAAGCAAAACCAGAGCCTGGAATATGGCTTGCAGCAACAGCCTCAATAATGGAATCTTTTGAGTAGAAACCCGAGAAGAATGGTGTTCCTACCAGTGCTAGGTTGCCTAACAGCATCATCAGACAAGTAATTGGCATATATTTCCAGAGACCGCCCATCTTGCGCATATCTTGCTCATGATGCATTCCGAGAATCACGCTACCCGCCGCAAGGAACAATAACGCCTTAAAGAATGCGTGCGTCATCAAATGGAAGATGGCCACTGGATAGGCAGAAACACCCAAGGCTACAGTCATATAACCCAACTGTGACAGAGTTGAATAAGCAACTACTCGCTTGATATCGTTTTGCACAATACCAAGGAAACCCATAAAGAGCGCTGTTATGGATCCAATGACCAAAATGAAGCTCAATGCGGCATCTGAAAGCTCAAATAATGGTGACATACGTGACACCATGAAGATGCCCGCGGTAACCATGGTGGCTGCGTGAATCAATGCAGAGATTGGTGTTGGGCCTTCCATTGAATCAGGTAGCCAAACGTGCAATGGAAATTGAGCAGATTTACCCATAGCGCCAATGAATAAGCAAATACAAGCTACTGTCATCAGGTTCCAGCTGGTACCTGGAAGTGTTTGGGTTGCTAATGCAGAATTTTGAGCAAAGATCACGTCGTATTGCATTGAGCCTGTGCTAGCCAGCAATATTCCAATACCCAAAATGAAGCCAAAGTCACCAACACGATTAACTAAAAAGGCTTTCATATTGGCAAAAACCGCAGATTGACGCTCAAAGTAGAAGCCAATCAATAGATAAGAAACCACACCTACCGCTTCCCATCCAAAGAAGAGTTGCAAGAGGTTATTACTCATTACCAACATCAACATAGCGAAGGTGAATAAAGAGATGTAAGAGAAGAAACGGTTGTATCCCTCTTCACCATGCATATAACCAATCGTGTAAATATGCACCATCAATGATACAAAGGTCACTACGCACATCATCGTCGCCGTTAATGGGTCAATTAAGAAGCCAATATCTAAATTAAGCTCGCCTAATTGCATCCATCGATACACAGTACCGTTGAAATAGAAGCCATCCATTACCTGCACTAGAACATTACAGGACAATACGAAGGCAACAGTTACGCCCAAGATGGTTACAAATTGACTTGCACCATGACCAATGCGGTTCCCACCCAATTTGGTGCCGAAGAATCCAGCAATGATAGAGCCAACAAGAGGCGCCAAGGGGATTGCGCAGAGTACGGGGATATTTAAGGTCAATTGCATGACTAGCCTTTTAGGTGGTCAAGATCTTCGGCATTAATGGTGTCAAGCTTGCGGAAGAGCACAACCAAAATTGCCAAACCGATAGCCGCCTCAGCCGCCGCCACAGTCAAAATAAAGAATACAAACACTTGACCCGCCATATCGCCCAAGTAATGAGAGAAGGCAACAAAATTCATATTGACAGAAAGGAGCATCAATTCAATTGCCATGAGTAGCACAATGACATTCTTGCGATTGAGGAAGATCCCAATAACACTAGTTGCAAATAGGATTGCACCGAGCACTAAATAATGAGCGAGAGTGATATTCATTTCTGCCCCTGCCTAGTATCTTGCTTTGCAGCCATGTCTGATCCCATTTTCACAATACGCATTCGATCAGCGGCAACCACATTGACCTGCTCATGGATATTCTGGGCTTTAGAGTCTTTGCGATTACGCAAAGTCAAAGCAACAGCAGCAATAATCGCAACCAATAGGATCACACCAGCAACTTCAAAAGCATATACATAGTCGACAAAGATCAATATGCCTAATGCCTGAGTATTGTTAGCCATTATTTCTTCAGGCATCGGTTGTACTGGAGTATTTGTGCCAATAAAACTGCGAATAATGACGATGGATAGCTCAAGAACAATTACAGCACCCATTAAGAATGCAAATGGCAAAAACTTTTTAAAATCGCGGCGAAGATGCTCTAAGTCCAAGTCCAGCATCATGACAACGAACAGGAATAAAACCATTACTGCGCCAACATAAACCAGAATCAAAGCCAAGCTCAAAAACTCAGCCTTAAGGAGCATCCATAGACCAGATGCACAGAAAAAAGCCAATACTAAAAAGAGTGCAGCATGCACTGGATTGCGAGCAGTAATTACACGTAGCGCAGAAATAACTAGCAAGCCTGCAAAACCATAAAAGAAAACAGCAAACAAGGTCGATGGATCGAATGTCATATTAGTTCAGCTCAATTCGATTAGCGGTAAGGTGCATCTGCTGCACGATTAGCAGCGATATCTTTTTCATACTTATCGCCAACAGCCAAAAGCATATCTTTAGTGAAATACAAATCGCCACGCTTATCACCAAAATATTCAAAAATATTAGTTTCAACGATCGCATCCACTGGGCATGCCTCTTCACAGAAGCCACAGAAAATACATTTTGTAAGGTCAATATCATAACGACTAGTCCGGCGTGTACCATCCTCACGTTCTGCAGTTTCAATGGTAATTGCATATGCTGGGCATACTGCTTCACATAACTTACATCCAATACAACGCTCTTCACCATTTTCATAACGACGTAGTGCGTGTAAACCACGGAAGCGACTAGATAAAGGTGTCTTCTCTTCTGGGTATTGAATGGTGATCTTTGGCTTAAAGAGATAGCGGCCAGTAATAGACATACCAGTCAGGATGTCTTTGAGCATCAAGCTATCGAAGAATTGGGAAATTTTCTTAAACATATTTGATCAACTTATTTCCAAATATTCCATGGAGATACTACCCATGCACCGATAACAACCACCCAGAATACCGAGATGGGAATAAAGATTTTCCAGCCCAAACGCATGATTTGGTCATAGCGATAGCGTGGCAAAGTTGCACGTAACCAAATCACACAAGATAGGAGAAGGAATGTTTTTCCAAACAACCAGAAAAAGCCTGGAATATCGCGCAAGATAGGCAAATCAACAATAGGCAACCAACCACCTAAGAACATGATGGATGCAACTGCTGCAATCAAAATCATGTTGGCATACTCTGCCAAGAAGAACATCGCAAAAGACATACCTGAGTACTCAACCATGTGGCCTGCAACGATCTCTGATTCACCCTCAACCACGTCAAATGGATGACGATTGGTTTCAGCAACACCTGAAATAAAGTAAATCAGGAACATTGGTAATAATGGCAGCCAGTTCCATGACAGGAAATTGAGACCCATATTCGCAAAGTAACCCTGCTCTTGTGAGGCAACAATCGAACTCAGATTTAACGATCCTGAAGTAAGTAACACAGTCACTAAAGCAAAACCCATAGCAATCTCATAAGAGATCATCTGTGCCGAAGCGCGCATTGCACCAAGAAAAGGATATTTGGAGTTAGACGACCATCCAGCCAAAATAACGCCATATACGCCAATAGAGGAAATCGCCATGATGTACAAAAGGCCAGCATTGACGTCAGCCAATACCATTTTCGCTTGAAACGGAATAACAGCCCACGCAGCAAATGCAGGCATGATCACCATAATAGGTGCAATAAAGTACAGCACTTTACTTGCTTGAGCAGGCGCAATAATTTCTTTTAACAAGAGCTTCAATGCATCCGCGATGGGCTGCAGCAGCCCTAGAGGCCCTACACGATTAGGGCCAAGACGAATATGCATCCAACCAATCAGTTTTCTTTCCCAGAGAGTCAGATAAGCAACGCAGGCAAACATTGGCAAAACAATAATAACGATGCGTGCCAAAGCCCAAACAAGTGGCCAAAACGAGCCAAAAATCGCTTCGCCTTGACTAGTAACGAGGTTCAAGAAATTATCCATTTGGTTCTTTATACCTTGCTCACATTGACAAGACCAAACATAGATCCTAATTTAGCGCTAGCTACGGTTCCAGCTGAGATTCTGACAGTGCCAGAGGCTAAATTTACTTCTAGGGTGGCTGGCATATCCATGGATTGTGAGCCTTGCGTAATACGTACTAAATCCCCTTCTTTCAGACCTAATTCACTGAATGTCTTTTTATTCAAACCTACCTGATGGCCGCGCTTTGCATCACGCGTATTTTGCAATGCAGATGAACGGCGCACGATCTGATCACCAGCATAAATATTGACATCAGCCAAACGCTCAAGTCCGTTTGCAGAAGTTCTATTTACACTCACTACGGATTTGATTAATGAGTCGTTATTTAAACGAGTGCAATAGCTTTCATCTAAAGCCTCACCCAAAACTTCCTCAGGAACATTAAATAAGAAGCCGTCTAAGCCCAAAAGTCCGCCCAGTACACGCAGCACTTTCCATGCTGGACGTGAATCACCCAAAGGCTTCACTGAAGGTTGAATCGTCTGGACTCTTCCTTCTAAATTGACAAAGGTAGAAACTGTTTCTGAGAATGTAGAAATAGGCAGAATCACATCAGCAACTTCTAATAAGTCTGCGCTCTTGTATGCACTTAATGCAATAACAGTATTTGCTTTTGCTAATGCAACGCGGGCAGATACTGGATTTGGCAAATCCGTATCTGGCTCGAGATTCATTAGGATCACAGCGCGACGATCGCCAGACAAAATAGATTCAACTCCAACACCATTTGCGTTGACCAAAGATGCGCCAACAGCATTTCCACCTACAGGTAAGAAACCTAAGGAAGCACCGGTCTGCTCAGCAATAAATTGTGCAATGATATGTAAATCAGATGCTTGAGGATGTGCAATAGCAGCTGAGCCAATCAAAACAGCAGAAGCCTCTCCTGTCATCAAGCTATCAGCAATTTTTTGAGCTTCTGGGGATACTGTAACGCTTGGTGTACCAGAGGGAGTGCTAACTGATTTTGCTTTTGCAACAGCTAGCGCAACTTCACTTAATGTATTTAACCAGGCACTTGGAGCAACCGAAATCCCAGAACTTGGAATTAACCAATCATCGCCACCAGCATCGATACGAAGCACCTTTAAGGCACGTTTGCTAGCGGTTCGAATGCGTGCGGCCAATACAGGCTGATCTTTACGCAGGAAACTTCCAAGAATTAGAAGCCTATCCAATTCATTTATCTTGGCAATTGGCATACCTAACCATGCAGCAGTTGGAGCACTAGTAACATCAGTTTGGCGCAAACGGGTTTCGACTTGTTTGGAGCCAAGACCACGAATGATTTTTTGCAAGAGGTGTAATTCTTCTGTACTAGAAATTGGATGCGCTAAAGCACCAACAGACTCTGGACCACTTTCTACTGAAATCGTTTTCAGAGAATGAGCGACATAGTCCAAAGCAGACTGCCAATCCGTTTCTAGCCATTGCCCACCCTGCTTCACCAATGGCGTAGTAATACGATCAGGGCTATTTAAACCTTCGTAAGAGAAGCGATCACGATCGCTAATCCAGCATTCGTTAATGGCTTCATTTTCTAAAGCAACAACACGCATTACTTTGTTAGCCTTCGTCTGAACCGTAGTGTTAGCACCCAAGCTATCGTGCGGGCTGACTGAACGTTTACGTCCCAGTTCCCAAGTTCGGGCTGCATAGCGGAATGGCTTACTTGTCAAAGCGCCGACCGGACAAATATCAATCATGTTGCCAGATAACTCTGAATCAACAGTCTGGCCCACAAAGGTGGTGATCTCAGAATGCTCACCACGGTTAACCATTCCTAATTCCATCACGCCGGCAACTTCTTGACCAAAACGTACACAGCGTGTGCAGTGAATACAACGAGTCATCTCCTGCATGGAGATTAATGGGCCAACATTCTTGTGAAATACAACACGCTTCTCTTCATCATAGCGTGAGTTTGATTTGCCGTAACCTACCGCCAGATCTTGTAACTGGCACTCACCACCCTGATCGCAAATTGGGCAATCTAATGGGTGATTGATTAGGAGAAACTCCATTACCGATCTCTGCGCTTCAACAGCTTTAGCAGAATGCGTAAATACTTTCATGCCCTGTGTTACAGGAGTGGCACAAGCAGGTAATGGCTTTGGGGCCTTCTCGACTTCAACCAAACACATACGACAGTTAGCAGCGATGGATAACTTCTTGTGATAGCAGAAGTGAGGAACGTAGGCGCCAAGCTTGTTCGCGGCGTGCATCACCATCGAACCTTGCGGAACCTCTACCACCTTACCATCTAATTCGATTTCTACCATGCTCACTTTTAGATATCCCGTGCTCTGAATCTTTATAAAGGTTGCGCAGAATCTAAGCAGCGCTTATGTTCTACGTGATACGCAAATTCATCCATGTAATGCTTCAACATGCCACGTACCGGCATTGCTGCTGCATCACCTAAAGCGCAAATCGTACGACCTTGAATATTGGCAGCAACATCATTGAGCAAATCCAAATCATCTGGACGCCCTTGACCATGTTCAATACGGTGAACAATGCGCCACAACCAACCTGTACCTTCACGACATGGGGTGCACTGACCACATGATTCTTCGTGATAGAAATAGGACAAACGCTCTAAAGCACGCACCATACAACGCGTTTCATTCATTACGATCACTGCACCTGATCCCAGCATGGATCCAGCTTTTGCAATACTGTCATAGTCCATTGTCAGATCCATCATTTGCGCTCCTGGAATTACTGGAGCAGATGATCCACCAGGAATAACAGCCTTTAAGGCTATGCCATCACGCATTCCACCAGCGAGCTTTAAGAGTTCTGCAAATGGAGTGCCTAACGGAATCTCATAATTTCCAGGATGAACCACGTCACCTGATACGGAGAAAATCTTGGTTCCGCCATTATTTGGCTTGCCGAGGTCTAAATAGGCCTGACCACCGATAGCAAAAATGAATGGCACAGCTGCAAAAGTTTCTGTGTTGTTAATGGTGGTTGGCTTGCCGTACAAACCAAAGCTAGCAGGGAAAGGCGGCTTAAAGCGTGGCTGACCTTTTTTGCCCTCTAGTGACTCCAATAATGCAGTCTCTTCGCCACAAATATAAGCACCCCAACCTGGAGATGCATGAAGCTGGAATGAGAAATCGCTGCCTAAAATCTTGTCACCTAAATACCCGGCAGCGCGAGCTTCTTCCAAAGCCTCTTCGAAACGTGAATACACCTCGAATATTTCACCGTGGATGTAGTTGTAACCTGTAGAGATACCCATGGTGTAAGCACCAATGATCATACCTTCGATCAAAGCATGCGGGTTGTAACGCATGATGTCCCGGTCTTTAAAAGTACCGGGCTCACCTTCATCACTATTACAAACTAAATATTTTTGGCCTGGGAATTGACGTGGCATAAAGCTCCACTTCAAACCTGTTGGGAAGCCTGCACCACCGCGACCACGAAGTGATGAAGCTTTTAATTCTGCAACGATGGCATCTGGCGCTACTTTGTCGTTAATTAAGCGGCGAAGTTGTTGATAACCCCCACGACTTTCGTAATCTTTTAAGCGCCAGTTTTCTCCATTTAATCCGGCAAGGATTAAAGGTTTGATATGGCGATCGTGCAAGCTGGTCATGCTGCTTTCCCTTCAGCACGTAATTCACTTAGTAATGCGTCAATCTTTTCTTTACTCATAAAGCTACACATGCGTTTGTCGTTCACCAACATCACCGGTGAATCGCCGCATGCACCCATGCACTCACCCTCTTTTAAGGTGAACGTTCCACAGGGGGTAGTTTCGTTGTAGCCAATACCCAAGGTTTCTTTTAAGTAATTAGCAGCTGTTTCACCATGTGTTAACTGGCATGGCAAATTAGTACAAATCACTAATTTGTACTTACCAATTTTTTTGGTGTTGTACATATTGTAGAAAGTTGCTACCTCATCAACGGCAATACTTGGCATCTCAAGAATTTGAGCAATCGTTTCAATTACTTCAGGAGAGACCCAGCCTACTTCAGTTTGGGCTGCAATCAAACAAGCCATCACGGCTGACTGCTTTTGCTCTGGAGGATACTTAGCGATATTGCGATTGATATCAGCCATTGTTTTATCGGATAGTTGAAGAATGGTAGTCATTAAATAATCCCTGGCACGCTCAATTAGCGGTCAATCTCCCCGAACACAATATCTTGGGTACCAATAATGGTTACCGCATCAGCCAACATATGACCACGTGACATTTCATCCATTGCAGATAAATGAACAAAACCTGGTGCACGAATCTTCATGCGATATGGTTTATTAGCGCCATCAGAAATGAGGTAGATACCAAACTCGCCTTTTGGATGCTCAACTGCTGAGTAAGCTTCACCGTCAGGAACGTGGATGCCCTCGGTAAAGAGTTTGAAATGGTGAATCAATTCTTCCATATTGGTTTTCATATCTACACGCTTCGGTGGAGAAACCTTATGGTTATCACTCATGACAGGACCAGGATTTTCTTTGAGCCAATTAACACATTGCTTAATGATGCGATTGGACTGACGCATTTCTTCCATGCGCACTAGGTAACGGTCATACGAGTCACCATTAACGCCAACTGGAATATCAAAATCTAAACGGTCATAGACTTCATACGGCTGCTTCTTGCGCAAATCCCACTCAATACCTGAACCACGCAGCATTGGACCTGTGAATCCAAGTTGTAATGCACGCTCAGGTGTAACGACACCAATATTGACTAAACGCTGTTTCCAAATACGGTTATCAGTTAGCAAATTGCAGTATTCATCAACATTGGCATCAAAACCGTTTGTAAACTGCTCAACAAAATCCAATAAAGTACCGCTACGATTTTCATTTAAACGCTTGATTGCTGAAGCACTGCGAATCTTATTTTTTGTGAACTGTGCCATCTGATCAGGCAAGTCGCGATAAACACCACCTGGACGATAATAAGCGGCATGCATACGTGCGCCAGATACTGCCTCGTACATATCAAAGATATCTTCACGATCACGGAAGGCATATAAGAAAACAGCCATGGCACCAACGTCCAAGCCATGACAACCAATCCAGAGCAAGTGATTTAAGAGGCGAGTTAACTCGTCATACATTACACGGATATATTGAGCGCGCAGTGGCACATCAATCTGAAGCAATTTTTCAATTGCCATGACATAGGCATGCTCATTAGACATCATAGACACATAATCCAAGCGATCCATATAAGGAACGTTTTGAATCCAGGTGCGGGTCTCTGCCAACTTTTCAGTGGCACGATGTAACAAACCAATATGTGGGTCAGCCCGCTGAATCACCTCGCCATCAAGCTCAAGCACTAAACGTAATACGCCGTGAGCTGCAGGGTGCTGTGGACCAAAATTGAGAGTGTAGTTCTTAATTTGAGCCATGACTTAAACTGGTCCTCCGTACTGCTCTTCACGAACAATGCGTGGCGTAATTTCTCTAGCCTCAATCGTAACTGGCTGATAGACAACACGCTTTAACTCGGGGTCGTAACGCATTTCAACATTGCCGCTAATCGGAAAATCTTTTCTAAACGGATGTCCAATAAACCCATAGTCAGTCAAAATGCGACGCAAGTCCTCATGGCCATCAAAGAGAATACCGTAGAGGTCAAATGCTTCTCGCTCAAACCAGTTAGCGGAATTCCATACTGGAGTAATTGAAGCAACCATTGGATAACTGTCGTCAGGCGCAAATACGCGCACACGTAAACGCCAGTTGTGCTCCAGTGATAGTAAGTGACTTACAACGCCAAAACGCTGTCCAGCCCAAGCACCTTCACGAAAATCTTGAAAATCAACACCACATAAGTCGATCAATTGCTCAAAAGCAAGCGAAGGATCATCGCGCAACAACATGCCTGACTCAAAGTATGTATCTGCATTCACCACAACAGTCACTTCACCCAGTGCAATTTCAATCGACTGAGCACGTTGACCTAAAACTTTGTCTAAGTTGACGGCTAACTGGTTTAAACGATCTGACATGATTTAAGCCTTCCGCGCAATCGTGCTTGTACGAGTGATCTTAGATTGCAACTGGATAATTCCGTAGATCAAAGCTTCCGCTGTTGGTGGACAGCCAGGAACATAAATATCGACTGGGACAATGCGGTCACAACCGCGGACTACTGAATAAGAGTTATGGTAGTAGCCTCCGCCATTAGCGCAAGAGCCCATAGAAATTACCCAACGTGGTTCAGGCATTTGGTCATAAACCTTACGCAATGCTGGAGCCATTTTGTTGCATAAAGTACCAGCAACAATCATTAAGTCAGACTGACGTGGTGATGGGCGGAAAACCACACCGAAACGGTCTAAGTCATAACGGGAAGCGCCCGCATGCATCATCTCAACTGCACAGCATGCTAAACCAAAGGTCATAGGCCAAAGGGAACCGTTACGCGTCCAGTTAATCAACTGATCCGCAGTAGTTGTTACAAAACCTTCTTTAAGTACGCCCTCTAATGCCATATCAATCACTCCCAGTCGAGAGCGCCCTTTTTCCAGATATATACAAATCCCACAATGAATTCCAAAAGGAAAATCACCATAGAGGCGTAACCAAGCCATCCGATATCACGTAAGGCCACACCCCATGGAAATAGGAATGCAGTTTCAAGGTCAAACAGGATGAATAAAATAGCAACTAAGTAGTAACGCACGTCAAACTTCATACGAGCGTCTTCGAAAGCTTCAAAACCGCACTCGTATGGAGAAAGTTTTTCAGCATCAGGCCTCGAAGGAGCCAGAATTTTTCCGAGGAACATGGGGACTAATCCCACCCCAATGCCTACGAGGATGAAAAGCAGAACGGGAAAGTAATTAGCGAGATTCAAAATAGCCCTGATTCGTTTGTCTGGTAATTCCTAAAACAACAAATTATTACTAATTCCACTTCAAAAGACATTGATTTAGAGCAAAAAACACTCTTCCATGCCATATTTTTGGTGCCGACGGCGAGACTCGAACTCGCACAGCCTAAGCCACTACCCCCTCAAGATAGCGTGTCTACCAATTTCACCACGTCGGCATCTTGCAAAACTCGTCAATTCTACTGCATTGCACAACTGAACCTAGCTATTTTCTAGGCCAGAAAATCTCTAAAAACCTACTTTTTTACTTGGGAACTGATGGTTTACTTGGATCCTGAGTTGGAGCAATCGGAGTAACAGGCGTTGCAGCAGGTGCTACCGTGCCAGATAGAACGCCTGGACTCACCTCCTTCTTATTACCAATCCAAGTAATACCTAAAGTGCTGATGAAAAAAACAGCTGCAAAAATTGCTGTTGCATGTGATAAGAAGTTTGCAGAGCCACTGGCACCAAAAAGGCTACCGGAGGATCCTGAGCCAAAAGCGGCACCCATATCGGCGCCCTTACCCTGCTGTAATAACACTAGAAGGATGACGGCCAAAGCTGAAATCAACTGCAATACGATTAATAAAGTCTTAAACCATTCCACAACTTATCTCCAAATAAAAAACTACGCTTGACAGATGGCAAGAAAATCTTGAGGGTTCAGAGAAGCTCCCCCAACCAATCCACCATCAATATCGGGCATCGCAAATAATTCAACAGCATTGTCAGGTTTGACACTGCCACCGTACAAAATTCCAACGTGAGAAGCTACATCTTCATTAAATTCTGCTAATTGCAAGCGAATAGCGCGATGCATATCTTGGGCAATCTGGGCACTCGCCACTTTGCCAGTTCCAATTGCCCAAACTGGCTCATAGGCAATCAAGCAATCTGCTAGACGGTCCTGCAATACGCTCACCTGTTTTGCAACCTGTGCACAAACGATCTCTTCTGCCCTACCAGAATTTCTCTCGTCGGCAGTCTCGCCCACACAAATTACTGGTGTCATGTCGTTGTCTAACACCTGTAAAGCCTTGGCTGCTACGAGCTCATCAGCTTCATGGTGGGTTTGACGACGTTCAGAATGACCTACGATGACATAGGTACAACCTACTTCTTTAAGCATCGATGCTGCAACTTCTCCTGTAAACGCACCTGAACAATGAGCAGAAGCATCTTGCGCACCTAAATTTAAAAAGGCTAATGAATATTCTTTAATTAAAGAGGCGCATTGGGGTAAGTAAGGAAACGACGGACACACAGCATACTTTCGTCCAGATGGCATCCCACTTTCCATGCCGCGAGCGACAGTTTTGATCCAGTCTTGATTACTTGCAAGACTGCCATTCATTTTCCAGTTGCCGATAACGATGAGTGGTCGCATATAGGTCAATGACTATGACTAAACAGTTAAGACAATCTTGCCTACGTGCTCCGATGACTCCATCAAACGATGGGCATCAGCAGCCTGATCTAAGATAAATGTTTTATAGATAACAGGTTTCAGTTTCCCAGCATTGAGCAAAGGCCAAACATTTTCAAAAAGCTGCTTTGTAATTTGCTTCTTAAATGAGACAGGGCGTGGTCGTAGTGTTGATCCAGTAATCGTCAAGCGACGACGCAGAATCTGATTGGTGCTTACTTCGGCTTTTGATCCACCCTGAATAGCAATAATCACAATGCGACCATCATCAGCAAGACAGTCGATTTCTTTTTGCACGTAAGAACCGGTAACCATATCTAGGATGACGTTGACACCTTTACCATCGGTGGCCTTCTTAACCTCTTCTACAAAGTCTTGGGTCTTGTAGTTGATGGCGAGATCCGCACCCAACGCTACACATGCAGCACATTTTTCATCAGTACCCGCAGTCACAAATACCTTATGGCCCATGGCTTTAGCAATCAAGATTGCAGTTACGCCGATACCACTAGAACCACCCTGAACCAATAGTGTTTCACCTTCAGACAGTTGACCACGCATGAAGACATTGCTCCATACGGTATAAAAAGTTTCAGGCAATGCTGCGGCCTCTTGATCACTGAATCCCTTTGGATAAGGTAGACATTGCGCTACAGGTGCAGTACACAGATCGGCATAACCGCCACCCTGAACCAATGCGCATACTTTATCGCCAAGCTTTAGACCAAATACATTGTCGGCATGAGCTAAGTCACCACCGATGATTTCACCAGCAACTTCAAGACCAGGGATATCCGATGCGCCAGCTGGAACAGGGTAATGACCCTTACGCTGCAATACGTCTGGTCGATTAATGCCGGCTGCCAAAACCTTAATCAATATTTCGCCAGTACCAGCAGCAGGAGGTGCTGGGTCAGGACGAGTACTAGGCACCAACATCTCTGGAGCGCCAAAATCTTTGATTTCAATTACGCGCATATAGACTCAGGTATGCGAAGATGCTTAAGCAGATTCACCGGTTGTTGGCGCAGCTTCTGCTGCAACCTCAGCACCAGGCAAAGGTGCAATCGTGCCACCTTCATCTGCCATTGCTGCTTTGAGCGACAAACGCAAACGTCCACGCTCATCAGCAGCCAATAACTTCACACGAACCACTTGGCCTTCAGCCAAATAATCCTTCACCTCTTTTACACGCTCATTAGAAATCTCAGAGATGTGCAAGAGACCATCCTTACCAGGCAGAATATTTACCAAAGCGCCGAATTCAAGTAACTTCACCACCGGGCCTTCATAAATCTTGCCTACTTCAGCTTCAGCAGTAATGCCTTCGATACGTGTCTTTGCTTCCGCCATGCCTTCAGCAGAAGTAGAGGCAATCGTTACAGTGCCATCATCTTTAATATCGATGCTGCAACCGGTTTCCTTGGTCAAGGCTTGGATGGTTGCGCCACCCTTACCGATGACTTCACGAATCTTGTCTGGATGAATCTTGAATGAAACCATCCGCGGAGCATGAGCAGACAATTCTGTACGAACTGAACCCATTGCTTCTTGCATTTTGCTCAAGATATGCAAGCGGCCTTCTTTTGCTTGTGCCAAAGCAACTTGCATAATTTCTTTGGTAATACCCTGAACCTTAATATCCATCTGGAGTGCAGTAATACCGTTAGCAGTACCCGCTACCTTGAAGTCCATGTCCCCCAAGTGATCTTCATCACCCAAGATGTCCGTCAAGACAGCGAAACGATTGCCATCAAGGATCAAGCCCATTGCAACACCAGCAACGTGCGCTTTAACAGGAACACCTGCATCCATCATTGCCAAACAGCCACCACAAACAGAGGCCATTGAAGATGAACCATTAGATTCTGTAATTTCTGAAACCACACGAATACTGTAGGCAAAATCTTCTGCGCTTGGCAATACTGGAATTAATGCGCGCTTAGCCAAACGACCGTGACCAATTTCGCGACGCTTTGGACTACCTACACGACCAGTCTCGCCAGTAGCAAACGGAGGCATGTTGTAGTGGAACATGAAACGATCGCGGTATTCACCTTCGAGCGCATCAATGATTTGCTCGTCACGTGCTGTACCTAATGTAGCCACAACCAATGCTTGTGTTTCACCACGAGTAAATAGTGCAGAACCGTGTGTGCGCGGCAGTACACCGTTACGAATTTCAATTGGACGTACAGTGCGTGTATCACGACCATCAATACGTGGCTCACCATTCAGAATCTGGCTACGAACAATCTTCGCCTCGATTTCAAACATGATATCGCTCACTGCAACAGCATCAACATCACCTTCTTCAGAAAGTTTAGCTAAAACTGTTTTAGAGATTTCTTTCAGCTTGTCTGAGCGTGCGCCTTTTTGACGAATTTGATACGCTTCGCGCAATGGGGCTTCGGCTAATGCAGTTACCTTAGCAATAAATGGCTCATCTTTAGGTGCTGCAGCCCAATCCCACTCAGGCTTACCAGCTTCGCGCACTAAATCATTAATTGCATTAATAGCTGTTTGCATTTGGTCATGACCATATACAACTGCGCCTAACATTACATCTTCAGATAATTGATTTGCTTCAGACTCCACCATCAAAACAGCAGCTTGAGTACCAGCAACGATTAAATCGAGCTCGCTAGTAGCTTGTTCTGTGCGGGTTGGGTTCAATAAATATTGACCATTAGCGTAGCCAACACGGGCAGCACCTACGGGACCAGCAAAAGGAATGCCGGAAACTGCCAAAGCTGCAGAGGCAGCAATCAATGCAGGAATATCAGCAGGAACGTCCGGGTTAATAGACAACACATGCACTACAACCTGAACTTCATTTAAGAAGCCTTCTGGGAATAAAGGACGCAATGGGCGATCGATTAAACGAGAGATCAATGTCTCACCCTCAGATGGACGGCCTTCGCGGCGGAAGAAGCCACCAGGAATCTTGCCCGCTGCGTATGTCTTCTCTAAATAATCAACTGTTAATGGAAAAAAGGATTGACCTGGCTTTGCAGACTTAGAGGCAACTACTGTACCCATAACCACTGTGTCATCGACGTTAACGATAACGGCACCACCAGATTGACGTGCAATCTCGCCCGTTTCCATTGTTACCTGATGATTACCCCATTGAAAACTCTTTACTGCTTTTTTAAACATTGTCATTCTGATCTTCTCCAAATTGTTCACGCAAGGCTCACATGAGCATTACGCTTGCCGTGGGATAAAGCAGTGTCACGACAACACTGGAGCGAATTAAGATTACAAGGGATGCCATTCCAGGGAGGCTCTGAATCATGCTCCAGAAGCTCATTGGAATGACACAATCCCCTACACAAATAATCTTGAA
>Ga0007809_10000412_pt1 | contig 17874 bp, 12 predicted proteins | sample CryBogCBE02Aug07_FD_60383 | JGI IMG/M metagenome (GOLD analysis project Ga0007809, IMG submission 60383) | Freshwater microbial communities from Crystal Bog, Wisconsin, USA - CBE02Aug07 | ecosystem: Environmental > Aquatic > Freshwater > Lake | place: Crystal Bog, Wisconsin, USA | collected...
TGGCTTTTCTAAGAAAGCCAACGCTCCTATACGGGTCGCCTCAACTGCGGTATCTATCGTCGCGTGACCAGACATCATAATAACTGGCATCGTAAGTAACCCTGCAGCAGACCACTCCTTAAGCAAGCTCACACCGTCCGTGTCAGGCATCCAAATATCTAAAAGTACCAAATCAGGCGCAGCGGCAAGTCTTGCAGCTCGAGCCTGTGCTGCATTTTCTGCCAACTCAACTTGGTGTCCCTCGTCATTTAATATCTCTGACAAAAGATCCCTAATTCCTAATTCATCGTCTACGACTAATATATTTGCCATATTACAGTGTCAGGCCTTTTCGATTTGTGTCATGTTTACGCTTCCTATCTTTTCACTTTGAAATGAGATAGCTACTCTAGCACCTGTGATCGCACCGTGATCCTCAGTGTTTCTAAGCTCAATTCTCGCATTATGCTCGTCTGCAATCTTCTTTACAACCGCCAACCCAAGACCAGTCCCCTTCGCCTTGGTCGTCACATAGGGCTCGAATGCCCGTTGTAACACCGCCTCCGTAAAACCAGTCCCACTATCTGATACCGACATCCGCACTCGCTTTGATCTCTCTCGCCATTCAGTCTCAATAACAATCTCTCGGCGATCCAAACTCTCTATCGAATCTTGTGCATTTTGCAGTAAATTATGGATGACTTGTCTTAACAACTGCTCGTCACCCAAAATATTGGGGCATTGTGCATCAAAAATGGATTTTATGATAACACCATCGTTTTCTGCCTCATATAAGCTTAAAACCTCTTTAATTAAAGAGTTCAAATCTAGTGGTTTCAAATCAGCTTGCGGCATCCGACCAAATTCACGAAACTCATTAACCAGCCTTTTCATTGCATCAACTTGGTCAACAATTGTTTTCACAGACTTATTCAGTAAGTTTTGATCCGTCGCATCCACTTTTCCTTGGAGTTTTGAGGCCAAACGCTCTGCAGACAACTGAATTGGCGTCAAAGGATTTTTAATCTCATGCGCCAATCTTTTCGCAACCTCGCCCCAAGCCTGCGTTCTTTGAGCAGAGATGATTTGAGAAATGTCATCAAAAACCAGCAACCAATCCCCATTAGGCAAAACGGCGCCCCTAGCAACCAAAGTCACCACGCCAGTTTTATCTCCCAAAATACCAGGCCCGCTCTCGTCTATGCCAGGTGGCACAAACTCAAAGGAGTCTTGCCAATGGTCTAATTCTTGGTTGATTTGATCTCCAACAAAATTTTCAAATTGTTGAACAACAGGTATGACGAGTGCACTAATCGTAGGAATCTCTTTAAGATTGGCACGACTAGTTCGAATTGCACCACTTGCCCCATTAATCTCGATAGACCCATTCCCCAAACTTCCAGCAGTATCTTGGCTAAGGTTTACCTTCAAAATTCTATTTGCTCCGGGGTTTGCGGAAAGTATCTCCCCTGAAGGTTTAATCACAATCACCCCGGCCGTTAAATTGTCCAAAATCGTTTGAAGGTTCGCTCTGGCAAGGCTAACTTGATTCATACTGTTTTGAACATCTGACCTTGAGTTGGCAAGTTGTTGGGTCATCTGAGCAAAGGCGCGGGTTAACCCATCAAGCTCATCTCTTCCCTCCAAAACCTCTTTGGGGCTTAAATCGCCTGCTGCAACATCCCTCACACCCATTGCCAAAACAAGTAAAGGTTTGGCCAATTGGTTACCCAAAATTGCAGCGAGCAATACCGCCCCAAAAACAGCTAAAAACAAAGTTAAGGTCAAAGTACCAATATACATTCGCTTGAGACCGTCTCTTGCCAAAGCCCTTTCCTGATATTCCCGATTGGCCTCCAGCACTGCGAGTGCATTGGTTACCAAGTTTGTCGGTAAATTCTTAGTCACTTGGAGTACAAGTTGCTCTGGTCTTAGTTTGATTTTACTGACGTTGACTAATACAAGCACTTTAATTCGCGGCTTCAAACCTTGAGCACTCAACCCCTCCTCTAACCCCTCAACGCGCCAAGTAAACCCCTCTGTAGCTACTCTTTTCATCTCTAACGGGTTCGGGGTCTCAGGAAACAAATCGTATTTAGAGGTTCCTACATTTGCAATGGGTTTGAGTTCTTGAGACCAAAGTATCACGTCCTCTGCACTGGTAAGCTCTTTGATTTTTTCTAAAGTCTGAACTTGTCCTGTATCGGAGGAGTTAGCCAACAAATAAGAAGCGCTTTTTGTCTTGTTACTGAGCTCAAGGGAGATGTTGTCAATCGTTGCGCGACCCAAACTGAGTCCGGCATCTAGGGCCCCCTCCACTTTCACATCAAACCAAGACTCGATAGATCTTGAAACGAACTGATATGAAACTGTATAAATAACAATACCAGGCACGATACCAATCAAAGCAAATACAGCCGCTAGTTTCAATAGCAAACGACTCCCGAATTTACCCCCCCTGAGTCGTTGCACAAGTCTAAATCCAGCCCACCCAATGACGAGCATTAGACCTGCTGCGACAACCGAGTTTAAGGTAAATAGGAGTTCATAGTTTTGTTCATAAAGCTCCCATTTCTGTGTGGCTTGGGTAAGCAAAAATAACAAAACCAAAGCAAGGGCGAGCACCGCAAAAGTCACGACCCCTAAAGCCCAACCCATCCTTTTTTGATTAAAACGCTGAAATCCAAGCGTACTCATTCGAGCGTGTCTGCAGCCAAGCGTTGCGAGCGTGTAAAGCTAAGTACCCACTCAGAATCCCCAATTGCCCCCATCTGCAGTGGTCTTGGCAACTGGGAAAGGTCAAGCCTGAAGTTGAAGTTGTAATGGTAACGACCACTCAGGTCAATTTGCTGCTTATCTGCGATTCTCCAACGGGTAACCCTTTTAACCATTGCCATGGCCTCAGACAATGTATCAAAGCTTTGTCCCATCGCTACGCCAAGTCCGGTATTAGCTATCGGCTGGGAAGAAATGTATATCTTCCATCTTCTTGTTAACGGCTGATAACTCAGCCTCATATGACGTTCGTTGTGCGTGATCAACTTGTCACTCCAGTACCAACGTTCTTTTAAAACATCAGCCTCTGCGATAAAGAACAAAGGAACGCCTTTGTTTAAAGCTTCCTCAACACCTGTCGGCAAATCAAAATTAAAGGTCGCCTGCAAATAATAACCATCATCCTCTGCTTTAACTCCAAAATCACCCGTCTGAAGTTGCTGCTGGGAGAAAGCACAGACGTGCATCAACGCGCCCAAAATAATAGCTAAAAGTCGCAGAGTAATTAAATCAATACGGCTTTTGTCAAAATTCAAGGGGCTAATTCTTTTGCAGTAAAGTGTAGAAGAATCCATCATGTTCAATCGGTTCATTGTCCGTCAGCAATCCCCCATTTGTGCCTAAAGTGGGTAGCAAATGCCCCAGTTGTGTGCATATTGAAGCATCTGTGTTGCTTCTAAGAAACGATTGAATACCTGCCTCCCCCTCTTGTTTGAAAACCGAGCAGGTACAAAAAAGTAATTTCCCACCTTTTTTAAGTACATGCCATGTTTGTCTAAGCAATCGCGCTTGTATTTCGGCCAGGCTCGCGATGTCGGCCTCCCTCCTTAACCAGCGAATATCTGGGTGTCGCCTCACAATACCAGAGGCAGTACACGGCGCGTCAAGCAAAACAGCATCAAATAATTCTTTATCCCACCACGATCCCAAGTCAGCAGCATCAGCGCAAATTACTTGTGCTTTAACCCCCATTCGAGCACAACTGTCTTCGACTTTTCTACAACGACTTGGGTCCACATCGAGTGCAGTAACCTCTACATTGGGAAATTCTAGTAAGTGTGTTGTCTTGCCTCCAGGAGCGGCACATGCATCCAAAATTTTTATCCTAGAACCCTGCATTTGTTGAGTTGCGAGAGCGTCCATGAGTATTTGAGTAGCCAACTGCGCTCCACCATCTTGCACGGTACACAACCCCTCGGCGAACCCAGGTATTTGGTTAACACCAATAGGACTATTAATGATCAAACCCTGGGAGCCACAAAATTGATTTGCAATACCTTTTTCAGTCCACATTAAAGCAAGCTCACGACGAGTGATCCTTGATAGGTTCACTCTCAAGCTAAGAGGGGGCATTTCGTTGTTTGCCCGCAAAATGCTCTCCCAATTATCTGGATATTGTTTTTTTAGCAGTTTAATCCACCATGTGGGGTGGTTCCATTTGGATTCGAGATCTTGTTCAAGCGCCTTCAAGAGTGAGTCTTTCTCTCGCATAAAACGCCTTAGACATGCATTTATAAATGCAGCTTGTGGTTTAAGTAATGGGTTTCGGTTTGCAACTTCTACAGCCTGACTGACCAATGTGAATTCGGAGTACATCGGTTCTTCAACTACACTGCCTACAGCTAATGCAACACATAAAAGTGAGTGAGCAGGCTCTTTAGGAGGTTTATTTGCTAACAGCTTGATCAACCCTCTCGCCGTCCCCAACCTTCTAAGCGTCATGAATAACAGTGCCTGAGTAGCAGCCCTCAACTCAATAGGCACTTCCAACAAAATTTGACTTGTTGAGGCTCCCTGTAAAACTTGCTGAAGACACGTCTGTGTTTCTTTGAGTTGTTGCCATAAAGCAAGTTGTGGAGTCTTAGTCATCTATTCATTTAATTAAGAATTCGAACCGGTTTAAAGTTAAAAAGTTTGGCGATTAAGGATGCCGGAAACATATCGATTGCCTGGTTGTATTCTTTGCTCACTGCGTTGAATTTCTCCAGCTCTGGCTGAAGCAAAACGTCTATATCGCTCCAGTTCTTTTTCAACTCTTCAGGTATCGATAAATAGTAGACATCGGGGTGTATCAAAGCGAGCCATGCACTCTCTAGCTCCTCGCTTGTCTCCACCAACTCATCCGCTGATCTAGGCAACAAAGGATGCTCGTGCATTCGGGCAAGGGCCATTGCAGCGTGGTTAGCGCAAACTTGAAGGCGTGTCCATAAACTTGCACCTAGCTCAGGTGCAACGCTCGCCCTCCATCCATTCACGGCTGTAGCAGCACTTGTAATCGCCTCTTGAACGAGATCTTGATACTTTAAGAGCACGAGTTCTAAAGCAAAGTACTGCTGCACTACAACGTTTCTCGTTTTCACCAGTCTGTTGTATGCACCTAAAGACCAAAAGATCAATACTGCAATAACTCCCCAAAACCACCAATCATCAAACAGCATCAACAATCCTTTGCAAAACAAGTCCGTTCAAATCAGGAAAATAAAAAAGGGTAAGAGTGGATTTATTCAATCCATTCCTACCCTGATCTTAAACCATCAAAGTGTCAAAAAAGAGCAACCATTTATTCCGAGGCCGCACCCTCTTGATTTGTTGGCTCAGACTCAGCAACCGTAACCTCACCGCCCTCAGAGGTTGCCTCCGCCAATTCAGCCGCCTCAGCGTCAGAGATGGCTCTGCGCTCAGCCTCATCCATAGCGTCCTTGACTTTGCGAGCTTGGTGATAAGCCATTCCGGATCCAGCCGGAATCAGGCGCCCAACAATTACGTTCTCTTTGAGTCCGCGCAGATCGTCGCGCTTGCCCATGATCGCAGCCTCTGTGAGCACACGAGTGGTCTCTTGGAATGAAGCAGCACTGATGAAGCTGTCCGTGGACAAAGATGCCTTGGTGATACCTAACAACAGGTTGCTGTAAGTGGCTGGCATTTTGCCCTCAGTGAGCAATGCTTCATTGGTGTTCAAAATCTCAGAGCGCTCAACCTGCTCACCACTGATGTAGTTGGCGTCGCCTGCGTTCTCAACCACAACGCGTCTAAGCATTTGACGAACAATAACTTCAATGTGTTTATCATTGATCTTCACACCTTGTAGACGGTAAACGTCTTGAACTTCATCAACGATGTAACGAGCCAGTTCCTCCATGCCTAACAAACGAAGGATGTCTTGAGGATCAGCGGGACCGTCAACAATGCTTTCGCCTTTGTTAACCACTTGACCCTCGTGAACCACAATATTCTTCTCCTTCGGAACGAGCTCCTCATGAACTCCACCCTCTGGATCGGTGATTTGCAAACGAACCTTACCCTTGGTCTCTTTACCAAAAGATACAGTACCCGTGATCTCTGCCAAGATACCCTTGTCTTTGGGTGTACGAGCTTCAAAGAGCTCTGCAACACGTGGGAGACCCCCGGTAATGTCACGTGTTTTCTGACCTTCAATTGGAATACGTGCAAGCACCTCACCTGGTCCCACATCTTGGTCGTCTCGGACTTGAATCAACGCACCGACTTGGAAGCCAATGGTTACTGAGTGATCAGTTCCAGGAATCTTAACTTCCTTGCCTGCTGCATCAATCAGCTTAACTTGTGGTCTAACGCTCTTAGTAGATCCACGTCTCTTTGGATCGATAACAACCAAAGTTGACAAGCCAGTTACCTCATCTAACTGCTTAGCTACAGTTAAGCCTTCTTCCACGTTCTCGAACTTAACTTGACCAGCAAATTCGGTGATGACTGGACGTGTCAACGGATCCCAGTTAGCTAGGATCGCTCCAGCCTTGATGGCTTGATCCGCTTTAACTGACAAAATAGCACCATAAGGTACTTTATGACGCTCACGCTCACGTCCGTTATCATCTTGTATGATTACCTCACCAGAGCGAGAGATCACTACCAACTCTTTCTTGCTGTTGGTTACGTAACGCATTGTTGCGTTAAATCCAATGACACCGTTTGACTTGGCTTCTACGCTTGAGGCAATCGCTGCTCTAGATGCTGCGCCACCGATGTGGAACGTACGCATCGTAAGCTGTGTACCGGGCTCACCAATTGACTGAGCAGCAATCACTCCAACTGCCTCGCCCACGTTGATCAATCCACCTCGACCTAAATCGCGACCATAACATTTTGCGCACAAACCAAAACGTGTCTCACAATTAAGTGCAGTGCGCACCTTAATTTCGTCAACACCTAATGCTTCAATGACGTCGATATTGTCCTCATCAAGCATCTGACCAGTTGCAACAATTACTTCACGCGTTTCTGGGTTGAGTACATCCTCAACTGCAGTGCGCCCGAGCACTCGGTCGCGCAAAGACTCAATAACCTCTCCGCCTTCAACGATGGCGCGCATCAACTGGCCATTGTTAGTTCCGCAGTCAACCTCAGTCACAACCAAGTCTTGAGTAACGTCAACTAAACGACGTGTTAAGTAACCGGAGTTAGCTGTTTTAAGCGCAGTGTCGGCCAATCCTTTACGTGCACCGTGGGTGGAGATGAAGTACTGAAGCACATTCAAACCCTCGCGGAAGTTAGCTGTAATAGGAGTTTCAATAATTGAGCCATCTGGCTTAGCCATCAATCCCCTCATACCCGCCAATTGTCTAATCTGCGCTGCAGATCCACGAGCACCAGAGTCAGCCATCATATAGATAGAGTTAAAAGACTCTTGTTCAACTTCGTTGTTGTGACGATCTATGGTCTTCTCTTTTCTGAGTTGATCCATCATCACCTTAGAAACGGAGTCACCAGCTTTACCCCAAATATCGACTACTTTGTTGTAGCGCTCTCCAGAGGTTACTAAACCAGACACGTACTGTTGCTCAATGTCTTTAACTTCTTTCTCAGCGTCCTCAATGATCTGATGCTTCTCATGCGGCACCAACATATCATCAATCGCAATTGAGATACCAGCACGGGTTGCTAAACGGAATCCGTTTTGTAGCAATTTGTCTGCAAAAACAACAGTCTCTTTCAAACCGCATTTGCGGAATGATGTGTTGATTAGTTTTGAGATTTCTTTTTTCTTCAGTGCTTTATTCAGGTTGCTGAAAGGCAAACCTTTTGGCAATATCTCTGATAACAGAGCACGACCAGCCGTTGTTTCAACTACTGATGCATGGGGGACAAATTCACCCGTGTCTTTGTCCTTAGTCCACTCAACCAAACGAACGCTGATCTTTGCTGTCAACTCAACCACGCCGGCTTCGAGCGCCCGGATAATCTCAGGGATGTCTGCAAAAACCATTCCCTCGCCTTTGCCGTTGATACGCTCACGAGTTGTATAGTACAAACCAAGCACCACGTCTTGTGAAGGAACAATTGAGGGCTCTCCGTTGGCGGGGAAAAGCACGTTGTTGGAGGACAACATCAATGTACGTGCCTCCATCTGTGCCTCTACAGACAACGGTACGTGAACCGCCATTTGGTCACCGTCAAAGTCCGCATTGAATGCAGAACAAACGAGTGGGTGAAGTTGAATCGCTTTACCTTCAATCAAGATAGGCTCAAATGCTTGAATACCAAGGCGGTGAAGTGTTGGGGCTCTGTTTAAGAGCACGGGGTGCTCTTTGATAACCTCCTCCAAAATATCCCACACGACAGCGGTTCCAGATTCAACTTCCTTCTTTGCAGCTTTAATGGTTGTTGCAATCCCCATCGCCTCTAAGCGTGAGAAGATGAATGGCTTGAAGAGCTCTAGTGCCATCAATTTAGGTAATCCGCATTGGTGCAGTTTCAGTGTAGGTCCAACCGTAATCACTGAACGGCCTGAGTAATCCACGCGCTTACCCAACAAGTTTTGACGGAAACGCCCACTCTTACCTTTGATCATATCGGCCAAAGATTTAAGAGCGCGTTTATTTGCGCCTGTCATTGCTTTACCGCGACGTCCATTATCTAGTAATGAGTCAACCGCCTCTTGGAGCATGCGCTTCTCGTTTCTAGCGATAATCTCTGGCGCATTCAACTCTAAAAGTCTACGCAGTCTACTGTTGCGGTTAATCACTCTGCGGTACAAATCATTCAGATCTGAAGTCGCGAATCGTCCACCGTCCAGGGGTACCAAGGGGCGTAAATCTGGTGGTAAAACTGGCAACACAGACAGAACCATCCACTCAGGCTTGATACCTGACTTCTTGAATGCCTCAAGCACTTTCAGACGCTTGGAGTTCTTCTTAACCTTAACTTCTGAACCTGTTAAGTCACCACGCAAACGCTCAATCTCTGAGTCAAGTTCAATACTCTCTAGCAAATCACGAACACCTTCAGCGCCCATCTTAGCTACAAACTCATCGCCGTACTCTTTACTTTTCTCATCAAAATCATCTTCAGTCATGATCGCAAATTTCTTGAGCGGAGTCATGCCAGGATCAACTACGACATATGCTTCAAAATAAAGTACACGCTCGATGTCACGAAGTGTCATGTCAAGCACCAAACCCAAACGGCTTGGCAATGACTTTAAAAACCAAATGTGTGCACAAGGAGCTGCCAAGTCGATGTGACCCATACGGTCACGACGAACTTTGGTCTGTGTAACTTCAACTCCACATTTTTCACAAATAACGCCGCGATGTTTCAGTCGCTTGTATTTTCCGCACAAACATTCGTAGTCCTTGATGGGACCAAAGATCTTTGCGCAAAACAAACCGTCCCGCTCTGGCTTGAACGTTCTGTAGTTAATAGTTTCAGGTTTTTTAACCTCACCAAATGACCACGAACGAATTTTCTCAGGTGATGCTAGTCCAATTTTGATGGCATCAAAATGCTCATCTGGTGTGAACTGCTTAAATAAATCGAGTAATGATTTCATAAGATTTTTTCCATTTCTTTATCAAAGGAGATCCAACTGCTTGCCCCAACCTGAACTTCAGGACGGGGCAGCTTTAAGGCTCGGTAATTCCGTTTAAGAACGCTCCAACTCAATATCAATTCCCAGTGAACGAATTTCCTTAACAAGCACGTTAAACGACTCAGGCATTCCTGCCTCAATCGCATGCTCTCCCTTAACAATGTTTTCGTAAACCTTTGTACGTCCTTGAACGTCATCGGATTTAACAGTCAACATTTCTTGTAGTGTGTAAGACGCGCCGTAAGCCTCAAGCGCCCACACCTCCATCTCACCAAACCTTTGTCCACCAAACTGAGCTTTACCGCCGAGTGGTTGCTGTGTAACCAAACTGTATGGTCCAGTTGAGCGAGCATGCATCTTGTCATCAACCAAATGGTGAAGCTTCAACACGTGCATGTAACCAATCGTCACAGGACGCTCAAATGCCTCTCCAGTGCGTCCGTCAAAGAGTTGAGCCTGAGTACGAGTCGCAGTCAGTCCTTTTGTAAGCATGACGTCCTCTGGGTATGCAAGCTTGAGCATTGAACGAATTTCCTCTTCCGATGCACCGTCAAACACTGGTGTTGCAAAAGGAATACCCAAAGTTAGGTTGTGAGCCATCTCAACCACCTCTGAGTCACTCAAGTCTTTGAGTTGCTCTAAGTGACCAGATGAGTTGTATAACTTGTCCATGAACCCGCGAATCTCAGCGACCTTCGCCTGTTCTTGCAACATGTCACCGATGCGTTGTCCAATTCCCTTGGCTGCCCATCCAAGGTGAACCTCCAAAACCTGTCCAACGTTCATTCGAGAAGGAACTCCAAGCGGATTCAAAACGATATCCGCAGGTGTTCCATCCTTCATGTACGGCATATCCTCTACAGGTACGATTTTGGAGACTACTCCCTTATTACCGTGACGTCCCGCCATTTTGTCACCTGGTTGCAAGCGACGCTTAACAGCCAAATAGACTTTAACCATTTTCAACACACCCGCTGGCAACTCATCGCCTTGGGTAAGCTTCTTGCGTTTCTCCTCAAACGCCAGGTCAAAACTGTGTCGGGTTTGTGCGAGTGCATTTTTAATGCTCTCGAGTTGAGAGGCTACATCTTCATCTTGAGGACGAATATCAAACCAATGGAACTTCTCAACGCTTGCAAGGTATGCCTCATCAATCTTAGCCCCTTTGGCCAATTTGTTAGGTCCACCGTTTGCTACTTTGCCTTCAAGAAGTTTCTCGATACGAATGAATGCGTCGGCCTCAACAATACGCAATTGATCATTTAAATCCAAGCGGAAGCGCTTGAGTTCATCATCAATAATTTGTTGCGCTCGCTTATCACGAACGATACCTTCGCGTGTAAAGACCTGAACATCGATCACGGTTCCCTGAGATCCTTGATCCACGCGCAGAGATGTGTCTTTAACGTCACTAGCTTTTTCACCGAAAATTGCTCTTAATAGCTTTTCTTCAGGCGTCAGTGTCGTCTCACCCTTAGGCGTGACTTTTCCGACCAAAACGTCACCAGGCTGGACTTCAGCTCCTACAAAAATAATTCCTGAGTCATCAAGCCTGTTCAACTGAGTTTCAGCCAAATTAGGGATGTCACGTGTGATCTCCTCGGCACCCAATTTGGTATCACGCGCCATCACAACCAACTCTTCAATGTGAATGGATGTGTAGCGATCTTCGGCTACAACTCTCTCAGAGATCAAAATTGAGTCTTCAAAGTTGTATCCATTCCAAGGCATGAACGCGACTAACATATTTTGGCCAAGCGCCAACTCACCTATATCAGTTGATGCCCCGTCAGCAACCACGTCACCTTTTGATAACTTATCGCCACGCTTGACAATTGGTCTTTGGTGGATGTTGGTATTTTGGTTAGATCTTTGATATTTAATCAAGTTATAAATATCAACGCCCACTTCACCAGCTTGTGTTTCGTTGTCATTCACGCGGACTACGATACGTGTGGCGTCTACATAATCTACAACTCCACCCCGAGTAGCAGTAACTACTGTTCCAGAGTCAATTGCTGCTACACGCTCGATACCCGTACCGACAAACGCTTTCTCTGGACGCAACACAGGCACCGCTTGACGCTGCATGTTCGCACCCATCAACGCACGATTGGCATCATCGTGCTCAAGGAACGGCACCAATGACGCCGCCACTGATACGATCTGGGCTGGTGACACATCCATGTACTGGATACGCTCTGCAGAACAAAGAATGGACTCACCCTTTTCACGAGCTGAGACCAAGTCTCCGGTCAATCGACCATCCTTGTCAAGCAATGCGTTTGCCTGTGCAATCACATATTTGCTCTCTTCAATTGCAGAGAGATAGTCAATTTGGTTTGTAACTTTACCCTCTATAACCTGACGGTACGGCGTTTCAATGAATCCGTAGTCGTTAAGTCTTGCGTACAAAGCCAGTGAATTGATCAATCCAATATTTGGACCCTCTGGGGTTTCAATTGGACACACGCGTCCGTAATGGGTCACGTGAACATCTCGAACTTCAAATCCGGCTCGTTCGCGGGTCAATCCGCCTGGTCCTAATGCAGAAACACGACGCTTGTGTGTTATCTCAGACAATGGATTAGTTTGATCCATAAATTGAGACAACTGAGAAGCACCAAAGAACTCTTTTAACGCAGCTGAAATTGGCTTTGAATTAATCAAGTCGTGGGGCATTAATGGCTCTTGTTCTGCTTGACCCAAACGCTCTTTTACTGCCTTCTCGATTCTTGCCAGTCCAGTACGGTATTGATTCTCAGCAAGCTCACCAACACATCTTACTCGTCTGTTACCTAAGTGGTCGATATCATCGACTTCTCCGTTGCCATTTCTAAGGTCAACCAAAATTTTAACGACCGCAAGTATGTCCTCATTGGTCAAAACCATAGGACCTGTGCTATCTGGACGGCCTACTCTTGCATTGAATTTCATGCGTCCAACACGTGATAGATCATAGGTGTCGTTGTTGTAGAAGAGACGCTGGAAAAGGGCTTGAACTGCATCCTCAGTTGGAGGCTCCCCAGGGCGCATCATTCTATAAATCGCAACGCGAGCAGCAAACTCATCCGTTGTTTCATCAATGCGGAGTGTTTGAGATATGTAAGCACCTTGATCAAGCTCGTTCGTGTAGATACATTGAATATCTTGAACATTGGCTTCACGCAACTTACCCAACAAGGCTTCAGTCAACTCTTCATTTGCTTTGACAATAATCTCGCCCGTGTCATCATTCGCCATGATGTCTTTGGCTACTACTCGACCGACCAAAAAGTCCTCAGGTACGCTAATATGAGTTGTGCCAGATTGCTCGAACTCACGGGTATGCCTTGCAGTCACTCTTTTATCTTTAGCAACAATGACTTTACCGTTCTTGTCTGTAATATCAAAACGGGCAACTTCACCCCTCAAGCGCTCAGATACAAACTCCATCTGTGCACCGCTATCCATTAAACGGAAGCTATCGTTTACAAAGAAATTAGCAAGAATCGTTTCTGGATTAAGACCAATAGCCTTCAGTAATATTGTGACCGGCATTTTGCGTCGACGGTCAACCCTAAAATAAAGAATGTCCTTAGGATCGAATTCAAAATCTAACCACGATCCACGATAAGGGATTATTCTTGCAGAGAACAACAACTTACCTGAACTATGCGTTTTTCCTTTGTCATGCTCAAAAAATACACCTGGCGAGCGGTGTAATTGAGAGACGATAACTCGCTCTGTACCATTGATAATGAAAGATCCTTTGTCAGTCATCAAAGGAACTTCCCCCATGTAAACCTCTTGCTCCTTGACTTCCTTAACAACTTTTGATTGTGAGCTTGAGGATTCGCGGTCATAAATGATGAGCTGAACACGTGCTCTGACCGCGGAGGAGAAGGTAAGTCCACGAGTTTGACATTCACGCACATCAAAAGCTGGCTTTGCTAAGTTGTATTCAAGAAACTTCATCTCCACAAAGTTATTGTGTGAAACGATTGGGAAAGCAGCTTCAAATGCAGCTTGCAAACCTTCATTGTTGCGTTTTTTGGGAGCTAAATCTGCTTGCAAAAATGCTGTGTAAGCATCTTTTTGCATTTGAAGCAAATAAGGAATTTCTAAAACGCTGTCACGATTTCCGAAACTTTTGCGGATTCGTTTGCGTTCGGTGTATGTATAAGCCATGAGTTCTCCGGATTTATTTCTCTCGGGGACTGAATAAGATTTCAAGTAAAACAATTACCCAATCTCTCGATCTTGGTCGCTGGCCTCTACCAGCTTTGGCGGACGGTTGCGCATTGCACACAACCCGAACCAAGGTTCTCCTGCAGTCTGCTCAGAAGACACACGAAAGTAGAGAAATCTCTACTTTCGTGTGCGCTCTTTGAAGCGAATAAAGGCAGCAGCTCCTTTTGAGAGCCACCGCCTTTAACGAAAGTAGATTACTTGATCTCTGCTTTAGCGCCTGCTTCTTCAAGCTTCTTCTTAGCCGCTTCTGCGTCTGCTTTAGCCACGCCTTCTTTGACTGGCTTTGGAGCTGCATCTACTAAGTCCTTAGCTTCTTTCAGGCCAAGACCAGTAATTTCACGAACTGCTTTAATGACTGACACTTTATTAGCGCCAACATCTGTTAAGTTCACTGTGAATTCAGTTTGCTCCTCAGCAGCAGCTGCACCGCCGCCGCCGCCGCCACCTGCAGCAGGAGCTGCCATAGCAGCTGCGCTTACACCAAATTTCTCTTCGATGGCCTTGACCAACTCGTTGAGATCCAAAACAGTCATGCTATCCAATGCTGTTAAAAATGCGTCTTTATCAAATGACATTTGTTTTCCTAAACTTAAATTTCGCCGCCTATACGGCAGCAGTTAAACATTGACCGAGCAAGATGCATTACGCTATCAAGCTGCAGCCTCACCTTTTTTAGCTGCCAAAGCACCCAATACCACTGCGGTACGGGAGATAGGCGACATTAACAATCCACACAATTGAGCAAGCAAAACTTCCTTTGTTGGAATATTTGCGAGCGTCTTAACGCCATTGACATCTAATGCCTTGCCAGATGTTGCTCCACCACGGATGACCAACTTATCATTTGTTTTAGAAAAGTCAGATACCACTTTAGCGGCGGAAATTGCATCAACTGAAAAACCATAGATCAGCGGTCCGGTCATCTGGTCGGCAACAACTTCAAACGGTCCACCTGCGACAGCACGTCTTGCCAATGTGTTTTTCAACACACTTAACGTAACGCCTTTGCTGCGCGCATCGGTACGAAGTTTGATCATGTCAGCAACCGTGATTCCGCGGTACTCCGCAATCACCAGCGTTTGAGCTTGTGCGGCGAGGGTCGTCACTTCTTGAATGACGGCTTCTTTCTCACTGCGATTCAGACTCAAGGTCTACTCCTTAAAAATATACCCTTTTGTGTTTTTTAATTTACACATTCAGGCACGCTTGCTTTTCAGCGACCTTAACTGTTAGGAAAATCCATACAGTGGGATCGCCATCTGCGTTGGCAATTAATTAAGTGCGCCACTTTTATTAAAAGTTCACACGCCAACGGTCTTGGATGGCCCGTTTATGAAGAAAAATCTACAAACTCCGGCCCACCATCTTTAAGTCCAACACATCGTGCAGACTCAAAACCTTTTGAAATCAAAAATTCTTTTACGCGGTCAATGTTTGAGTGTCAACTCTGACGCCTACACCCATCGTTGAAGACAGAGCCAGCTTACGTAAAAATACGCCTTTGCTGGTCGCTGGCTTCGCTTTATTCAGTGCGTCAACCAAAGCTGCCAAGTTACCTAATAGCTTGTCTGACTCAAATGATCTTCTGCCAATCGTTGCGTGAACGATTCCAGCCTTATCAACGCGGAACTGTACTTGTCCAGCTTTTGCGTTTTTAACAGCAGTTGCAACATCGGGAGTAACCGTTCCAACTTTTGGATTTGGCATCAGTCCACGAGGCCCTAAGATCTGGCCCAATGTTCCAACAACACGCATAGCATCTGGAGCTGCGATGACAACGTCAAATGGCATATCGCCAGCCTTTACGCGAGCGGCCAAATCATCCATGCCGACGACATCCGCACCCGCTGCCTTTGCTTCCTCAGCCTTAGCACCTTGAGCAAAAACGGCTACTCGAGCAGTCTTACCAGTACCGTTAGGCATAACAACCGCGCCGCGGACAACTTGGTCAGATTTCTTTGCATCAATACCCAACTGAACTGCAACATCAATTGACTCATCGAATTTAGCAGTTGCACATTCTTTAACAATCGCTAATGCATCCGTTAATGGATATAGCTTGTTGCTATCAACTTTGCCTTCTACAGCTTTTTGTTTCTTAGTGAGTTTCGTCATTTACACGCCCTCCACGTTAACACCCATCGAGCGAGCAGAACCCGCGATGGTACGAACAGCTGCATCCAAATCAGCAGCAGTCATATCTTTCATTTTGGTTTTTGCAATCTCTTCGAGTTGCGCTCTAGTAATTTTGCCTACCTTATCACTGTGTGGCTTGGCTGAACCTTTGTCCAACTTGATTGCCTTTTTAATCAAAGTCGTCGCAGGCGGCGTCTTGATAATAAAAGTGAAAGATTTGTCTGCAAAAGCAGTTATCACAACAGGCAATGGAAGTCCTGGCTCCACGCCCTGAGTCTGTGCGTTAAACGCCTTACAGAACTCCATAATATTTAAACCGCGTTGACCCAGTGCTGGACCAATCGGTGGAGAGGGGTTAGCCTTTCCTGCGGGCACTTGCAGCTTTACGTAGCCGACAATTTTCTTAGCCATTAGTTTTCTCCTTACGGGTACATACGCTTTTTTAGAGCTCCCCGGGTTGATCGACTCTTGCCTCTACATTTGCCGCCGAGTCATAAAAACAGCAAAAACTTTTTTTCTTAATTAGGTCTGATCAAGTTTTCTCTACTTGACTAAACTCAAGCTCTACGGGAGTGGAACGACCAAAAATGGTGACTGACACGCGCAGTTTATTCTTCTCGTAATTCACCTCTTCCACTGAACCGTTAAAGTCTGTAAACGGTCCTTCCTTGACCCTTACAAACTCTCCCACCATAAATTCAACTTTATGACGCGGCTTATCAGTACCCTCTTGCATTTGACCAACGATCTTGAGCACATCGGCCTGTGAAATAGGAGAGGGACGGGTTTTTGCTCCACCCACGAACCCAGTAACTTTGCTTGTTTGCTTGACCAAATGCCAGCTATGCTCATCCATAATCATCTCAACCAACACATAGCCAGGGAAGAAACGTCGCTCAGTCGTTTTACGCTGCCCGTTTTTCATCTCTACCACTTCTTCAGTAGGAACCAAAATACGTCCAAATTTTGATTGCATTCCTTCGCGGTTGATACGCTCTGTAATGTTGCGCTCTACAGCTTTTTCCATTCCTGAGTAAGCATGAACTACGTACCAACGCATGTCAGGATGCGCTGGTTCAGCAGAAATAATGGATTGTTCAACTAGATTGGTCATTACTTCTTCCATCCCAAAATGAGGTCATAGATAAGCCACTCTAGTGTTTTATCTGTGAACCACAAAAATGTAGCCATGATGGCCACAAAAGCAAAAACGTAAAGAGTCATTTGGGTTGCCTCCTTACGTGTCGGCCATACAACTTTTTGAACTTCACGAGTTGCGTCTTTCGCAAAAGCAATCAACTGCTTACCGTGAATTGAGGTAAAAAACACCACGACCGCCAAAACTAGCCCACCCAGCAAACTCGCCCACTGAGCAAGCCCGCCTAAGTCGCTTAAATAATAAAAAGCAACGATAGACAAAACCACCAATAAGGCAGAGACAGAGGTCTTAACCAAGTCTGCTGTATGGTTCACTGTTTCAATATTTGCACTAGCCATAACGGCATTTAATCCTGTAATCTAATCGATCTTATAAGACACCGAAGCCCGCCGGGTACGGCGGGCCTTTAAATGCCACCAAAACCAATTTTGGCCTGGTGGCAGGGGCGGAGGGAATCGAACCCCCAACCTTCGGTTTTGGAGACCGACGCTCTGCCAATTGAGCTACACCCCTAGATCATCACAACCTAGTTGCCTATTGTCTTACTTAAAATTAAGCCAATATTTTTGCAACAACGCCGGCACCTACAGTTTTGCCACCCTCACGGATCGCAAATCTAAGGCCCTCTTCCATCGCAATCGGATTGATCAACTTGACCGTAATCGTCACGTTATCCCCAGGCATCACCATCTCTTTGCCCTCTGGCAACTCAATCGCTCCCGTTACGTCCGTTGTACGGAAGTAA
>Ga0007809_10000416_pt1 | contig 17817 bp, 13 predicted proteins | sample CryBogCBE02Aug07_FD_60383 | JGI IMG/M metagenome (GOLD analysis project Ga0007809, IMG submission 60383) | Freshwater microbial communities from Crystal Bog, Wisconsin, USA - CBE02Aug07 | ecosystem: Environmental > Aquatic > Freshwater > Lake | place: Crystal Bog, Wisconsin, USA | collected...
ATCGCCAACTGGCTCCAAAGGAGCACCAAGCCAAGCGTGCGAAGGAGCATAAGAGTAGTCCCCGTCGGGTCTATTTAAATCTGGAATCGTTATCTCACGACCGTCCTCTAATTTATAAGTCTTTGGGTCGGGTACTGGCCAACCAATTTGAACTGGCCCACCACTTTCTCTGCCGTTATCTAATGGATAGCCTTCTCGGTGGTTTTCACGAATTAAATAATACATGACACCTGCAAAGAATGCCCAAAAAATATAGAGCACTATCTGCGCTACATCTACGTATTGAGTAATTGCTCCAGTTTCCATTTGGACATCTCCTTTAAATTGGAATAAATAAAAGTATCAATTGGGTAATTCAGCTAGGCCAAATCGTGTTGTTTTAGGGAAAGAATTAAAGTTTTTGCGAGAAAGGGGGGCCATTGCGATGAGCGCTACAAAAAGTAAAAACATTTCAATGGCAAATACCATACCGTAACCACTAGATTTATCAATGAGCGCTTCGCCCAAGTAACCCTTACTGGCAAAACTAGCGAAGCTATCTTTTAAAACGCCTCCTATAGCCATAGATAATCCTGATGCCGTAGCCTGAACAGCACCCCACGCCCCAAGCACCATACCCGTCAGACCTTTCTCGGGCATTTCCATTGCAATGATCAACATTCCAACAGAAAACATTCCACCTCCAAATCCGATAAAAGTAGTGCCTACTCTAAACAGTAACGTTGACTCCATTGGGGAGGCTAGCATGACACAGGCAAAACCTGGCAACCCCATTAATAAACCCATTGCTGAAACTCTGCAGGCATCTAAGCCTTTGCCCATAAGTCTTGCTGCGAATGCAAAGGCAACTAATGCCCCGGCACCGGACAAAGCTGTTAGTGAGCTTGTAAAGCTAACATCTAAATGTAGGACCTCTCCTCCGTACGGTTCAAGAATAATGTCTTGCATACTAAAAGCACATGAACCGATACCAACCGTCCATAAAAAACGTCTCATGTTGGGGAGTGCGATTATCTGGCGCCAGTTTTTTGAGAAACCATCTGGTTCGCGCTCCCCCCTCTTTGTTTGTCGAGCCTCTTGTTTCCAAAGAGAGGCTAAATTAAGCGCGGCTACTAATACTGCGCTGCCTTGGACAACTTGTACTAGTTTGGTTGGCGAGAAATCCTTTAAGAGCCAACCCAATAAGCCGCTACCAATGATCAACCCAACCAACATGGCACTATGAAGTAGAGCCACCACTCTTGGCCTCTTGTCGGCAGGTGCAATGTCAGTTGCTAGCGCTAGTCCAGCAGTTTGTGTGGTTTGCATTCCAGCCCCTACCAATAAAAATGCTAAACAAGCACCCACTCTTCCCATCCAAACCGTTTGGATCGTCTCATCGTTTAACAGTAACAATGCAAAAGGCATGATTGCCAATCCACCAAACATAAAGATATTTCCTATCCAAAGGTAGGGTAATCTTCTCAGGCCTAAAGCAGAAGGGTGTGTATCACTTCTGTAACCTATCAGCGCTCTTAGCGGTGCAAATATGAGTGGTATGGCAACTGATAGTGCTACCCACCAAGCAGGTACGCCAAGTTCCACGATCATGACCCTGTTGAGGGTGCCAACCAAAAGGGCCATAGTCATACCAATAGCGGTTTGAAATAAGCAAAGTCTAAGAAGTCTGGGTAGTGGCAACTCAATTGAGGCTGCATCTGCAAAGGGCACATAGCGTTGCGCAAAGTTGCTCAGCATGGAGCGAACCCTTGAGCCCACATTTGTATTAAGCTGATGTGCTGTTGTCATTATTGGCGCACCCATTCCCAGGCCTGTGATGTGTAAAAACCTCTGGACACTCGGGTTGTTTTTCCCTCTTTCCAGCCTTGACTTGTTATCGAATGTTCTAGAGCTCGTCTCAATTTTTCTTGAGACACAGGGGCAAGTGTGGGTGAGCGGTCCGAGCGAGGGAAGAATTGCCCGATAGTGTGAGCAACAGCAAGTAAGGGGTTTCTTGGCGGGAATGTAAATAAAATTGCTTTTCTTGTGCGTTCACTTAGAACATTTATCCCCTTAATCAGATCATGCGCATCGTAATGAATGAGTGAGTCCATTCCAACCACATAATCAAATTCTCCAAGTTCTGGGTCAAGCATATCTCCGCTGGAAAATTCTACCCATCCTTTGTTATGAGAGTTCGTTGAGTTTTGTGAGAGCGGAGACAATGAGGCATATCGATTTTTCGCAACTTGAATTAAGTTAGCCGATAAATCAATGGCGGTCACATGCGCCCCCCTCTCGACAGCGCAAAGGGCGAGAGCTCCAGTACCGCATCCTGCATCGAGTAGTTTCATACCCGTCATATCTGTGGGTAACCAAGACATAAGGGTAGAGCGCATCTCATCTCGACCCGCACGAACTGTGGCTCTTATTCTTCCGACCGGATCAGTAGAAGTCAGACGCTCCCAGGTCTTTGCAGCTGTTCGGTCAAAATAATGCTCAATTTGACCGCGGCGCTCTAAGTAACCTTGCTCTGAATTGTCCATATCCTAGGGGCTCCTACTTCTGTGTTCGTAAATTCATTATTTACTGATTCGATTCAATCTCAATCAAATCCCAGTAAATCAAAAATATCGCGGTCTTTCATAGGCACTGCTGGTAAAGGGTCTGCACCGATCCACAGTTGGCTTGCAAGTCGCATATATTCATCTTGAACCGCTTTGACGTTTGGGGTTGCCTCAAGCTCAAATAGTGTTGATTTCGTGAGCCTGCTTTTCCTGATTTCATCGAGCGGGGGAAAATGGGCCATGGTTTTAAGTCCAACTGCGTTGTTGAATTTATCAATTTGGTCCGTTGTCTCGCTTCTGTTTGCAATAACGCCGCCAAGACGAACGTTGTAGTTTTTAGACTTTGCACCAATGGCTTGGATAATTCTGTTCATAGCAAAGATTGAATCAAAATCATTTGCCGTGACAATAAGTGCTCGGTCGGCGTGTTGCAAAGGGGCGGCGAATCCTCCGCAAACCACGTCTCCTAAAACGTCAAAGATCACAACATCTGTGTCCTCTAAAAGGTGATGTTCCTTTAATAACTTAACGGTTTGACCAACTACATATCCACCACATCCTGTGCCAGCGGGGGGACCTCCCGCCTCAACGCACATGACGCCGTTATAGCCTGGAAATACGAAGTCTTCTAGCCTTAACTCCTCGGCATGAAAGTCAACTTGCTCTAATGCATCTATAACTGTAGGGACTAATTTTTTTGTAAGCGTAAAGGTTGAGTCATGCTTTGGATCACATCCGATTTGTAATACTCGTTTACCAAGTTTACTAAACGCTACCGATAAATTAGAGGATGTCGTGCTCTTACCGATTCCCCCTTTGCCATAAATCGCAAATACTTTGGCGTTTCCAATTTTGATATTTGGATCAAGTTGCACTTGAACACTACCTTCTCCATCGGGTCTGGATCCTCTTTTGATTTGAGAGACCGGTATAGCTACTGTTTCATTCATTTGAAAACCTTGGTGAGTGTTAGTTGTTTGAGCGTTAGAAAAAAATAGATTTCGGTTTAGCTTTTGAAGTGAGCTTTTGCATCGTACAAAGTGTCAACGGTGATTTGTTGAACGCCAGTTTCTTTTGCAAATTTTTCCGTGTTTCGTTTGGCTTTACCGCGAACAAAAAAAGGTATCTTTTTAAGCTCTAACTCAGCTTCACGAGTCCAGAGTTGGATCATTTCGTTGACTTTCTCCTCTCCAGTATGAGTCTGGTTCTGCGAATTGATGTTGCTATTTGCGAGTGCTAGCTCATCAACTGAAGCTTTGTTTCCCACGACTTGGGCTTGGTTTGAATCCACTGCCTGAAGAGTATTAGAAGATTCGTTTATTTTCTTCGCTCCACCAAGATGTGAGGGAGCCGATGAGTCGTTGAATTCAAAATCCTCTCTAAACATACCTAAGAGGTGCTCCTCCAGACCCATCATTAGTGGATGCACCCATGTATCAAATAAAACATTAGCACCTTCAAAGCCCATTTGCGGCGCATATCTAGCAGGGAAGTCCTGAACATGCATGGGTGCAGATATAACTGTGCAGGGTATACCGTGTCGCTTAGCTATATGACGCTCCATTTGGGTTCCAAGAATCAACTCTGGGTGGAGTTCTTGAATATGGTCTTCTACCTCCAAGTAGTCATCTGTGATGATTGGAGTTACACCGTATAGTTTGGCTGCTTCGCGTATTTCACGTGCGAACTCTCTACTGTAAGTACCTAAACCTACGACTTGAAAGCCCATCTCTTCGCTAGCAACTCGGGCTGCTGCAATTGCGTGTGAAGCGTCTCCAAAAATAAAAACCCGCTTATTTGTAAGGTAAGTCGAATCTACAGAGGACGCGTACCAAGCCGCTCTTGATCTTTTTGCCAACTCTTGGATTAACTCCTCATCAACTGACAGTTTTGCAAGTTCAAGTACTTCTCTAGCAAAAGCAATAGTAGCCTTGTGACCGATAGGAATTGTCTTGGTACAGGGTTGGTTAAACTCTCGTTGAAGCCATGTAGCGGCTGTTTGGGCGGTTTCCGGGTATAGAACTACGTTAAAGTCAGCCAAAGGCAATCGCTCAATGTCATTAACGCTTGCATTTAACGGTGCAATAACGTTTACATCTATACCTAAATTTTTAATCAATGTGCTTATTTCAATCACATCATCTCTATGTCTAAATCCAAGCGCCGTAGGTCCTAAAATATTACATTTTGGTCGACCTGAGCTCTCTACGGTGCTGATCTTGTCTTCGGAGGTGTCTCTTTTAACCAGTCGACGTACCAGATGATAAAAGGTCTCAGCACTACCCCAATTCTCTTTTCTTTGGTACGCAGGCAACTCAAGTGGAATCACTGGGGTTGAGAGTTTTAGCCCCAGTGCTAGTCCTCCCGGGTCGTCTTGTATCAACTCTGCTGTGCAAGATGCACCAACTAAAAGTGCGTTGGGTTTGAATCTTTCTATAGCTTGGTGAACTGCATCGATAAAGAGTTGGGCTGTATCGCCTCCTAGGTCTCTTGCTTGAAAGGTTGTATATGTAACTGGTGGACGTTTAGGCAAGCGCTCTATCATCGTAAAGAGCAAATCCGCATACGTGTCTCCCTGTGGAGCATGAAGCACGTAGTGCACATCCTTCATAGATGTGGCAACCCTCATCGCCCCAATATGCGGGGGTCCCTCGTATGTCCAAAGTGTAAGTTGCATGGTGTTTGGTTAACTATTGGGTTAATGAGTTTTATAAAATAAATTAAGCTGCAATTTTTTCTTTTCTGAACAATGGGCGACTAAACAACTCTGCTAAATCACCCGCTTGATCAAAGCCTTGTATGGGGGTGAATACGAGCTCAATTGACCATTTGGTTGTGTATCCTTTAGCTTCTAAGGGATTAGCCAACCCAAGACCGCAAACTACTAAATCTGGTTTCGCTTGTTCGCATCGGTCTAGTTGTTTCTCAACGTGTTGTCCCTCCATGATGAGCGTTTTGGGAGGCAAAAGCTCAAGCTCTTGCGCCAGGTGTTGTCTGTGAATGTAGGGGACACCTACCTCAGTAAGTTCCATTCCCAGTTCTCTGCTTAAAAAGCGAGCAAGAGGGATCTCAAGTTGTGAGTCGGGGAAGAAAAATATCTTTCTGTTTTCAAGCAATAAACGGTGTTTAGCTATGGCTATCTCTGCACGTTGCTTAGGTGCTGATATTGCTTTTTGAAATACATCATCAGTAATATTGAATGCTAGTGCAGCCGCTTTGAACCATGCGCTTGTGCCCTCGGAGCCAAGAGGGAAGGGGGCGGGGAGTCTTCTTGCGCCTTTGTCCTCAATTCGTTTTGCTGTATCTGCTAAAAATGGTTGTGCCAATAAGAAAACTGTATTTTGATCAATGAGTGGTAAATTTTGGGAGTTTCTTCCAGGAAAGAACTGAACATTACTGAGCCCCATGTCTTTGAAGATACGCTGCATTTGGTCTTCTACGACATCAGCCAAGGTACCTACTACCAATAACCTTTGCTGATTTTTCTCAAGCGGTGGTTGAGGTGCTGTTGAGCTGCTCAGTTCCTGGTTGTGTGAATTTGGAAGTGACTCTACGATGCTTGCTAAACACGCATCCTCTCCCTGGGTAAACGTAGTCTCTATGCCTGAGCCTGAGTAATTAAGAACTCTAACCCCTGGGTTGAACTGAACGTTTAGTCTTTGCGCAGCTCTTGATAAATCTAGCTTAATAACCTCGGATGGGCATGACCCAACGAGGAACAACATTTTGATATCTTTGCGTCTTTTAAGTAATTGATGCACAACCCGGTCAAGTTCCTCGTTCGCATCAGCAATGCCCGATAAATCTCGATCATCAATGATGGCGGTTCCAAACCGAGGCTCTGCAAAGATCATCACTCCAGCTGCAGACTGAACCAAATGTGCACAGGTGCGTGATCCGATGACTAAGAAAAATGCATCTTGAATCTTTCTGTGCAACCAAATGATGCCAGTTAAGCCACAAAACACCTCGCGTTGTCCCCTCTCATGACGGATTTCAAGCGAACTGGGGCCGCTTTGAGCGCTTTGAGCGCTTTGAGCGCTTTGAACTCGTGGATGAGATTCGATTGGGATGACGGCGTTCATGCCATAAGTCCTTGTGTTTGTTGTAGTTCAATTCCGACTCTGTCTGCTTTCATCTTCGCCTCTTGCAGTCTGGCGGCACGAAGTTTTAAGACGAACTGAACGGCGTTGATAAGGTAAGTCAAATAAGCGCTGAGGATTAAAAGCATCTGTTGCTCTAAGTTTAGAAAACTGTAAAACAAGGAAAGTATGTATAGGGTGTGAAGAGCAATCACTCCCATACTGACCACATCCTCCCAAAAAAAGGCCTTGGCAAAAAGGTATTTGCCAAAGACCACCTTCTCCCACAAACTTCCCGTGATCATGATGGTGTATAGAGTGAGGGTTTTTAAAATAATGGACCATTTAGCCCAATCTTCGCCTTCCCCTGTCCATAGACAACGAAGCACAAGCACCAAACTCACCAAGAAAACAAAAAATTGAAAAATGGCCAAAAACCCTTGAATAGGAGTCCAAATCGTTTGGTCTCGTAGTACCCTTTGCTCTGGCGTGTAGAGCATTTTGTGGGTAGGTTGTTGATCATTTTTCATTTACTTAAACAGGATTTCAAACATGACCTAACTTTATATGTGAAAAATCAATATGTCAACTTAAATTGACGTTAAATTTAATTTACACATTAGGGGTTTTCACTAGGTTTTACCCGTCATTTTTAATGGACACTTGTATGTGTAAAGCGTCCGATTTAAAGCTCTGTTGGATTCTGGCTTATTGCCTTAACTATTAAATTGAAAGTTGCGGCCAAACCGTTCCGGTCTGGTCGTAAAACATGAGGGTAAAGTTAATTGAGTTATCAGCATTTGTTGCCCCTTGTGTCAACCCTTGCCAGCGAGATCATCCCAAGCTTAATTAGAGAGCATGGGGGCGTCAACGGGGAAGATGAGGCTGAGCGCAACCCTAAATCTTTGAAGTTGGTGTCCCAGTGCGTCCACCAACCCTTCGCTGAGATCTCTTCAACCGATTTTTCCTATTACGCTGAAAAGTGCTCAGATGCCCTTTTGGAGATGAATTTCGAGGAGTTGGTTGTATTTGCCAGGAATTTATTTGATCAAGGGCTGGATATAGAGATCTTTTATCTTGACATCATTCCATGGGTGGCCAGAAATTTACATGATTTGTGGGAGCAAGATCAGATCACTTTTTTTGATGTTACAAGGACGACTTGGAACATTAAGCGGCTGATTTTTGCTCTGAGCCCTGATTTCATAAAACCAGACACGGCGCATATGATGCCCGCAGTTAACCGCTTCCAGGTCTTGGTTGCTACGGCTCCCGGAGCCCAGCATACCCTTGGGCCACTCTTGGTATCCCAGTATTTACAACGAAAGGGATGGCATTTGGTGCCTGGGTATGATCATGAGGAAAAAGAGCTTCTGTCTTTGGTCTCTAAAAACTGGGTTGACTTAATCTGTGTGAGCGTGTCTTTAAGTACTGAAGTGCCAAGACTAAAGTCTTGGATTTCAAAAATCAAAGAAAAATCTAAAAATATACACATTCAGTGTATTGTGGGTGGTCCTCTTTTAGCCCTTGAGCCAGACCTGGTGAACTCAATTGGTGCAGATACAAGTTGTAAAAATCCAAGGGATGCGCATAGCATAGGCCTGAAAATGGTCAGGGTTCACAGAAAACTAAGAAAACTACATTTGCTCACTGCTGCAGAGCTAAGCGGTGATGTTGCTTATGACAGCGAGATCGGTCAAAAAAGTAACGCCTCCAAGGCGCGCAAAAAAAATCTTGAAAAAAATTGAAAGTGATCAATAAACCTTGTTCAGAAATTTTTGAATTCCAAATTTAATCTTGAAATATAAAAGAATCACCCCAATTTAACCCTGTTAGTTTTTGTTGTTGTAACTGGTTGATGACGATTTAATGTTTTTGATCAAATTTGGGTTGGTTAATTTTGGGTTTGATCTAAAAATTCCCTAAGAATCAGGATCTTCATCGTCTGAATGTCAAAATAAAGTATTAATTCTATAGAATATAGGTATAATTTAAATTGACACTTTAATATGAGTATCTAGGTTGACATTTTATAGTTTGGTAGTAATATTCTGGCTATTCAAAGGAAAAGCTAGGGTTGTTCCTAGTCATACTTTGTGAGCGGTTGTTTATTCAATTTTGCAATTGTGGTTTTTGACAAGTTTTCTGTATTTCTCGCCGAAAGGCGAGCATAAATTAGGTTAGTAATAAGTGAAAAACTCAGTACATTCCGATCAATCTAGCTTGGCTGAATCTCTTATTTTGGGATTGGCTGATTTGATCGTTCTGATTCACCCTAAAACCTACAAAGTTATCTCTGTCAAGTCTAAGGGAATAGAGCTCAACCGCTTAAAATTGGATGGTTGGGTGGGCCATAAGTTGTCAGATTTTGTGGAAGCTGATTCTGTACAAAAATTGGCAAACGTTCTTAAGGCCCCCTTTGATCTGGGTGACGATTCATTAGATGAACAAGGCATTGAGTGGAGACACCTGAATTTATTATCTCCAAGCAAGCAAGCCGCTCCCTTTTTAGTCAAGCTCTTTAAATTCCCAGACGATGATAAATTAAGGCTCTGCGCTAGAGACCTTGGTTCGATGTCTAAGATGCAGCAAAAATTGATGGACACCCATATGTCCATGGAGCGTGATTATTTAAGACTTCGTCACATGGAGTCACGCTATAACTTACTTTTTGATAGCTCAATAGAACCAATACTTGTTATCGAATTAACGACCAAGAAAATTATTCAAGCCAACCCTACATGCGTGAGAGCACTGTTGGGAGAAGACTCTAAAAAGCTTATTGGTGCTGAGTTGTATCATTTTTTTGCCCCTGAGCACCGAGATGAGCTAGAGGCATTGCTTACCTCGGCTCAAACGGGTGGGAAAACCAAGACCTTACAAGTAAAAAGCAATGAATCGGGTCAAGTTTTTTCAATGACGCCTACTTTAGTAGTTCAAGAGGGTGGCCCACAGTTGCTCATAAGGTTAACTACAAAGTCAATGTCCAAGGGCGCCACTCTTGGAACAGCAGTTCAAGATTGGTACACCAACGCACTGCAAAAAGCTCCCTATGGGTTTGTGGTCACAGATGCAACTGGCATCGTTTTGTCAGCCAATGACGAGTTCATATCACTTACAGGCTCTTTCTCGCAAGCCCAGGTTGTAGGCAAACCGTTTGAGAGTTGGTTAGCGCGCGCAGGGGTTGATTGGGGGGTTTTGATCAATAATTTAAAACAACTCTCCAAGCTCAGAAACTTTGCTACCGAACTCGTCAGTCAATCAAACACTCCCGTTGAAGTTGAAATCAGTGCCTCAACGCTTGACTCTGAAGAGAAGAGATACGGTTTCTTTATCCGAGATGTTCACAGGCTCTCACAGTCAGGCCCCGTTGCCTCAAGCAGCATGGCAGGCTCTGTTTCGCAACTTGCTCAATTGGTGGGTCGAATGCCAATGAAAGACATTGTGGGTGAGACCTCCGATATGATTGAGAAAATGTGCATCCAATCAGCCTTGGAGTTGACTCAAAATAACCGGGCCTCCACTGCAGAGATGCTGGGCCTCTCCAGGCAAAGTCTATATATAAAGTTGCACCGCTACGGCATAGCCGACGTCAACGAGAAGCCCTAGTCATTACAGAGAAGAATTGGCTAATTTTCTTTGAGCATTAGCGGGAACTCGCGGAATTTGTCTCCTCTGGCTTGGGAGATAAATCATAAGGTTTAGCTAAACTCCATATGTGTGCAGGAACCATATGCTTCATACGGGAAGGCAATTCGCGCCTTAAATGAAGGATCGATTCAATTGCCTTCATCTCTACTCTAGTGCGTGCAAACTCTAAACCCCTGGGGCCTATTCGCGGCATTAACCAAGAAACAATGGGCCGTAGCCAATTGGGCATTTTTCTAAGGGGGAGCCCACCCGCTGCGAGCTCTACATTCTTTTTAAATCCAACCACAGCCGAGTGCCTCTTTCCAGCACTGCCAGGGGGCGTTAAAACAACTTCATCACCAAGTAATGCGAGTAACTCCTCACCTTTTTTATTTCTCGCAATAATCCATTGCTCTCCCTCACCACCCATGTAACCCACTGTGATGTCGGACAACACGTTCGTATAGTCAACGCAGGTTCTACAAGTCAGCGGAAAAAAATCCTTAGGTAAATCAGACAACGGTAACTGAAGAAATGGAATCTCTTTTACAAGTCCATTTTGAAACCTTAGCTCAACATGGTAATTGGCTTTAAATTCAAGGTAAGTTACCTCTTCAGGCTTAGGGGTGATGAGATTTAAAAACTGATGAAAATTCTCAGTTGTTGTGTTGTCTGAGCAAGGGGTACCAATGACAAAGAGTTCCTCTAGTCCGAGAGTTTGCTCCAAAGCACGAAGTGCATATATTTGGCAGGGTATACCGATAATGGCCAGTTTTTTATAACCCAGTCTTTGCGCCGGCTCCAAAAGCGAGAGAAGCGGTGCATAACCCATCCTCATGCCCCGAGCTTTACTCATATCCATTGCTTGATTGATGAGGATGGGAACCGGACGCCACTTATCATTGGGATCGGCTTGCATTGTGAGTACTGCATCGACTCTTCCTTGCTCGAGCAGTTTTTCTGCAATACGGGTGGTGATGCCACTCCACTGCGCGCCAGGACTTGGCGTTCTCAAACTAGCACGGTACATGCGAGTGAACGGCCCAAAGTGAATTTCATCCTCAATGTCTGGGCTTCTTTGTCGGCCGTGCACTTTTATTTCAAGACCCTTGTAATCAGGCTTGATAAATTGACAAGCCGAAGCACATTGTTTTGGGTTCGATGTTCTTGAAACACCGCAGTCTGTACACAATGACCGATGAGGTGCTGCTTCAACTGAACTTATCCCCGTTGTAGCAGTTATTTGATTGTTTTGAGTGGATATTTCCATCTCAAATTTCCTTGTTTCGTAATTTTTTCATATTAAAAATCTGTTCTTGCCCTAAAAAAATAATTGAACAGTCCGGATCTTTTTTAATGGCTGGAAAATAGGTAAAAAGGGGAAGGCGGCTTTTGTGAATACTAATGAGTTATTTTTTTGGTGAAGATTTATTTTAGTCCAGGAACAACAACCAAGAAATAAGTGTCAACTACTATTGACATTATTATATGTAATGTAAGAATTACGTAATGAATGTCCCAAAGCTAAAAGTTGTCGCTGAACTGCTAAAGCCTATTACTTGGTTTCCTCCAATGTGGGCTTATGCATGTGGGGTGATCTCAACTGGCGTTCCCATTGAACTGCACTGGGGAAAGGTCATTTGGGGAATTGTTTTGGCAGGCCCAATGGTATGTGCCTGTAGTCAGGCCAGTAATGATTGGTTTGATCGCCATGTGGACGCAATCAATGAGCCCAATCGTCCCATTCCATCAGGGCGAATGCCTGGTAAGTGGGGTTTGTGGCTAGCCATTTCTTGGACATTGCTTTCACTATTTTGGGCTTGGTGGTTGGGTTTATGGGCGTTTAGGGCTGCTGCACTGGGGCTTTTACTTGCTTGGGCGTATTCTGCTCCGCCTCTTCGTTTTAAACAAAACGGATGGGTAGGCAACGCCGCTTGTGCTCTAAGTTACGAGGGGCTTGCTTGGTTGACAGGAGCCGCCGTGATGCTTGGAAATCAATATCCCAGCAAGTTAATTTTTGTTTTTGCGTTGCTCTACAGTTTTGGCGCTCACGGCATTATGACTTTAAATGATTTCAAAGCAATAGAGGGGGATCGTTTGATGAAGGTTAATTCATTGCCCGTCTTGATGGGGGCAAAAGGAGCTGCATGGATGGCAAGTTTGATCATGATGATTGCACAGTGGTCGGTTGCCGCCTTGTTGTCTCATTACGGGCAATCCACTAGCGCCTGGGTTGTTTTGTTACTCTCACTTTGCCAACTACCGCTCATATATAAATTTATAAAAGATCCAATTGCTAAGGCTCTGTGGGTAAGTGCCTTTGGGGTGCCTCTTTATGTATCAGGGATGATGGTGAGTGCATTTGCACTGAGAAATTTTTAACTAGTAATTTTTAACAAATAATTTTTAATAAATAGTTAAATCAAGGACAAACTAATGATCAATGCTTTGAACCAACAAAAACATAGTGCCGCGCACTGGTTCAATATTTTTTGTATTGGGGTGGTTCAAGCCTGTATGGGAGCTGTAGTAGTTACGACCACTACAACTTTAAACCGGGTCATGGTGGTGGAGCTGGCACTGCCGGCTTTGGTCCCTGGTTTTTTGGTGAGTTTGCACTACTTGGTTCAAATGGTCAGACCGAGAATGGGCTACAGCGCTGACCAAACTAAGAGGTTTACACCTTGGATTATTGGTGGAATGGCCGTTCTGTCCATTGGTGGGATATTGGCTGCGCTAGCTACCACTTTGATGGCAGAACACTTTATTGCAGGTGCAATCACTTCACTAATTGGTTTTTGCATGATCGGAATTGGTGTGAGCTCTTGTGGGACGACGCTTTTGGTTCTTTTATCAAAGGGAGTCTCCGATGATCAAAGAGCTACCTCTGCAACTGCGGTATGGATTATGATGATTTTTGGATTCGCGCTTACTTCAATTGTGAGTGGCAAATTATTAGATCCATTTTCATTTGAAAGACTTCTCGCAGTCAGTGTTGGTGTAAGTGCATTGGCATTGTTATTTACAAGTTGTGCAATGCTAGGCTTGGAAAATAGGCTACTAAAAATCAAATCAATACTTGCTAAAGAAGTTACAAGCACTCAATCTAATAAAAGTGAAGTTAAGAATAAAAACTTCAAAGATGCATTAACTCTTTTATGGCGTGATCAACAAGCTCGTTTGTTCACTTTTTTTGTTTTCTCCTCAATGCTTGCATATAGTGCTCAAGATTTAATTATGGAGCCTTTTGCCGCCCTGATTTATCACTTCACACCTGGGCAAACCACTCAACTCTCTGGCACCCTTCACGCAAGTGTATTGATAGGCATGCTTACTCTGGCATTAATCGGTAGTGGTTGGGTGAGGGGTAGGCTTGGGCAAATCTCATCTTGGATGAGCACGGGGTGCGTTTTATCTGCCGTAGGTATGTTTGGACTTTGTTTTGCTGGCCTCACTGGTGCACAGGGCCCCTTATTGCCGCTCAATCCAGTGTTGATGGTTTTGGGATTTGGTAATGGGCTGTTCTCGATTGCAGCAATTAGCACAATGATGCGTTTGGCCTCCGAGGGCAGTGAGATGTCTCACTTGGATGCACAAGGCGTCAAACCTGGCATAAGGATGGGGCTTTGGGGCGCCGCTCAAGCCGTCGCTTTCGGTCTGGGGGGATTGGTTGGCACAGGAGCAAGTGACTTATCAATGAAATTGATGGGCAATACAGCATGGGCCTATGCAAACGTGTTTGCACTTGAAGCAGTTATGTTTTTAATAGCTGCGTGGATTGCTTGGAGAGTGAAGGTGTTGAGTAAGGAAAACAGTAATAAGAATGATTCGCCTGGGGTAGGTATTAAGGTTGAAAAAAGTGAAAAATCTAGACGGTTATCTTTAGAACCCGTTTAATGGAGTTAGTTTAAGCTTTACGCAAAGGGGTATCATCAAATGGATAAAGCAACTTATGATGTGGTAGTGATAGGCGGAGGCCCCGCTGGGGCTACCGCTGCCAATGATTTGGCTCTTCAGGGCTTAAGTGTCTTAATCCTTGACAGACAAGGACGAACAAAGCCGTGCGGGGGCGCTATTCCTCCCCGGCTTATAAAAGACTTTGAAATTCCAGATCACTTACTTGTTGCCAAATCCCGCAAAGCCAGAATGATATCTCCCAAAGATAACAGGGTTGATATTCCAATTGAAGGAGGCTTTGTAGGGATGGTGAATAGGAATGAGTTTGATGAGTGGCTTAGAGATCGTGCTCAAAAAAACGGGGCTAGAAGGATGAAAGGCATCTTTGAACGAATCACCCATGATATGGACGGAGTTGCTCGTGTTCACTTTGAGGATCGATCTTTCAAAGACAGCATAACAAATCACAGTGTTCGAGCAAAGTTTGTAATAGGGGCAGACGGGGCTAAGTCCGAAGTTGCAAGGCAGTGTGTTGAAGGAGCAGAAAAAACAAAATATGTATTTGCTTATCATGAAATTGTGAAAGCACCTGAAAATAACCCAAGTCATGACCCTGATAGGTGCGATGTTTACTACAGAGGTACCTTATCACCTGATTTTTACGGCTGGGTGTTTCCTCACGGAAACACCATGAGTATTGGAACGGGCAGTGCTGATAAAGGCTACTCCTTAAAAGCAGCCGTTGCAAGGCTTAGAGAAACCGCAGGCTTAGAAAGTGTTGAGACATTAAGACGCGAGGGCGCACCTATTCCATTAAAACCCTTGCCGAAATGGGATAACGCGAAAGATGTTGTGCTCGCCGGTGACGCAGCCGGTGTAGTGGCCCCCGCCTCAGGGGAGGGCATTTACTATGCAATGATCGGTGGACGCTTTGCCGCTGAAGCTGTCCAAAAAGCAATAGTAACCGGAGACAGTAAAAATTTGAGTTACGCACGCAAAAAATTCATGAAGTTACACGGACAAGTATTTTGGGTATTGGGAATCATGCAATATTTTTGGTACAGCGATGACAAGCGTAGAGAACGTTTTGTGAAAATTTGTGAAGACAAAGATGTTCAACGTTTGACCTTTGATGCCTATATGAACAAAGAACTGGTCAGGAGCGATCCAATGGCGCATGTGAGAATTTTCTTTAAAGATTTGGCACACTTATTTGGTTTAATTAAAACTTAATTGATACATATTTAGCGTGGTGGTTTCAACCAGCATGAGCAAAGAGTGAGGCGTGGGCTGTCTAAATTTAAAATAATTTTAAATACAGCAATGAACGCAAACATCGCCTAGGGAGATTTTTGAATGCATTTTATGGGGTAATAAATTATATTTTTATATAAAATATAATTTCCACTCAGAGTCTTTCATTATTCAAGAAAATACAATAAGTTTTAATACGATTGAATAAGCTCTAGTTGAAAAAGAAATAATACCCCGCTCCAAGTGCTATTGCTATGCAAATTAGTGCATACACAGTTTTCATGGCATGTCGCCAATCCGTCCCGCTTGGCCAACATCCCTCCAAGCACTGCAAAACTGCAAGATCAAATAAAAGTGTATCTAAGCTCATCAACTCTGTGTGTAAAGACTGAATAAATATCCAATAGCCGATGGGTAGCAAAAGCAAAGGCGCTGTTGCCACAGGCAGTTTGTTCCACCAAACCAGATTTTCAAACGTCACTGACCCTAAAACCAAGCCCCCCGTTGTAGCGTCTTTTCTTGGAATGAGGTCGATTCGTCTTGGTTTTGCCCATAATAAAAAACCAACCACAAAATGACAGAGTTCATGTCCCACGGTACCAGCCCACCAAAATAGAGCCGATAAGTAAATATTCTTCCTCAAAAATCTGAGCAAAATATAAAGCCAAACCAATACGAATACCCGAGACGCAAAGTTGACATCAAGTGTGGGTAGTATCAGAAAATTCATTGCACTAATTTTGGAATCTCTAGGGTATTTGCTCTAAGCCCGAAGGTCTCGGAGGTCTTGAAGGCCTTGGATGTCTTTAACCACTCCGGCCATTCTCTGACTATTTGCAAGCGGTAGCGGGACGTAATGTGCGCCCATTGCCAAAGCGATTTCTTGAGCTTGAGGGTCTGGCCTTGCAGAAGTATCAAGCCAAATTCCCCCCAATTGACTCCACCGCCACTGAGTCGCCCAAGAAAGTGCCTGTGCCTTAGCAACAGCACGCGACCCCTCTCCTTGGAGTGTCACATTAGCACGCCCATCGCTTAACATAACAACCGACGGGGTCATGCCGTGATTGCGCGCCTGCGCTGCTGTCTCCATTGCCAATTTCATTGCATTAGCCAGAGGTGTTCCTCCCCCACCAGGGAGTGCCTGTAGTTGTCTTTTCGCTCTAACAAGGGACCTTGTAGGTGGTAACTGTACCTGTGCAGATTTATCCCTGAAACTGATAACACAAATATGGTCACGTCTTGCATAAGAGTCTTTCAGGAGCAATTCAACTGCACCTTTTGCCTCAGCAAGCCGCTCAAGCGCTGCAGACCCAGATGCATCAATGCAAAAGATGATGCATGTCTCACTTCGTTTAGCGAATCGTTGAATATGAAAATCTTCGCTCAAAATTTTAAGTCGTTGAGCTTTTGCTACATCAGACTTGTTTTTAATTGTGTTGTTAGTTAAAGAGCGAATTTTCTGGCGCGGTGCAGCGTGTCTGAGAGTTGCCAATATGTGAAGGCGGTTTCCGTTATTGGGAAGTCCTTTGATTGGGGGCATTGGTCGGCCTTTTTTAGCACCCCTTTGAATGACGCCTACGCGACCACCTGCGCCTTTTTTGGATAATAAATGTCCATGAGCCAGTTGGCTCAATAGTCCAGGAGGAAGTGTAGCTAAAGCGGCCTCAAGAATAGAGGTCTCTAGTTCTTTCACATCCGAAGGGGCAGGGGACTCAAAGTCCTCTTCAGCTTTTGATCCCTCTTGAAGATTCTCTGTTCGCTGTTCCTTGGTCTCTAAATTTTCTTGTTCTAGTAATGGTTCTGGTTCTTCTTTGTTTAAATCTTCTGGATCGGACGGGGGGGGCTCTTCTTCACTTGGTTGGTTATGGTTTGAATCTGGTTCTGTGGGGGGCAGGGTCTTAGCCCGAGGAGTTAAGACCAGGCGCGCTGCACGCCCCAAGTCCTCAGCCTCTACTTTAGACGCCCCTCTGATAATCGCTAGAACCGTAGCCAGTCTCGCAGCGTAAAGAGGAGCTCGCATGCTTTGAATCGAAAACCCCATCGCTAATTCACATAGATCTTTGGCGTGCGCTTCCTCAAGCTCGAGTTGGTCAATCTTTTTACTATAAGCCAAGGGATCTTGGGAAAGTTCTTTCTCAACCCGCTCTAACATCTCAAGTGTTTCATCTCTTGCACTTGTACGGGGGTGGACATGCGATAAATCTAGCCAAATACCCAATTGTTCGCTAAGGCAATTGGCAATGGGATCCTCTTGAGGCGAAGATTCATCTATAGCAACCAATCCAAAGAATGCTTGCTCAGTTTCATGGCCAAACACCGAGCTTACTTGTTTTGAATCCAACACCTGAGCCAATATGGAGGCTGTAGCTTGTGGCAACCGCTCTGCCATCGGGCAGATAAGCAGTCGT
>Ga0007809_10000421_pt1 | contig 17731 bp, 17 predicted proteins | sample CryBogCBE02Aug07_FD_60383 | JGI IMG/M metagenome (GOLD analysis project Ga0007809, IMG submission 60383) | Freshwater microbial communities from Crystal Bog, Wisconsin, USA - CBE02Aug07 | ecosystem: Environmental > Aquatic > Freshwater > Lake | place: Crystal Bog, Wisconsin, USA | collected...
ATGGTTCTGTTTGTACACTTTCTGGATTGCCATCGTGCTCTGGATTTGAGCTCCAGCCAGACATTTCTTTGAATCGATCTAACAGTGGATCATCTTCAGCAATCACAGTAGTGTGATCAAACATCCAATCTGCCCATGCTTTGAATTCTTTTAGTCCACCAAAATCCATGCCCCAGTTCTTTTCGTCTAGTGTATCACATTCAAAGATTAATTTGATACCGATTGAGTATCCATGTAGTAGCGAGCAGTGGCTATGTGTGGCACGCCATTGTCTAAAACAGCATGATAAGCCGCGGTCGTTTCCGTAAGTTTTTGTTGAGTAAAATTTTGCCATTGTCTTCTCCTAAAAGTAGCAATGACATGCAGAGTTTATATTGCGGGATGAATGCCTAAGTCCGCATATAGTAATTATACACTTTTATAGTGTAAGGTCAAGTTTATTGATCTGCAATAAGTCCAAATGGTGTCCATATTCCAGGACTGCCGGCTACAATACATACCCACCCAATGTAACTGTTTGGACTTGGATTTTTATTCCAGCAGATATCACCATTGTGCCATGTTCCATTTGTTGGTGCATGATTGCCATTGGTAAATCGTTTGTCTCCAATACTGATATCTCCGTTTACACTGAAATCTAAAGTTGGATCTGGATTATTAATATTGACACTTAATTTACCAAAAACTTTTACAGGATTGGTTTGTTTTTCGATATCGCCCAGTACCACTTGATGACGATCTCCGTAGAACACATCTTGACCTTGTACTGTAATTCTGGTTAATAGTCCAACATCAATTCCTGTATCAGTCAATGAAAGATTATTAATAGTGATGCCACGAGTCTTAATATCGCCATCAACTGTTAAACTGCTCAGTGTTCCTAAACTTGTTAGACTAGAATTTGTAACACTAGCGCCTAGTTCTGTAGAAGTTAATACACTAACTCCACCAATCAAATACTCCTTGCCCGAATTAAGATCAAAACTTTCGCTAGATCTTAGCAAGTCGCCGGGCACTAAGGTCAGTTGACGAGTTCGATCATCACCTACCCATGCTAGACCTAGACCAAAAACGCTGGTGTCTTGGCTTGGGAAAAATGTTAGAGATTGGCTTCGATTAACTCTGCTGTCTGCTACAATTGAATCAACTTGTAGTGTACCGCTGATACTTAGATTGCCACTAACAACTACATCACCATTATTTTTTACTAGTACACGTTCTTGATTGTCTGTGATCAATGCAAGATCATGATTACTATAAGTACCAAAATATGTAATACCGTTTCTTGGACTACCAATAATGGTTTCAACATCGTTTTCAAGAATATCAATAGCGGCACCAGGGCCGTCTGTACCGATACCTAATCTGTTGTATGTGCTATTAAAAAACGCAAATCCACCAAGTAGTGTATCGCCATCTACTTCCAAACTGCCTAATGTTCCTACACTTCTCAAATTACTAGAAGTAACAGTCACACCCAATGTATCTAATGATAATATGGGTGTATTATCTATGCTGTAGGCATGTCCTTGGGCTAAATCTAAATCGTAATTGGTTACAAGTCTACCATTTCTGGTAGTAAACAATGGTGATGTAGGGTCTTGCGGATTGTTTATAGTAGGCATAGTTGAGTCTCTTTATATGATATTTATCACGAGACCCAACTATAACTACATGCTTTTATACTGCTTTTAGTAGTATAATTTCCTCATTGATACGACCATTCATCTTAGTGTCAGTAGCATTGATACCGTCTAAGAATTTGCGTAGCTGTACCTTGCCTGCCGCTTTGAACTCTTTAAGTTTCTCTTCAGGCTTGCGTAGTGTTTTGCAAACACTTTGATGCTCGTTAAATCCGGTAATTGTAGTACCCTTAACTCCCAAATCACTGAAATCTGCGGCTACATACTTGCCCAATTTACGAGTTTTAGTATTGTAAACCCAAAGTTCCTTGCTACCAATGATATCGGTAGGGTTAATGGACACTAACTTCAACGGCTCGTTGGATTTCATGTACTTGAGCTTGGCAACCAATTTGTCCTTAGGTACTACTTTAGTTTTACGTGGCTTACGGTTAACTTTGGCTTCTTGGCTCAACATGTCGCAGGCGCTCATAATCTCTTGATAAAAAGTGATCAAATTGCGAATTTGCTTCTTGCTACGGTGGCTATAACCCTCACGTAGCTGTTCATCTGCTGTGCCGCTAGCCAACTCTAGTAGCTCTTCTAAATCCCTGCTGTAGAACCCTTTAATAACCCTAGCGTGGGCGGCTTTGACCTCTTTGCCCTTGAGCAAGTTGAGCATTTTGAACGCTTTTGGATCAAAGTTTTCTGAGTCCTTTTGGAAGCCTTCAATAGCATCTTCAATTTCTTCAACCATTTTACCAGCAGTTTCGCGCATACGTTCTTGGATAGTAGGCTGAACTACGGTGGGCTTGGCTTCTTTGGCTTCAACTTCTTCAATATCGTTTTTGCCAGCTTCAATCACACGCACAATTTCCTCACGCAACCATGCACTTGTGTCGCGTCCTTGATTGAAATCTGCACGAATAGAAGGCATGCCACGAAGCAGATTGCTAGCAATAGCACCCATTGTGCTACCACAGCGACTGTCTTTAGTACGTTTGAAGTCAGCAATGTCGCTTTTGGTACAACCAACAGTGGCCATCCATTTTAGTACTGCGGGTTTCAAATCTTTACCGTTAAATTCCAAACGGTAATAGCTCATTGATTCACGGAACTTAGCGGCAAACTGCTCTGCTGAAAGTGTTTCGTGTCCTTCCCAAACTGGACTAAGGTCCTTTGGTACTCGTGTACGGGTTGCTACTTTAGCCAATTTCTGCTCCTGTTTTGTTTAACATGTGTATATTATATCTCCTTTTGAGCTAGATGTCAACCGTTGATTTTATGGTTTTCTAGGAACTTTTGGGCTAGTAATTTACCAAATTTTTGATGTAGTTCTAGTTTTGGGTGCCCAAGGGCTTCTTTATTTTCTGGACTCCATGCGTGTAATGTACTAAAAGATAAATTGTTATTGATAATTGATTCAAAATTAATAGACTCATTTACAACTTTACTTACATAATCTTTGAGGTTATAAAATGGAACTCCGTTATTGTTAAAATTAAAAATTTCAGGTAGTGTAGCCCATACCCATTGTTGATATAATCTTCCATTTAATCTATCACTCAATAAATCTAGATAATTTATATCCTTATACCAATTATACAAAATATAATCGTCGTTAGCAATATTGAGTATAAACTCAGTTCTAAATTTTTTATCCCAAGATTCGTCAAAGTCATGCATTATATAAGATCTAGTTCCGTAGTTTTGGAATGTACATATCCGTTCAGGACTAGTTATACCAATTACAATCATATCGGTATCTAATATTTCTCCCTTAGCAAGGTCTTCCTCAATAGAAAAAATAATTTGACCCATAGAAGAACCGCCCTTTGCTCGATTAACCCAAGGTAGATTTAATTCATCAGAAAACCAACGTGTCCATGATTTTTGATTATCCAACTTAGTAAATTCTTTGGAGTCGAACCTATCATAAAATTTATACATTTCTTTAATTTTTAATTTATCAATTTCTTCTTTTGATAATTGTGGCATTAACTCGCAGTCGGATAATTCTGATCCAACTGTAAAACTGCATCCATAAAATACTATACGTTTTATATTTTTTAATTCTATCATAATTTTTCTACTTGAGTTATCGGATTATAACCCCCAATGGCCAATTCTTTAGAATTTGATTTTACTAAATTTAATGCGTAAATCGAAGATATTTCTTTAATATCTATAATATTTGAAGCAACATTCTTATAGACAAATTGATAATGACCATGATTATCGATAGTGAGTTTATATTCTGTACTTAGGTACGGATTATTTCCTTTTTCATTATGTAAATTGTTTATAATTTCTTTTAATTGTTCAGGAGTCCAATCAAGTACTTCAGTGATTGAGTTTGGAAAATATGTTCTTTTATCTAAGTGCATTTTATATCCATAATCGCAAAACGGATCAAATTCAAAATTGTGTACAACATGCCGATATTTAGTTCCATCGGACATACGATGCCATGGTAGTATTATTGAAGGTATTTTTAGAACATGTGCTAAGTGTGCTAAACCGCCTTCATACCCAATGACACAGTCACATAATTCATTTAACATATAGATTTTTTCAGTAAATGTAATTTCGTGACTATCTAGTGTAATAATATCGTAACCTGCTAATTTTGCTAATTTGAAAATAATAGAGTACTCATCAAGACTATAATACCTACAAAACGGCCAAGGTATTATTTCGGCATCTTGTTTCTTATTTTCATAAGCATGATTAGGTACAGTGCGTTGATAACACGCAATAGCTATACATTTTTTATCACGTTTTCCAGTAGGCATTGTAATGCCATTAATCATTATATTATCTACATTAAAATAGGGTGAAAAAAATTTATCATGATCGCTTATGTTTGAAACATGATAGTTTGATACATCTACAGGCTCGTCGTGAATTTGTATTTTATCTAGTTGTAATGCCTGTTTAATAGGATCTAAATCCATTCTACAACCTTTATTGGCATAAAAATCTATCGATTGATAATTATCAATCAATAAAGATAAATGACCTATATTAGCGCCTAATCCTCCAAGCCCTTTGATAAAGATTTCAATATTACTCATTTTAATGCTGTTTTACCTTCATGTGTATATATTCTATCTATAGAACTATTTTGTCCGCAAGTATGAGTGCAAAATAACATTTTGCCAGATTTGATAGATTCCTTTGTCCAGCTATCTGTAAATACCCTATCTATATGTCGTTCTTTTATTATATTTTCAAAAGAGTTGTGATTGAGATTGAATTTTTCTAACCCATACATTTTAACTTCATGATGTAATTGTAATGTCTTATCATCAGCGTAGGTTCCATTTAAGTGTGTTCCTACATAGCAACAAGGTAATACATTGCCATAATTATCGACAAAAATTTCTACAGTATTTTCTCTTAGGCTTTTACAACGTATCTCGCAAGAATTTTCTTTTATATAGTTATTTTGATCTAAATTGCTGTAGATATTATCATAACTTGATTTGTGATATTGTTGTATTAACTTTTCTTCTTTTTGTTTTCTATATTCTTCTAACGTAAAAGGGTGTGCCGACACTCCTCCAATCTTTCCATAATTTTCTAAGTTACGGTTTTTAGGATCTAAAGGAGCTTCAATGATATAATCTAATTGACCTTCTTTATTCAATGCCCCCATAGGATACAAGTCTTTACCATCATCTACTCCTAGAGCTTTTTTAGGGATAAAGCTGGTAAATCCTAGAGTTTCTGCTAGTTGTCTGGCCTCTTCTATCTGATGTTCATTGTGTTTGAATATCAAATAGTCCCAATGAGCTCTACCACCTGCGGCAATGAATGCTTTGATGTTGGCCATTAGTTTGTCCCATTTGACATTGCGTCGATAGATATGATTAGTATCTTCCAGACCATCGATACTGAAAGTGACCCAGTGGTCTTCTTTAGTTTTCAAAATATTACCTAACTTACTCCACCATTCAGGATTACGCATACCGCCATTGGTATTGAATTGAATAGCAGTTTTAGTGGTATTACTTTTTATATAGTCTGTGATTTCCAAAGTGTCTTGAGCAATACATGGGTCGCCATGCACTCCGCAAAACAAAATATGATCTAATTGTTTTAGTAATTGGGGACTGAACCATGTCTTGAATTGCTCAAGAGATATTTCCCCAAGCTCTAAATCAGGCCGTGTCAAAGGACTGCTTTGATGGAATCGCATGCACATGGGGCAAGCGGCATTACATCGATTGGTTAATTCGATGTGCAGATGATTTATATGTTCATAATCAAACGCAGTTGGTATCAAAATATGCTCCGTATTCTTTGAATGTATCCTGGAAATCTTGATTGCGATAATTATCGCTGGTTTTAGTGACTTGTAAGAATCTATTAAATTCTTGTTCGTTGCTAGCACCGTTATTCATAAAGTTAATGACTCCAGGAATATGGTCCCACGCTTGTGTTCTAGTCTTAGGTACACTTAACAATTTTTCTTCTACTGCCTTTTTAATATTTTCTGGCAGAATACTTATATTGTGATGTTGAGGGCCATGTACAAGATTAAGATACATACCAACTCCTCGATCAGAGTATTTACTATAATAGTAATCTAGAGTTTCAGGAACATTGTAAATATTTGCTACACTTAAAGTTATACACCAACTAAAATATATGTTGCCAAACCTTTGACCTAGGTCAAGGAATTTCTCCATATTGGCATCAACCTCAGACCATTTGGCAGGATATCGCATATATTCAAATTGTTTACCAACTCCATCGATGCTAAAACTTACATTTACTTCTTTGAAATCTCGCCAAACCTGCAGAGAATCTTCAGGAAAATGTGTTCCATTAGTATTGTAGTGTAATTCTATGTTGTTGGCAACGCCAGTGTGTTGTGCAGTTTTCAACAACTCCCACATCTTCTTGCTCATGAATGGTTCACCACCATAAAAATCAAATTGCTTGATATTTGGCAAATGATCTTTAAGGTCGGACCAAAACACACTGTCTTCGTCATAGCTCTGATGAAATTTCTTAAACGTATGAGCAAACTCTTTGTAGCTTACAATTTTGTCACCAGTGTCATAGGCTTCCTTCATCCATCCTGAACTAATGTGAGGATTGCAAGTTCTACAACTGATATTACAAGTGTTGCCTAGATTTAACTCAAGATATGCAAGATCCTCATAAGGAGTGATGCGTCGAGCATGTTTTTCGTTGTCTCGCATGCGTTTGCTTTTACGTCCTGCATCTTCTTCATTCCAGCAGTAGTTACAACGAGAGTTACGTATGCCTGAATCTAAATCTTGACGCACCTGCTGAAATACTGTGTTATTAAAGTGCTCGAGGATAGTTTGCTCGCCCAATACAAAACTCTTATCGCTGGGATCTGGCTTATACATACAGCACAATTTAGTAGTACCATCATTGTTACCACTCATGCCGTGAAATGCATTTACACACCAAGAATGATTATTGTGTTCGTTCAGCATCTTGTACAAAATATTCTAATTCAGGAAAAGCCGCAAGGAAGTCAGTTTCTCTTCTGCGATCATGTTCCTTAATGAATGCCGCAAAATCTCTACGATTTATAGCTAGTTCATCACCTTGATACCTGTTGTGTTCAATCCAACGAACAACACGTTCTAATTTAGCATACTCTGTACTGGTAAAAAATCTCGGATCGTGATTGTCTACAGTTTTAGATTTCATATAATCTAAAGTATCATTAAGATGTGCAATCATCTTGTCGTCTGCAATCAAACTAGACAAATGTGGCGGCTCGATCAAATAAGGAGTATCAAATCTAATACGATGTGGATAACGCCCACGCATTTCTAAAATTTTATCTAGCAATAGTTTGAAGTTGGGTATACTTAAAAAGCAAAATGTAATCATAATGCTGATACTAGTATCTGGAACTTGCATAAGATATAGATCGATATTACTTTCCCATCTAGACATGCTGAAACCATTGCGTATCCATTCAGCTTGTGGTCCCCAAGTGTCTACACTAGTAAACAAACTTAATCTTCCCACACGATTTTCTGCTTTGAGTTTTTTACAACCGTCGATAAATTTATTAAGATTACGCTCGGGAATACACATATTGCTGTTGATGGCAAACTCCATGTCAGGACGAGGATTGTTTTTAATCCAATCTAACACTTTGAATACATTACTGCTCAACAAGGGCTCTCCGCCTGTTACACGCAGGGTATGCAATGTGGGATATACATCTGGAAACCATTTCCAAAATGCTTCAATGTAAGGGTTACCATCCTCACGTTGAAAGAATCTACCTGCCTGTGTGATCTGACTTATGCCATACTGACGTCTATTAACATTACTTTCTAATGGATAGTCGCCGTATTTTTTAATTTCACTGTGCCATGCACTGCTCACAGTCGATGCACAATAACTGCATTTTAACTGACACTCGTAGCCAAAGTTAATTTCCAAATATCGAGGATTTACATCAGCTTGCCAATCAATTTCTGTGGTTTCTTTCAACAATGGCACTGCCCAAGGTTCACTGCTACGCAACATACGGTCGCTAATTTGATTACCAGGTAAATCCTCTATGTCCCAACAGTAACTACATTCTTTAGGACGTTCACCTTCCAGCATGGCCTTGCGCTGTTGTTTTTTGTAGTCACTATTATGCAAGGCCGCCGGATGTCTTTGTATTTCTTCCAAAGGAACAAAGTGCGGCATAGGATGATAACAACTGTGATTAGTACCTGTGTGTAGGTGCATGCTCACGTGATACCATTTGGCTAAACAAAATCCTGGGCCAGTTTGATCCAGGACTACTTTAACTTGTCTTAATTTTGTGTTGTAATCTGTCATAGGTCTTTACAGTAATTATAAAATTCCGCCATCTCAGGAAATGTTTTTAGGAAATTGGTACCACGTCTGCGATCATGTTCATCGACAAATATAACAAAGTCTTTTCTAGTTCTCAGTAATTCGTTTTGATTCTTGTTACCTTCTTTGGCAACATAGTACAAACGTTCCATCTTGTTTATCTCATGCTCGTAAAACCCGTAGCCACATAATGGAGGCCAGTAGGCATGCTCTTTGTTACGATACATGTAGGTCACTTGATCTTCTATCATTTTTAGATAGTCTTCGGTCAATATAAATGCTGTTTGATGTTGAGGATACCGTAAGTAGGGAATGTCTATCCCGATAGGATTCCTACGGTCAGGACCTGTATTATACGTGTTGCGTAACTGTATCATGTCTTCAAGGAATGGAATAAAACTAGTAACACTAAGGGCGTTATAAGTAGCCATGATAGACAATTTGCTGTTAGGAACTTCATTTAATACTCGATTGCAGTTATCATACCATTGATTGTAATCTAAACCATTACGAATATATTCGGCACGAGCACCATGTGCTTCGGCACTGGTATATACAACAAACTCTTTAATGTAACCCTCTCCTTGAATACGTTTTATTTTCTCAATAAATTTATTCAAAAGATCATCAGGCACACATAAATTGCTGTTAATATTAAGCTCAAGTTTGGGATTAGGATTTTCTATTATGTAATCCAATACCTTGAATGTGTTTTTAGTAAGTAATGGTTCTCCTCCAGTTACCCTAAACACTCGCAAGTCTCTGTACAGGTCAGGCCACCACTTCCAAAATGCTTCTACATAAGGATTGTAGTCTTTTTCAAGGATAGGCATTTTTTGATTATTCTTAAGATAATCGAGACCATTGTAGTTAGTTGATGTCGGATAAGCACCATGCTGTTTAATTTCTTCCATCCATCTGCTACTGACTTCGGGCCCACAATAACTACACTTAAAATTACAAGTGTTACTAAAACTTATTTCAAAATGACTGGGATTTATATTGCCTAAAGGATTAGCGAGAACTTCATTTTTGAAATCCTTTGCCCATGCCGCACCTGTTTTTGTCACTCGATCACTGTATACAGCTTCTCCCTTGGCGCTGTCTTCAACACGCCAGCAGTAATCACACTCGCCAGGACGTTGCCCTTCCAACATTAGTTTACGTTGTTCTTTTTTATAGTTAGTATTGTGTAGAGCACTACAATCAATAGCTATTTCTTCTAAGGGAATTTTGTGAGTCGTTGGATGGTGGCAACTGTGTGTATGTCCAGTTGCTAAATGTACAGTTACCTGTTTCCATTTGGCAAGACAGATAGATGGACTAATCTTGTCCATCTCTTGTTTGACTTTGCCAAGATAGTCTTTATAGTCTATCTCATTGTTCATTTAAGTCCATAAACTTTGACGTATTTTGATGAGTCTAATCATCATGGCTTCTTCTTCCTCTTCGTAAGATTTTTCAATCTTTTGAAGTAGTTTGTGTGCTTTGTCACTGGCCTTTTTAAGTACAGGATCTTTTTCAACACCCCAACTTAATTTACCACCGTTAGCTAGACGTTGAGCCTCACACACCGCTGTCCAACCACTTGCTTCGTACGGGTCTGGACGATTACGATAAGTTTGTGTCCACCAAGTGTACAACTCGATAATTTCTTTTGCGGCAGTGGCTTGATAAGTTGGCTCTGCCTTGTGCTTTTCACCTTCTTCCAAAAACTCTTCGTTAGTAAGAGTACTTGCCCATGTCAAATAGGCTAAGCCGGCTTCTGGGCAACGCCAAGTGCGCCAGCGCAACCATCCGCTACGGTACCAAGGAACATTGTACTTTACTCGTTCCTCGTCATTCCACATTACATAGTGCCATGCTTGTTCGATTTCAACAAAGTCCACAAGCTCGTTAAAAAGACAAGGGAGAAACCGATTACCAACGTCACTCCAACTGCCAGGACGGATATCACGAGGGTGGGCAGTAAGAGCGTGACTCTTACTAACCCAACGATTGTTGATGTAGTATCTGATGTCATTTAATTTATCCATAGGCCAGTTTACAAAGTTTTGTACTGCATCCAACGCTTCTTCGGCTACCCAATAACGAAAATTGTGACTCATTTGCGCAGTAGTACGCCACTCGTCCCACTCCTCGCTTGTAGCCGCACCTAGTTTAGCAGTACCTCGAATCCAATCTGCAAACTTACTGCATGACCAATAATTGCTTCTCATTTTATTCCTTAATGAATTGTGCCAACGCTGGTGGGGTCCAACCTTCTGGCTTCAACACTTTTCCATCTTCACGTTTGGTAACTTTTCCTGTTTCGGGATCAACCTTTGCCATGTTACTACGCATGACTTCGTTCCACGCATCTTCGGGATAGACACCCATACTATGTAGTGTACCAACGGTAACTACTAGAATATCAATAAGTGCATCTAGTGTAGCAACTTTGTCCATAGCCTTAACAGCGTCACTTAATTCATCGCCTTCTTCTTTAATCAAATTCAAATACATATTGAGTTGATTAATATTGAATTCGCCAACAGTCTGATCGCAGGCTGCCATAAACTTTGCTTGATCTTGAAATACATCTGTCATATTTTTTTCCTATTAAATTTTTTCACCTTGTTTGAATCCTCGGAACGACTTGAACCGAGGAAAACGTAAACTATAAGTTCCGTCTTGATTTTGTGTTACAGCGTCGGCACGAACTTCAACAACTTGTCCATCCACTCGGCAACTCCAAAAATCGTCACGCTGTTGATCAGTAAAGCCACTACCAACATTAACGCGAATAGCCTTTCCATCGTCTACTCCTTCACATACTAGTGCGCCCATCTTGCCTACATTTTTGCCTGTACCTTCTTCTGTAGCAACTACAGTAAGACTAACTTCAATAAATGGCTTTAATTTTAACCACGCAACACTACGCTTACATTCGTAAGGAGCATTTGGATCTTTAAGCATAATACCTTCATAGCCGCCATCGATGGCCTTTTGGTTAATTTCTTTGTAACGCTTCTGGCCCAACTCTGTATCCAAATCAACCAGTTCATTAGCAACATAAGTTACATTAGGTAACAATGCTTGATTAGTTTCTACCCAAAATTTAACCATCTGACTACGAGTAGTCTGATCTTTATTGTACACTCCTTTTTCAAAGTCTGCAAGAGGAAGAACATCAAATAAGTTTAACACAGCATCACCTGCTTCTACATTGTCTTTGCGGTGTACTTGTTTCATCAAGTCTTGGAAACTAGAGCTCATAATCTCGCCATCTAGTACAACGTCCATGCTCTTACTGGAACCTTGTTGTTTAATCACTGAACTAATTTGTTCTGCTATGTGAGGGAAGTTAGCAAGTTCTTTACCATTGCGACTAAACATGTCAACACGACCGTCAGTACGAACGATTGTAATAACACGGACGCCGTCAAGTTTGACTTCGATAAGTTTCTTGCCGGAGACTTTAGTTTCATGATTAGCACTGTCATGAGCAAGCTGACAACCAAATACCGGTATAGCGTAATTAGCATATTTTTTCTCTACTACTTTGTTAATTGTTTTTTCGCTTACACCACAGCGTAAGTCTTTGATTAAAATTCTACGATACCAACCGTTCCACTCTGCTTTGGTTGCCGACTTCATCATCGCTTGAATCATGTCGCGAGCTGTATTACCTGTGACATTGCGAGTTGTAAAGCCAGTAAGAGCGAGAGTAAAACTGTCCCAAGGTAAGCCAGGCCCATCTTCATCTTGTTTCTCCGGTATTTGTTTAAGTCCAAAGGTAATCATTGGATCCAGAGCAAGACGGCATCCTTCAAAAAATTCATCACATCCTTCTTTGGCAATAGCTTCAATAATGCCTTCTTTATTAAGACGACTAGGATGAGTTTCTAAATTCCAAATATGGCTAGCACAAACGATCATTTCGACTCCAATAGTTAACTGTATAGCGTATTATATAGCCTATCAAACAACATGTCAATACTAATCGGATTTTAGTTTTTTGAGTAATGGATCTAGGTATTTGTTTTTAACAGTATGATAAAATATTTCTGTCAAATCTCCCAATGATCCTTGTAATTCTTTGTATTCCTCAATTGGCATTTTTCGGGTAAGCTCTCTATTGGAAATAATTGGATGATCAAAAGATTGCAGATAAAAATTAATTACCTGTTTGTGCGGAATGATAGCGTTATAATGATCTGCAATTTCTTTAGCCTGTTCGTACGTATAAATTCCTGATCCATCTTCCTTCTTTCTCCAAAGAACAAAATCAGTTAGTTGTTTTGGTGGATCAAAATAATACCCGTGTTTTTCATAGTGTTTATCATATTCACTCTTATAAAGCCATTTCAATCTAGGGTCAGCAGTTGAATCGAACATACTCAATTGATGTAACCATGCTGAGTGTATTGGACATTCTGGATCTTGAAGATATGTTGCGGTTTTTGCAATAGAACTTTCTCCTTCGTACGGCAATCCAACAATGAATCCAGCAGATATGAATACTTCATCCTTCCATATTTCCTTACACTTGGCCAGCACAGCTTTAATTTTTTCAGCCTTCATTCCTTTACCAATTGATTTACCAGCCAATGGATGAAAAGTTTCGATACCAAAAAAAGTTTCTTCCAATCCCATATCTTTTAATATTTGAATCTGTTCTGGATGGGCCGCTAAGATATCGGCACGTAGATAACACCAAAATCTAAACTTGAATGGCAAGCTATCAATCACACTTTTGACTCTAAGTAGTTTTTCTGTACTGTCATTGAAAGTGTCGTCTACTACATAATACTGTGTAGTCCCCCATTTTTCATAATTTTCCATTAGTTCGGTACGCAAGGATTCTTCGCACTTCACGTAGTCATTAATATTTCTTTGACCTATCAATGGAAATGAACAAAATGAACAACTAAATCTACAGCCTCTGCCAATTTCAAGAGCAAGAGTTTCATTGGGTGTGATAAAATCTAGATCAGTGTATCTAGTAGCACTAGTAGTAAAATCCCAATCAGTTCCTTGTGCCTTACTATCATAATCCAACACACGATTAAATATTCGTTTGGTACCTCTCCCACTTACAGAATTTAGATAATCGATGACCATGTTTTCAGATAACCCATACATAAAGTTATCAACTTCTTTATAGTCCATATAGGAAGCAACTCCTGTGCCTCCAAAGACAATTTTTGTTTTAGGATTTATTTTTTTAATATATTGTAGCCAAGATGCACCTCTACTATGTGCTAGGTCGTCTATTAACAGTGTATTTTCTGCCTGTGCAGGAGTATAAGTTTTGATGTCGCCTGTAAAAGAATCAAACTCCTGATATACTGGATTCATATTGTCCAGCGGTACAATGCGTCTTGGTAAAAATGTAGTGGAAATGCCTACCATGTAGGTATTTTCGTCCATGGTGAGATCAAGTATTTCTTGATAAGTTTTCCAATCTAATATTGTGCAAAAATCAACAATTAGGCATGTGTAGCCATGTTCACGCATGTGGGTAGCAAGTCGATGTGCTCCATAATTTCGAGTTTTGGTATTAGGCTCTGCCGGCCCGCAAAAAATTATTACATTAAATTTTGGCATGATATACTAATTATCAGTATGTCAAGTGGTTTGTGGTCTTAAATGGCTTGCCGTAGTAGGCATTTTCCAAATTACGCAAAATCAAATTTCTCATTCTGCGTATGATTGGATGATTATGATTCCAGTCGAATACTTTTAGGTAATCGTTCCAAGTGGAGTTTTTGTGTCTACGACATTGATTTGAATCTAAGTAACGAGCAATAGCTGTAGGATCGTAACCAAATCGGTCAATCAACTCGCAGGCACAATTAAATGCATGTGCGCCCATTTCGTCTCTGTCACCGTAATATTCTTGCTTTTTACGATCTTTGGTTAATAATGCAGTACTTTGATAACCTGGAATATTTTTGAAATTTCTAGCACGGAATTGACGCTGGTGGACGATTTCGTGTAGCACAACATCTGCAAAACGGATAGCCATGCGCTTGAAACGATGCTGTGTCAATTTTAACTTTCGATCGGTTGGATTATAGTTAAAGTTAACTTCAATTGCAGGTTTGCCCTTATGATCCAAATCGCTATAATATACACCACCCATAAAAACAAAGCCAGGGGTAGTGGGTGCATATAAGCATTTTTTAAGTTTAAGCGGAATATGGGCTTTAATGTGTCTTGTAAGACGTTTTTGAATTTGGCTAGGAGATAGCTCTTTGCCCACTATTTCACCGTTAAGTGAATAGAACATAGAGTACAGATTACTGCGGGTTATTTCCGACCAATTGAACGGTAATTGGACCATAGCACACTCCTAGACATAGCTATTTATAGTGTACTACCTGTTTCAATTATATACGCATTTTACGGACATTTTCTTCGATATTTGTTACCCATACAATAAATACAACAAATTGAGGAATTAGATGAAAACCCTTAAAGATTACATTAATACAATAGATCAAATCCAAGAAGGTCCAATCGGATCTGCAATTGGTGCCGGTTTGGGCGGGCTAGCCGGATCCATGCTAGGCCCTGTGGGTACAGCACTAGGTGCCGCAGGCGGTGCATATCTAGGCAATAAGATCGGAGATTGGTTAGATCCAGTGTCTAAAAGTCACGAAACTGGCCCTGTAGAAAAAGCAGATAATGGCGGAGGTTGGGCCGCAACAACTAGCTCAGGTGTTAGTGTACCTGCTAGTAACGTCAGAAGTTCTGATAATAATTCTCGAAAAGACAAGTATGGAAATGGTAAACCTGATTATACTTCTCAACAAAAAGTAGTGTCAGTTACTGCAAATTTATCTCTGCCAAAAGGCGGAGATACTAGCGTATTATCACAATATCTTGAAATGAGAGGTGGCGGTTACAATATAATTGAAACTTGGGATTATAACGGGGCCACACTAGCACTAACCTGTAGAAACGAAGCATACCCCGAAGAGGGCAATGGCGACGGGCATGTGGGTATATGGCAAGATATAACAACAATGGCCACCGAAGCTGACGATATGGACAGTTGGGTAAAATATTTCCAAGCTAAGTTCAAAGGGTATAAACTAACAGCAAAGAAAGAAATTAAAACCAGCAATCGATTAGGTAATTTATCTATAGATATGGTTCACCTTGATACAGGCCTTTTAAGTAAAGAAATTACTGCTTGTGACACTTCACAACTGTTTGCCTTTGAATCTCCTATGGGAAAAGGCTTGCATATGATTTCGGCATGGTATTGGGGTAAAACTTCAAACTATAAAGATGGCGGTGATGCGCAATTTCAAAAATTAGTTGCCAGCATTGAACCTGCCGCTAATATTAAACCATTAACAGCAGGCTCTGAGGATTAAGAGCGTTCAGTAACGATTTCGTCGACTAAGCCAAAATCTACGGCTTCCTGCGCTGTCATGAAATTGTCACGTTCCATGGCTGTATAAAACTCTTCAAACGTCTTACCTTTGCTATTATGGTTTACATAAATTTGTGTAAGACTTTGTTTCATCTTTAGGATTTCCTTTACTTGGATTTCCATGTCTGTAGCCTGTCCGCCTGCACCGCCACTAGGTTGGTGAATCATGTGGCGAGCGTTTGGTAGAATCTTGCGTTTGCCAGGAGCGCCAGCAGTGGCGAGTAAACTACCCATTGAGCAAGCCTGTCCCATAACGATGGTTTGGATATCTGGCTTGATGAACTGCATAGTATCATAAATTGCCATACCAGCGGTAACAACACCGCCAGGGCTATTAATGAAAAAACTAATATCCTCATTGCCTTGACTTTCTAAGAAAAGTAGCTGTGCTACAATTAAACTTGCTGAATGTTCATTTACGTCCGTATCCAGCATGACAATACGGTCCTTGAGCAAGCGACTGTAAATGTCATAACTGCGTTCTCCACGAGCTTCTTGCTCGATAACCATTGGTACTAAAGTAGGCATTACATCTCCATTGTTAAAGTAAATTCTTTGTCGTGTTGGCTAAGATAAAAACTAGACAACTTGAACATTGTACGTGCATGTTCGATATCTACAGGCACAATAATTCTTTCGCCATTACGCAACTGACGCAATTCTTCTGCATCTTGTAGTGCTACTCTTTCCATAGCTTCGTAGTCACGAGCCATTTCCATTAATTCAATTTCGTTATACATTTGATGTGTCGTAGGTTTGTACAAAAATATCTTTCTTTACTACACCATAGTCATTTGGACCGTGGCGTACAATAAAGTCTTCTCCAGTATTGTAGTGTAACTTCTCGCCCCAACTAGTGTCAACGCTTCCGGAATGATCTGCAAGTTTGGCTACTTTCATGATCTTCTTGGGAGTACATACACCATGTCCGTGATCATCTTTAAGATTATGAAACTTTTCTGGAGGAATAGGATACTGCTCACCTTTTGGTCCTGTCAAGATATAGTATCCTGCTTTATAGTTTACAGGACCTTCTAGTGTTTGAATCTGACCATCATGGTGTGCAATTTCATATTTTTCTTTGGCAGGTTTTTTATAAGTTTCAAAGCCACCATGCTTGAACCATGCATCGGTGATGCCTTCCATTGATTCTACTATATTGATAAATTCTTTAATCATTCTGATAACCTTATATTAAACCAAACTAAAAATGCGTTAACTAATGCCCAAAAGTCATCGCCCTTTGAAAAACAATCAATAGCGGCCAGCGCACACCAGCCTGCTATAAACAGAGCAATTTTTGGTTGATTACGGATAAACCAATCATGCATTTTCTTCTTCCTCGATGCCTTCATATTGGGCAAGTTGTTTTTGGTAAAGCTGTAACTGTTCAATCATATGAGTAACACCGCCATAGTTCATAGTAATAGCACTATAGCCCATTTTGAACTCTAGCCTGTTATCACTGTTCATTCCTAATGTGTAATAGGTCACAGCAGGCTTTTTAGGTTCAGGAGTATAACCGCCACCGTCTCCACCGCCATGCTCAGGCTCTTTGGGAAATGGAACTACGTTACTAGGTTTCTTTTTGAACATATCAAACATATTATTCTCTTTCATATTAAGCCAGCGAGCCAGCGGATTACATACTAGTGGTAGCGATACCAATAACAACCATACAATCTGTGTATACCAAGTATACTGCCCATACGGGCTAAATGCAACCGATAAGGCTAAACTAATGTAAAAGACACCGCTCCAGAAGAGCCAGTGTCCTCCGGAGCGAGCAAACAGTTTCATATTACTGTAGAGCGATTGG
>Ga0007809_10000428_pt1 | contig 17624 bp, 18 predicted proteins | sample CryBogCBE02Aug07_FD_60383 | JGI IMG/M metagenome (GOLD analysis project Ga0007809, IMG submission 60383) | Freshwater microbial communities from Crystal Bog, Wisconsin, USA - CBE02Aug07 | ecosystem: Environmental > Aquatic > Freshwater > Lake | place: Crystal Bog, Wisconsin, USA | collected...
CAAGAACAAGGCAAATTGAATGAAAATGAATATATTTGTTTTCAAAATGCCTTGTATAATTGTTTTCAACTTTTTGATGACTTTCAAAAAATAAATGAACTTGAAATGAATCCATATTTTCAAATAAAAGAAATTGAATATAAAGATAAAACAAAAGGAACTGAAGAATTATTGTATTTACCCTATGTTTAAAATTTAATCTAATATATTATCCAATTTTTTTTCAACTTAAAATAAAATTGAAATACATTTAGACAATAATAAAACTCAATATAAGCAAGATGAACGAAAAGCAAACAATTCAAGCATCCATTAAATTAATGGCGAAAGAAAATTATGAGAAATGTAAAAGAACAAAAAAGGAGTTGATGGAAAATTACGACTTTAGTTCCAATGTAACTCTTAAAACGATTGATGCTTGTTGTTGGGTATTTGCTGGGTTGTATAATGGTAACAAAGAGCAGTTTGAGAAAGGATTAAAAAAATATCAAAAATATACTCTTGAAGGATTGGAATTGTCAGCAGTAGAAGGATGTAGTTTTGTAGAAAAGGATACAGATTTATCCAATTATGATTCATTTGAAAAATACGATGATAGCGAGGCAGTAAGACAAATGGGAAGAGAAATAAAAAAGGATTATGATAATTTTACATTAATGGGAAAAATGATGTTTAGTTAAATACTTAAAATAAATATCTTATATAATATATATGGAAAGTAAAATTAACCGAATAATGATTGCGAAAGATGGATACGATAAAGACCCAACAAATCATAACTTACTAAGTCATTTTCATAATGCTTTTTTAGACTTGTTAGAAGAAACATCTGTATTAAATGAGAATGGATATGCTATGCTTTTTTACGACCCAACCAAAGATATAGAAATCGTTAATGAACCAAATAATACAAGTCAAAAACCATTAGTAAGACTTTGTATTTGTTTCATGATTATGTATAACCTAAATAAATTATATTGCGGATTCATTAATAGTATTAAAGAATATCCTCAAATCATAGAAAAGTTGCCTAAATTTTTTATTCATTATTTAGAAGAATTAAGAGATAAGTCTATGGAAATACAACCCATACTAAATAATTTATTGAAAATTTATACCAATAAATTAAATGATAAATATGCTAAAATATTCAATCAAGAAAAGTCTTTAGCATTTACAAAAGATATATTTGGAATACGAGATAAACTTGTTATACCGAGCGAAATAGATAAAATACAAAAGAAGGCAACTCAAGCACCATCATAAATATTTTTATAATGAGATGAATTTTTTTCCTCCATTTGCTCCCAACTGACTTTCGTTATATGCTTCAGCAATACTATTTTCCAACATACTACCTCCAGTTTTGTATGGGTTGCCCGCTACTAAATGATGATTACGATGATAATCTTTAGATGTTTTTTTTGTTGTATAATCTTTTTCTCCTTTATGAGTTTTACTCATATCACCAGAACTTTCCATACCTTTACCCAATTTATGATGATGATACGCTTCTTTACATTTTGGGTTTTTAACAGCATCGCTGTATTTAATATTATGATGAGAAGCAAACTGCTTGACAAATTCAATCCAAGGATTTCCCATATATTTAGATGAAGATTTTAATTTACCTAAATCTTTCATATTTTTTCTTTTTGACAATCCCGAACCTTCTTCATCGCTATCGCTATCGTCGCTATCGCTTTCGCTTCCCGATTCAATACCCTTACCATCAATAACATTCGTATAAAATCTTGCTCGTTTCAAAGTCTTGGAATGAAATTTAGTAGGATGGTCTTCTACATACTCGGCAAATTGTTTTAAATTTTTTACTTTTGGTATTTTGGATTTTTTAAACTGCTTTGTTAATGAACCCCAATCTATAGCAGAATAATTTATTTTAGTTCCAGTTCCTTCTAAACGAGGAATATCAGCATACATTTCGGGGTATTTATCCCTATTTTGTTGAACTCTATGCCTAATATATTCATCTGGCGTTAAAAAAATTGGATTAACTCTTCTATCAATAGGATTAACTAAACCTTGCCTTTCTTTATATATATATTTCAATTTTTCGTTTCTTGGAAGTTTAGAAAAAGCAATATCTAATAAACTTGGAGGATTCATATATATTAATACAAGAAAATATATTATCCTCCCCAAAGTAATACCCAACTTAACCAACCTTTACTTCCAACTTTAGATATATCCTTTTTATGACGATTATAATACAATCTTCGTCTTTCTAAAGCATAACCTTTTGGATAATTACCAAGTTTTTCTTGTTCTAAATATTCATAAAAATCCATATATCCGCCTCCGCCAATATAACCAATAAAATTACCCGTTCTTTCATCATATACCTCAAGTTTTTTCTTAGGGTTTTGACTTGAAAATAATTTCAATCCCAATTCTTTTGCCTTATTCTTAGTATAATTTGATATTGAATACATATTAAATTATACATATAAAAAATTTAAATACTAATTTTCTTCTTTAACAGAATTATTCCCTAAAGCAGAACTTCGTTGTATAGCAAGTTCATCAATACGCTCTTCTCCTTCAACATCTCGTTCAACTTTCATTCCGCAAAGAGAACAAGACCTACATTTTGATTTGTATATAGTCCTAACTATACCCATAATACAACCAATAACAGAAGTTATTAAAAAGGTGAAAAAAACGCCATCAAAAGTAGCAGTATCCATATATTACTCATATAATAAATATTGTTCTATCATTTCATTATAGGCATCTTTTATATGTTTGCTAAAATAACAATAAGGTAAATTAATATATTTGTATAACTTCAACGCTTTTGATTTATCATACCAGTTAATCTCAATAGGGTCAATATATCTATGGTTGTAGGAAGATAAAAATAACCTTCCAGTATATTGAAACATTAAATTGCTATAAAAAGTTTTTTTTTCCTTTTTACAATTTCTCATCTTGTATCTATTCAGTAAATATTTATTCATCATTCTTTTTTGTTTGGTAGGCAATTTTAAAGTAGGTTTAAACCGAGGCGGACTATACTTATATGGATTTGTATTAAATTCTTGCCTACAAATAGGACATATGGATTGTTTTTTAACCAATATTTTCAAGCATTCAACGCAGTTCGCATGCGAACATTCCAACTTGTTTTTAGTAGGTTCTAAACAAATACTACATACATCCATATATATAATCAAGATTATATTGCTCCATAAGTAATTGACCTTACAGATGTAAATTTTTGTCCTGTATAACTATCTGTAATCGTTAAAGTAAAAATAGCAGTTCCCGCAGTTAATATTGTATTTGCGTCTTGAAAAGGAGTAGTAGTCAAAGTTCCCGAACTACTCCCACTTTTAACTAAAGAAATACTTATTGTTCCTTTATTATTATAATAAACATTTCCTACTGCTGAAGTTGCTTGTTGAGATATATAACAACCTCCTGTAGCATTTGTATAAGGAGCAAGATGATAAACTGTAGTTGCCCCAGCGCCAGTTGAATATTCTCCCAAAGGATAAGAAGGGTTATTATCATTCCAACCATCTTGAAGGGGAGATTGTAAAGTTTGAAACATTACTATTGACATTTATATTATACAAATAAAAAAATTAAGCAACAATATTAACGGAAAAAATATAAGTTGCTGAACCTACTTTTGTTAAAGTTGAAAAAGCGAAACCCGAAATAGGTAAGACAACATTAGAAGTATAAGTTGTTTTAATTCCCGAACCGAGAGAAGAAGCGTTTATAGTAATAGCACCCGCTGAAGTATTTGAATTAGTAATATAACAAGTATAACACCCTCCAATCGGCATATTTGTAGGAGGAGTAATTGTTGAAATAGTTTGAGCGGTAGTTGAACCGCTAATGGTAATAATATTGTTGTAATAAGTTGGATAAGGAGCAGACGCAGTAGTTACAAAAGTTAAGGTAGAAGTAGCGTAGGTTGCTGTTCCCTGACTTGTTAATAAAGTTTCTTGAACCCCATTTGCGGTTAAAACTGATTGAGTTGCTCCGTTGGATTGTAAAACAACATATCCACCGCCACTATTACCTAATCCATTTATAGTTGTTCCATATGTTCCACCCGTTATAGTAAGACCACCACTACCATTACTCGCCAAAGAAGAAGTATTAAGTATTCCACTCCCAAATTGTCCGTAAGAACAACTCAAAGTAGAAGTAGAAGGATTATAAGTAAGCGGACCAGTAGTATCGTCTTGATATAAAGGTAAATTAGTTCCAGTTGAAGCAGTTGATTTAGTAAATGGAATATAATATGTTCCGTTTGTATTATCGCTTACAATTAAACTATTATTTGAATTAGTTGCTGTTGTTGCTGTTGTTGCTGTTGTTGCTGTTGTTGCTGTTGTTGCTGTTGTTGCTGTTGTAGCGTTTCCGTTAAAAGTCGTAGCAGTTAAAGTAGAAGTAGAAGGATTATATGAAAGCGGACCCGTTGTATCATCTTGAAATAATGGTTTATTACCAGTTCCAGAGGTTTTTGTAAAAGGTATGTAATATGTCCCATTCGTATTATCACTCGTAACAGAAGCGTTCGTTGAATTTGTAGCAGTCCCACTCAAAGCACCATTAAAAGTATTTGCCGTAATAGTATTTGTAGATGGATTATATGTCATTACTCCAACTAAATTTGGATAGTTTCCAGTTGTATTATTTGATACGAAAACAGGATAATAAGTTCCAGCGGTAGTCGTAGAAGTAGTAGAACAATTAATCGCATTTGTAGCATTTGTAGCAGAAGAAGCATTCCCCGTTAGAGTTCCTACTATATTTGTCGCATTTAAAGTATTCGTAGATGGAACCCAAGTTAAATTACTATTGACTTTTGTTGCTTGATTACCCGAAGAAGTTGTCCCAAAATAAATAGGGCAATTAGACGAAGTAGCAGTCTCAATCGTAGTAAATACTCCATTTGCTTGACTTGTAGTAGTTGAATTACCCGATAAAGCACCCGTAAAAGTATTAGCAGTTATAGTCGCCAAAGGGAAATTAACCAACAGAGCGTTAGGAGCAGAAATAGCGGGAATTGAAGCAGAACTATTATTTATTAATAATTGAGAAGCAGAACCATTCATAGTAAAACCAGTATTAGAAACAATCGTTCCATTTGCTAATAATTGATTTGTTGTAGGATTAAATTGTAAATGGTTATTACTATCTGTATATAAAGTTTGTCCCGTAGATGTAGCAGAATTAACAACAAAAGGAATATTGTATGCTCCTACTCCAGTAGCAATACCCGTTGTATTTATTGTAGTAGATGTCGTAGCAGTTGTAGCAGAAGAAGCAGAAGAAGCAGTAGAAGCATTCCCAGTTAAATTACCAGTAAAAGTCGTCGCAGTTAAATTACTTGTTGTAGCATTATATGTTAAACTATTACTTGCTAATACTGCTTGACTACCAGATGTATTTGTTGTAAAATTTGGATAATACAACCCAGTTGAAACAACTGAAATATTTGAATTTGTTGATGTTGTAGCAGTTGTAGCAGTCGTAGCAGTAGTAGCAGTAGTAGCAGATGTAGCGTTCCCATTCAAATTACCAGTAAAAAGTCCTACAAATTCACCATTACCACCATTCAAAGTTTTATCACCAAATATTTTTCCATTTGGAACATATAATCTTATATTATTATTATTAGAGGTTAGAATAATATTTTGGTCGGTAGTCATATTCAAACCACCAGCAGTATTCAATATAGAAGGAACATTCGTTATATTCTGTCCGTTCAAATTCAAAGTAGAACCTAAAGTTATACCATTAGGATTATCCGTTGTTAATCCCGCTTGACCGATAGTTATTTGAAGTCCATTTTCTAAATCATCCAATACAAAAGAACCAGTTGATAAAGTCATTCTCGTTTCCGCATCTGTAGAAGAAGCATTATAAGTAGTTAAAGCAATACTACCCGAACCCGAACTTTCAATTGTAGAACCACCAATACCTACAGATGCTTCAGTTGCCGCAGAAGGATTTACTGATTGAGCGCCACCAGCACCATTAATTCTAAAAAATTGTCTTATTTGCCCTCCATTAACATAACCATACCAATTATATTGACTTCCAATAGTAGTTGAATAAGGAGACATATTATTTTGATTGTATCCATTTATTTGAGTTGGTAAAGAACTATCAGCATAAGGAAGGGGATTACATTCCCATAGATTACCAGCGCTATCATATTGAGATGTTCCATTTTCATTAATTTTATAATACAATCGGTCGCTTTGAACTCCGCTTGATAAAACAGATGAAAAACAATTAATTCCCGTAGAAGTATTACCATTACTACCAATACTATATATATTCATACCATTATTAATATCAAATTCTAAAGCAGTATTTAAAGTCCCAGGGGGACTACCAGTTGGTTGAACCATATTATTTAAACGAAACTGACTTTGTTTTAAAAGCATAATATTTTTATTACCAATACCACCCGAATAATTAGCATTCAAATTCCAACTATATTGTCCTTGTCCCGCGCTATAGGTATTTGTAAAAGTTGTATTGTTATAACTTGTTCCATTTAACGCTTGAGATATATCCAATCCAGTAGTAGTTGATGTCAATTGACCCAAAGTTAAAAGAGATGTTCCAGTCCCGTCCATATTCAACCCATTTGAAAAATAATTGTATCCAGTCCAAGTTTGAGGACTACTTTGAGTTCCAGCAGATAAAGAAGCATTCCCTCCGCTTGATACAGATTGATTAACATATTGAATAGTTGCTAAATTAAGACTATCTGCTAAAGGATAAGTTTGAGATGTTGAAACAGAACAAGTAGAACCTTGAATATTTCCCGAAGAAACTATACTGGTTGCTCCCGTTATACTTGATAAAAGAGATAACCCGCTATTTACTTGTAAAGCACCATTAACAATTAATTGTCCGTTAATAGAAGGAGATGTAAATAAAGAAGTTGAATTTGTCCCCGAATTTGCTGATATGGTTATACCTTTGCTTAATTTTAACCCATTTGAAGTTGCTGTCAAAGTAGAACTATTTGTTCCATCAGTTAATACGACACCACCCGCATTATTAAAAGTATTGACGCCTGTAAATGTTTGAGTATCTGCCAATACGGCAATTCCTGTTGTTCCACCACCAGCAGTCGTCTGTTGAGTTCCATCGGGGAATTGTAAATAATTACCCGTTCCATCAATAATAATATTATCATAAAAGGTTGCTTCACCAAAAGTATTTGTAATGGATAAATTTTCTGTTCCTTGCGCTGTAGGAAATGCTAAAAAATATTTGAGAGCATCTTCATAGGTAAAAGATGCTGTAGGGGTAACCCAATAATCATTATTAAATCTATCAACATTAGGATTTGGAGGATTTACTGAACTCATTTATATTATATTAAGAATAAAAATTATCTCTATTTATATATAATGCCTAAAACAGATATTATCAATTTCTATGAAAAGATGCCGAAAAAGTTTCTTATCAAAAGTCATAACCCTCATTACGATACGCATAAGATAAAAATACCTTTTCGCATGTTAATTGCTGGTTCTTCTGGTAGCGGAAAAACAAATACTCTCTTAAACCTTCTACATATTATGCCCTCTACTTTTGAAAATATTGACATCATAACTAAAAACAAAGATGAACCGATTTATAACTGGTTAGAAGACAAATTAGGAAAAGAAGGATTGAAAATACGAGAGATAGATAAAGATGGTATGCCCGATTTAGACAAATACGATAAAACTCAAAACAATTTAATTGTAATGGATGATTTAGTTGGAGAGAAGAATCAAAAACCGATGGAACAATTTTTCATACGAGCAAGAAAGAAAGGTTGTAGTTTAATTTATATTACTCAATCGTATTATGCGGTTCCTAAAATGATTCGTAACAATTTAACATATCTTATAATCAAACAAATATCCAGTATGAAAAACTTATTGATGATTAGTAGAGAATATGATATAGGTATATCCAAAGAAGCGTTGATAGAGATATACAAAGACGCAACAAAGAACAAAATGGAGTTTCTCATGATAGATTTGGAGGCAGACCCTAAAGATAGATTTAGAAAGAATTGGGATTTTATCTATGATTTAGGAGAAACTTAATTTATTTTTTATAAATAGTATATATATATGTCTTCCAACTATATTATTTCCAATTTAAGAAAACCCAGCGATTACGCCAAAGCAGTCATTACTCAAGACCAACTTCTCAAACTTGCTATTGCGAATGATAGTAATATCGCTCAAGCGAGACAAAATATCAAACTTGGATTACCTCCCGTTGCTTTAACTCCTCAACAAGAAAAGTCTCCCGAAGAGTTGATGCTGGATGTTTCTAAACAATATAGCGAGGCAGTATCTAATTTGGAAAGTTTAGGATTTTCATACAGAACAGCGGGAGAAATTGCTTCTCAATTAGAACCCGATGAATTATTTAAATTCAATCAATCGTATCCAGCAATACATAAAGATATTACATCCCGATATAATCCTAAATTAATTACGCCAACTTTTTTTATAGAATATTTAAGACAATATTTAGAAGAATTGGCGGCGTCTAAAGGATTGACAACAACGGGTAATTTGTCTTTTATTACGGGTAAGTTTAATGGATTGGTAGATACGATTAATGAATTGAAATCTATATTTCCTTCCAAAGATTTAGTTGTTAGATTAAAAGCAAAAATGGCGCCCGTATTAGCAAGATTACATCCAAACGACCAACAAGCATATTTGGATGAATTTGATGCTTTAGAAGAAGTATTACCAGACGACCAAATATATAAAGATTTAGAAAATTTGAATATTGAAGACCCAGTAGCGTATCAAACATTACAGCAAAAAATACAAACTGCTTTATCGGGAGTTCCTACAAATGGGTCTATTCAACAATTATTACAACAAAGAACAATTGATATGAATGATATTGATGCTATAGCAAATAGTATTACTCAAAAACAAGCAAGAGATTTGCGAGATATTTACGACCAATTAGCAACATTAACGGGAGGACAACCTCAGCAAATACAACAACCAGTAGCAAAACCTCAAAAACAACCCGAACATATTAGCGATACTCCTATTGGAACATTAGCATTATATAGAAAAGATGGTAATATTTATTTGGAAGATTTACAAGGAATTTTTCAACCTCAAGACGACCAAGAATTAATAGATTTAGTAGATGCTTTGCCTTCGTCGGCATTTAAAACAGAAATGATTAATTCAAGAGGTTCTACTGCTGGTTTAGTAAGTAGAACAAAATTAAAAGCATACATAAAATCTCATCCTTCTACATCCAAATTAACAGCATCAGCAGTAGCAAAACAAGGAGGTCCTTCGCCCAGTTCATCTCAATCTTCTCAATCTTCTCAAGCAAGTCAAAGTCCAAGAAGTTCTTCCTCAACAGCATCAATGGGTTCTGTTTTTGGTATAGCGGGTTCGGCACCAGCATCAGTAGCGGGAGCAGCGGGAGGAGGCGGAAGAGGAAGAGGAGATGTAGGAGCAACGACCGCAGCGGGTCCTACTACAAAACCATTACAAGGAATAGGATTTAAATTACGAAAAGTAGGTAAAGGTATTTCTATTGAAAAAGAACCTACATACAAAGAGTTTGGAAAATATTGTATTCATATTCCAGATTTAGAAAATAAAAATGTTTTGAATGTTAAATATCAATCTTTAGGACGAATACCAGATTTTAGACCTCAAGAAATTACAGAAGAATATAAAGATATGATATTGGATTTGCTGTCAAACAATAAATTGAATCATTCTTTACATCGTCAAATACCAGAGAGAGAGAAAAAACATTTTGAAAAGATTTCTTTAGGAGCGGGTATATTTAAAAAGTTTGGATTAAATAGAATTACAGCGGAAGATGATAAAAAGGAGATGGAACGATTTGAATTGGTAAAAGGCGAAATTGAAGCGGGTAATACAAATCCCCAATTGAAAAAAGAATTAAGAAGATTCATCATAAAATTTTTAAATGAAGGCAAAATAACAAAACAAACTGCTTTTAGTATATTGTTAGAATTGTCTATGGATGATTAAAATTGAAATTAAAACAACTTTTAGAATTATCAGTATAAAATTATTTCTTTGGTTAATATAATATGAGAAATTTAATTTTGAATTCATCTAATATAGTTGCTGGAACGAATAATAGTTATTTTGAATACAAGTTTCCCGCTGGTTCTGTTAATTTAGTTAATACGCAAAAAGTTGCTTTATCCAGTTTGACAATGTATTATTCAACTCCTAATATTACAGCGGCAAATGGTAACAATCAATTTAATTATGTATGGGTTGATGGAACAATGAATACAGTAGTATTTCCAGATGGATTTTATGATATTGTTGCGATTCAAAATTATTTACAATTTGTTATGCTTCAAAACAATCATTATTTAAAATCTACATCGGGAACTTATATTTTCTTTTTGACTTTAACAGCAAATCCAAATGCGTATGCGATTGAAATGAATTGTTTTGGTATGGATGTTGCTTTAGCAACTTCAAACGGATGGTCTTTACCCGATACTGCTACTTGGGAAATACCCGTTCATTTTATTGTTCCTATGTTTCAAATATTAAATAATAATTTTCAATATATTATAGGATATAATGCTGGATATTATCCTCAAGGACAACCTACTTTAGCAATTGCCGCTATTACTGGAACTCCTCCAAACCAAATACAAACTCCTACTTATACAACAAATCAAACTTATTTGTCTTCTTTTACTCCTCAAATTACTCCTTTATCATCTTATATTATTACTTGTAGTTTGATTAATAATAATTATAGTATTCCCAATACTTTATTAAGTAGTTTTCAACCTCAAGGAACATATGGAAGTCAATTTACTGTAGCGCCTAATCAATTGGTTTTTATTGATTGTCAAGCGGGACAATATGATAGATTTTTGATTACGCTTACAGACCAAAACAATCAACCCGTAACTATTTTAGACCCCAATGTTGTTATATTAATTGCGATTACAGACCCGAACGAAAATATTTCTTCATTTAAAGGACAATAATTTTTTCTTCTTTTATTATATTATGTATATTCATCGTTTAGGAAAATCTACGTCATCGGGTAGTTCTACTTTATCCAATAAAGGAAGAACTTTAGAAGGAACATACAATCAAGTTGCTCGTAATATGAAAAGAATTACGGGAAGCGAATTAAACAAAGAAATATTTAAGGAAGGAGAAGGTATTGCTTCAAAACCAACAAACATATTAAGGAAATTAAAAACATTAAAACCAAGAGTCCCAAAAAAATATATTACATTTGAATAAATTTTTTTCTCTCAAGATAATATAATGGATAACTTAGTTTTTGAAGAAAGTATTAATAGCGAACTCTCTCAAAGCGAGTTTGTTGATAAACAATGGTTATTTGTAAATGACAATAATAATTCTTCGTATTCTTCTCAAATTGTTTTGGATACGACTCCTTTAGCAAATAGCGGAGGTTATATCAATTGGAGCGAAGCATTCTTGGCGATTCCATTGGTTCTTCAAGTTCAGTCCGCGGCAATTGATAATGGCGCCGCTATTACGGGAACTTCTAATGTTATTGATTGGTCTGTTGCGATGAAATCTGGATATTGGCAGATAATACATAGTATGACTGTAGAGTTCAATAACGGAAATATCATTCAGCAAGTTCCTTTTTTGAATGTATTTTGTTCGTATAAGGCGCAGACATCTTGGTCGCAAAATGATGTTAAAAATTGGGGCGCTATTACGGGTTTTAATATGGATTCTCCAAGAACTTGGGCGTATAACAATATTGCGAATGCTGCGAATAATCCTTTAGGAGCAAACGGAACGGGATTATCTAACAATCGTATTGCTCCGTATGTCAATTTGTTTATTTATTCTGCTGCTGCTGCTTCAACAGCAGCAGACGTCATTCAGTCTTTAGGAACTGCTTCTACTTATGCTACTCAATCATCTAATAACTATAGAACTTTATTCAATACGGGTCTCGCTCAGCGTATTGCTTGGTTGAATTTTGATTTAACAAGTCAAACTGCTACTGAGGGAAATGTCGCCAATGCTACATCCAGTAATCAGTCATTAGTTCTTGGAAGTAGTATTGCTGCGAATAATCAAGTATTTGCTTCTTATATTAATACTTCGGCAGCAAATACTCGGGCATTAATTTTTGATGCGATTATTCGTTTGAAAGATATTGCTGATTTTTTTGAGAAATGTCCTTTGTTGAAAGGTTCAACGATGCGTATTTACTTGAATACAAATCAATGTTATTTTACGGCGTCTGTTTCTAACGGACAATATACTGCTGCTACTGATGCCCTTCCAGTCGCTCAATCTGCTTATCAGTCTCTTCAACTTACATCTCCTCCTATTATTTTGGGTGGTGGAGCAACTTGCCCTATTATGTTAGGTTCCGCGGATTTAGGACAAGGAACTTATGGACTTAATCCTATTGTTATTTCTACTACTCCATCCGCCGCTGTTGCGGTTTCTGTTGGTCTTTCTATTGTAGCAACTCAATTTACTCAACTCAATAAAATTCAAGCGCCTATTACTTCAACTCGTTTGTATGCCCCTTGTTATACGATGTCGCCAATTGCGGAGCAGAGATTTTTGTCTTTGACGCCTACCAAGAAAGTTTTGTATAATGATATTTTCCAGTATCAGTTTAGTAATGTTACGGGAACTAATTTCAATTTGTTGGTAACAAATGGTATTAGTAATGTTCGTCAAGTTGTAGTTATTCCATTTTTGAATGAAACTTCCAATGGAGTTGCTGGCGCTGGTATTTATGCGGGTGTTACAACATCAACTCTTCTATCTCCCTTTACGACTACGGGTGCTACGCCAGACCCTATTGCTTTTACTAATTTCAATATTCAAGTTTCGGGGAAAAATTTATTTCTCCAGCAATTACAATACAATTATGAAAATTTTTACGAACAAGTTGTATCTTCTAACCAGTTGAATGGTAGTTTGACAACTTCTTTGTCTTCGGGGTTGATTGGATTTGAAGATTGGACTTACCTTTACAGATACTATGTTGGTAATGTTTCTCGTAGTATGCCGAGCGAAGATGGGGTGGCGAAAGCAATCCAGATTCTTGGAACTATTCCTCAATCGGGTATTTCTGTAAATCTTATGGTCTTTGTATCATTTGAGAGAGAAATTACGATAGATTTACGTACTGGCGCCCGCATAGCATAAATGGGATTTCGCATTCAAAAAAAAATTGATTTAAAAAGATATATAATATATATATGCGATGAATACCCATACTCTTTTGACGAATCTTTATGTCAAGTCTTTAGAAGAAAAAAGAGAAAAACGAAAATTAAAATATTCTATGGATTCAACTTTAAGAGAAAAAAGCAAAGAATATTATTGGAAAAATAGAGAATATATACTGGAAAAAGCAAAGCAAAAAAGATTAGATAAAAAAAGAGAATTAAATAAATAAAAATACCCAGCGAATTTTTTTCTTTTGATATATTATAATGGTTGTCAATTATAATGTATCGCCAGATAGTATTACTGGAATGGGAGTTCATCATCATATTCCAGTTCATCTTTCAAAAAGTCAAATTAAATCTGTTATGATGGGAGGAGCAATTAATATTACCCCAAGTATGGTATCCAATGAAGGAAGACATCTTTTACAAGTTGGACTACAAACTGCTAAAAAACTTCATTCCAATCTTTCCAAAAATAAAGGTCTTAGAGTTGCTTTGAAACCTACGGAAGATGTTTTAGAAAAAACGATGGATGGTGGAAAAATATCTTTAAAATCTATTGGAAATACTTTGAAGAATGCGGGTAAGCATTTAGCATCTTCATTAATTCATACGGGTATTCCCGCTGCTACGGGTGCTTTGGGTGCTGAACTTGGCGGACCCGTTGGGGGTGTTGCTGGTAGTATGGCGGGTAATGAATTGGCGAATTATGTTGGTAATCAAACGGGATATGGTATTCGTAAAAGAGGTCGTCCTAAAAAAGGCAAAGGCGTATTTAAAACAATTAAAAATGTATTTGGAGTTAATAAAGGCGATGCGATTAATATTGCTAAAAATGCGGGTAAGATGGCGGTAAAAGGCGCTGCTGCTGCTGGGGGGACTGCCGTTGCTGCTTATACAGGTAATCCAGCATTAGGCGCTGCTTTTACTACGGCAGCAGACAAGATTGGTGAAAAAGTCATTGATTCCGTTGGAACAAAATCTACTTTTCGTTCTGTTGGTGCGGATGCTTCCAAAATTGCGAAAGATGTTGCTTTGGGAGCGGTTGATGAATATGTTGACAAAGAATTTCCTCAGTATTCAAAAGAGAAAAACTTTGTTAAACGAGCATTACAGAAAGATTATCCTTCTCAAGCAGAATTGTTTTCGTATGGAAGCGAAAAATTGAAACAGCATCATCCTCAACATCATCATCATCTTACTCAAGCATATAACGCTGGAAAACATTTTTACGATACCGCTCAGTCCGCTCATCATACTGCGAATCAACTACAGCAAGATTATTCTCATTTGGGTGGGTTGTCATCTAAAATTGCGGGATATGGTATTAAGAAAAGACATCATAAACTCAAAAAGGGCAAAGGAGTTGCTACCATTACTCCAGCGTATGCCGAGGCAATGAATTATATTGAAGGGTCGGGTCTTCATAGAAATATTAATGGTAGTTCGGTTCAACCTTATACTGGATTACAGACTCTTTCTCCGTATGCGAATCTATCTTCTCCTCAAATGAGTCCTTTTATTGCTCCTACTGGGTATCAGTCGTATAATCCTTTGGAAACCAAATCTGGGCGTAAGAAGCATATTACTGGAGGTTCGTTTGTTGGTGCTGGATTCATGCCTTCTGGTGGTTATGGAGGGGGAGGATTTAAACCCGCGGGTGGTTATTAATTTATCAATATATAATATATATTTAAAAAGAAAGTATTTAATATATATATGAATATAGATGCTGAATATCAAGTTCCTATGGGTAAGACAAATGAAAAACTTTATTTACCTATTATTCGTAAGCAATATGGAGATGTTAAAATTTCTAAATATAGTTTAAGCGTTATGGATTTTATTGGAGAAAATATAAAAATTGAATTGAAGAGTAGGACTTGTTCTTATGAAACTTTTAATACAACTATGTTAGGATACAATAAAATACTTATGGCAAGAAAAAAACCAAACAAAAGGTATGTATATTTATTTGCGTTTATTGATGGATTGTATGCTTGGGAATATAGTTTAGAAAATTATTTACTTACTGGAGGAGATGATGTTATTAAAGCGGGTGATGACCCGATGAATAGAGACAAATTAAATTTTTATATTCCTATTTCTCAATTGACAAAAATATCTAATCAAGGATGTATTATTACAGATGCTATGAAAGATAAAACGATAGATATTCCTTTACCGAAAGGTAAATGTTTTATTAAGATTAAAAAATCTTCTTGTTAATATATATGAGTTTATCCAATTTTGAAATAGAAAATATTTGTAATGATTTGAAATTAAATTGTATTGGTGTATTTAGTAAAGATAGATTACCTACAGATAAAAAAATTGGAACTTATTTTGTTAATATGGAAAGTTATAATGATGGCGATGGAACTCATTGGGTATGTTTTAGGTTATTTCCAAATAAAAAAGTTATATATTTTGATTCATTTGGCATGCCTCCTCCTCAAGAAATTTTAGATTGGACTCATCCATTCAAACCCATTGCTACAAATAATCGTCAAATACAAGATGTCAAATCTTCTTTATGCGGTTGGTTTTGTATTTGTTTAGATTATTTTTTTACCTATGATATTTGTTCTAATAATGTATTTGATGAGTTTGAAAATTTTTTATCTATTTGGTCTCCCGATACCAAAAAGAATGACAAAATTGTCAAAGATATATTAGATAATAATAATATAGAAATATAATATCTTATATATATAATGGATAAAAAAACTTATACTCCCGCTCAAAAGAAAGCAATTATGACTTATAGGGAAAAAAACAAAGAAGCGTATAATGAATATGCTACAGATTATTATCAAAAGAAAAAAATGGATGAAGAATGGAAAGAAAAGTTTAATGAAAGATGTAAGATTGCGAACAAGAAAATGAGAGAAAAAAAAAAATTAGAAAGTCCTCCCAAGAAACGAGGACGACCAAAAAAATCCATTTAGGAATTTATATATTAATTAAGATATTTAATATATAAAAAATTGATTTAAAATTTTAATATTAACATTATATAATATATATGGAAATCATAATGAAAAAACCTCCCAAACCTCAAGAAAAAAAATATTTAGTAGAGTATCAAATCAAAGGTAAAATACTTAAAAAGAAAAAATGGAGAGACCTTGTATGGGATGGTGTAGTTAAAACAAATAAAAAGTTTTTAACGAAAAATGTTTTTCATTCGGCAAATGAGATAATTCAAAAATATACTGAAGATAGTAAATTAGAAATCAAAGATATTCAAATTATTACTGGAAAAAAAACATTGATTAAAAAAGGAAAAGGATGTTATCAAATTAAATACAAAGAAGTAAAAAATATTAAGATAGGTCGTCAAGGTATTTTGAATGATAATGAATGGTGTAAGGAAAAAGGAACTTGTTGTTTGGATTATGTAATATATAAATACAAAGGAATGAATAGAATCAAAAAATTATTACCTACAGATAATTGGGATACTTGTATGAAAAATTTGTATTCTTTTTGGGAGATTGATGCTGAAAATTATGATGGAATAACTTTGGACGAATTGAAACGATTTTGTAAATGTTATGATATAACTTTATTGGTATTGGATATTGATGATAATTGTTTGATTTATGAAAAATCTAAAAACGGACATTTACCAGCAATGATAATATATGTTGCGAATAACCATATTTATCCAGTAGAAAATAAAAAAATACGAGATGGATTAGTTCGTAAGTATAAAGATAAAAAAAGTAACTTCATAAGCGATTCTGTATCTATTGAAAAAAAAGAAAAAGTAAATAAAATAGTCGTTCATAATGATACGGAGTTAGATAAAAATATTTGGGCGTTTGAAATGATAATGAAAAATTATACTTTACCAAATAATATTAAAACTACGGGGAGCATGATTGAGAGTTTTGAAATTGATGATAATTTATATATTACTGATGAAAAAGATATTGATGTTGAAAATTATTTTATTAGAAAAGGAATAACCTATCAAGGCGAAACCATCCAGCATATTTCAGCAGATTATTTGAGACAAGCAAACATACGAAAGTCTGTATTTAATACAGAGGTAGAAGAAATAATGAATTTAAAAAATGTAAAATATAGAACTCATTTTGGATTGGTAAATTGTTTTGATTTTGAAGAAGATATGAATACTCTTATTGATAATGGAGAATTTGTATCCATAGATATTTGTAAATGTTATACTTCTTGTTTGTTAGAAATAAAAGATTGGTTATGCTTTGACATCAATGATAATTTTGAAGATTTTGATGGAGTATTAAAATTTGGTTTGTATTTTGTTGAAACAGAAGATTTGAGTATTTTACATCAATCCAATATTTATAGTAATCGTATTATTGAATATGCT
>Ga0007809_10000437_pt1 | contig 17496 bp, 14 predicted proteins | sample CryBogCBE02Aug07_FD_60383 | JGI IMG/M metagenome (GOLD analysis project Ga0007809, IMG submission 60383) | Freshwater microbial communities from Crystal Bog, Wisconsin, USA - CBE02Aug07 | ecosystem: Environmental > Aquatic > Freshwater > Lake | place: Crystal Bog, Wisconsin, USA | collected...
TGGAGGACGAATTCGTGTTGCGAGCCATGGGCAAAGTTGAGCGCCATCGCTTTGTAGACACGGCTTTGGTGAACCAAGCCTACGAGGATACGAGTTTACCCATCGGTTTAGGGCAAACCATCTCCAAGCCCAATGTCGTTGCCCGCATGATTGCCCTCTTGAGAGGGGGAAAGAATTTGCTGATCAATGGCAAAATTGGCAAAGTACTTGAAATTGGGACGGGTTGTGGATATCAAGCGGCTTTGTTGAGCGAAGTGGCCAAGGAGGTCTTTAGCATCGAGAGACTCAAAGGTCTGCATGACAAAGCGATTGAGAACTTAAATCCCTTGGGTCTGTCCAATTTGACACTGATATTTGGCGATGGAATGCTTGGCCATCCCGATGAAGCACCCTATGGGGGCATCATCTCTGCCGCTGGCGGAGACACGGTCCCCCAAGCTTGGATCGATCAATTGGCAATGGGTGGGCGTTTGGTGGCACCTTGGTCTGGCCAAGGCTCAAGCCAATCGCTTTTAGTGATCGACAAAACGCCCCAAGGCCTACAACGCCAAGTCTTAGAGCCGGTTCACTTTGTTCCCCTAAAATCCGGGGTTGCTTGATGCATAGGGAATGAATATGTTGAGTTTATCAAGGGCTTACACAAGTGGTGGTCTCCTTTGGGTGTGCTCACTGATCAGTTTGATCTCTGGCTGCTCGAGTTTGGGATCCTCTCACAGGGTACCTGCCGCAGTTGAGGAGCGCCAGGCCACCAAAATTCAGTCCATTTGGTCCAACATGCCACAAGCCAAACCAGCGCCTGAGCGTGTCATCTCAACTGCACCCGATGCACCAGGCTACTACACCGTGAAACCCGGAGACACGCTGATTCGCATTGGGTTGGACCATGGGCAAAATTGGCGAGACTTGGCCAAGTGGAACAATTTGGACAACCCCAACTCGCTAGAGGTGGGACAAGTTTTGCGTGTGCAAACGCCTGTGAGCACCCCACTACCCAACCCCATAGCCACTCGCGTTGCCCCAGCGACCAATACCGAGACCAACACACCCGGTGTGATCGTGCGCCCAGTCACAAGCACTGTGATTGCACCACCCGCACCCAGTGGTGAGTCCAGCCCTCCTCCAAGTCCCCCGGTCATGAGTGGTTCAGTAGGAGCCAGGCCCGGCACCTCACCAACGCCCCCGTCCATTCCAACCCCCATGGCAGAAGGTGGCGAGGAAATCGCCTTTTCCTGGCCAGCACTCGGGGGAGTTCTCAATTACTTTGACGAAAGCAAAACCCTCAAAGGCCTAGACATTGGCGGCAAAGCCGGTGACCCCGTGCTCGCCTCCGCCGATGGCAAAGTGGTCTACGCTGGCAACGGCGTGCGAGGCTATGGCAACTTGATCATCCTCAAACACAACAACACTTATTTGAGTGCCTATGCACACAACCAGTCCTTGTTGGTTAAGGAAGATCAGTCAGTGAAAAAAGGACAAAAAATCGCTGAAATGGGTAACACCGATAGCGATCAGGTGAATTTGCACTTTGAGATCAGAAAACTCGGCAAACCGATCGATCCACTGAAGTTCTTGCCCACACGTTGAGCATAAGACATTTGGATACCCACTTCATGAGTTTTCAATTGCACCCAGTGGTGCTTTAAGTAGGGTTCAATGTGTTCAAAGGTTGCAACGCTTGCAATTCCTGCAATGTATGCAATGTATGCAATGTATGCAATGTATGCAATGTATGCAATGCAGGCAACTCATTTTCGGCACCTCCAAACTCGTCGATACACTCTCCAGCACCCTCACACCCCAATGAAGCCTCTGGCCTCTCCCTAAGGCCCAAGATGCGCAAGATTGTTGAGTCAACATCTGTAGCGCCCAAGAGCCTTCGATAAACCTTTGATCGATTCAAATACCACCATGACCGACACCACAACACCCATCCACTCCAAAGGGCTATACATTGAGTCCATGGACCTCGATGCCCAGGGGATTGCACACCGCGAAGACGGCAAGGTCGTTTTTGTTGATGGGGCTTTGCCATTTGAGGTGGTCGTGGCCAATGTCAACCGGAAAAAAGACAATTGGGAAAAAGCAAGCCTCACCCAAATCATCAAGGACTCTTCTCTCAGGGTCACCCCCAAATGCCCTCATGCTGGGCTGCACACGGGTTCCTGCGGGGGATGCAAGATGCAGCACGCTCACGCCAGCGCGCAAGTCGCCATCAAGCAGCGGGTTCTGGAGGACTTGCTGGCCCATTTAGGCAAAGTCAAGCCGCAAACAATCTTGCGAGCCATTCAAGGCCCAGATTGGGGCTATCGCTTCCGTGCTCGTTTATCGGTTCGAGATGTGCGCAAAAAAAATCAAGTCTTGGTCGGATTTCATGAGCGCAAAAGCCGCTACGTCGCCAACATGACGCAATGTCCTATCTTGCCGCCTCACGTGAGCGCACTCTTGATGCCACTGCGCGCCTTGATTGAGTCCTTGCAAGCGAGGGAACACTGCCCTCAAATTGAATTAGCCTGTGGGGACCATGTGACTGCATTGGTCCTCCGGCACATGGTGCCCTTGTCGGCGAAAGATCAAGCCAGCTTATTAGAGTTTGGCGCTCAGCATCAAGTGCAGTGGTGGCTACAACCCAAGGGCTTGGACACCGTGGCATTGATGACGAGCACGGACCCTCGCCATGCGGTCCAACAAGCGACTTTGAGCTATGCGTTGCCTGATTTTGGTGTGGTGATGCCCTATCGACCCACTGACTTCACGCAGGTGAACCCACACATCAACCGAGTCCTGGTCTCCAAAGCCATCTCACTCCTCAAACCCAAACCCACAGACTTTGTGATTGATTGGTTTTGTGGATTGGGTAATTTCACCTTGCCCTTGGCCACTATGTCGGGCAAAGTGCTGGGAATCGAAGGCAGTGAGGAGCTCATCGCGCGCAGTCGTGAAAATTTGGCATTGAACCTCCATCACATCCCCGATAGCCAAGATCCTTTAAGAGTGAGTCAACCGCGCCCCAAGCCACTGGCCAGCACGACATTCATCACGAAGAATTTATTCACCATCACAAGCGAAGATTTGTTGACCCTTGAGCACGCTCAAAAATGGCTGATCGACCCCCCAAGGGAAGGCGCCTACGCCTTGGTCAAAGCATTGGTTGAATTGATCAACCCAGGTTGCACCACCCCATCCGAAGAGTCCACCAAAGAGATACTTCGAGAGGACGTTCCAGCGGTGCCTCACGCTAATGGTGTGCAAGTTCACGCTCACATAGACCCACACATAGACCCACACATAGACCCACACATAGACCTACATACAGACCCACATACAGACCCACACTTGGACGTGAACATGGATGTGGACCTTGAGGCTTCTAGTCCACCAAGCCTAACAAGTCCAAAGACACCGACTCAAAACCTCGTGAAGGCCCATCAACCCTTCACTGCGCCCGAGAGAATTGTCTACGTGAGTTGTAACCCTGCGACTTTGGCAAGAGACGCCCAGTGCTTGGTCAACCTAGGGGGTTATGTGCTCACGCATGCGGGCATCGTCAATATGTTCCCCCATACGGCCCATGTCGAGAGCATGGCAGTGTTTGAACGGATTTGAGCAGACCTCAAGCCCACTGCAGTGACACCAGGACTCTGATCCCATGGAGTAGCTAGGCAATCTGCAATATTGAACAAGCAATAGGTAATTGGCAGAAAAAAACCCACGGTGTTAAAGCCGTGGGCTCATTTTGATTTAGCTGATGTTGGGCTCGGGCGGGATTCAAGCTCCCTTGTGCCCGCGCACAAAAGCAATCAAAACTTAATCACGCTCTCCACCAAAAATACCCAACAAAGCCAACAAGCTTTGAAAGACATTGATGATATCCAAGTACAACGATAAAGTTGCACTGATGTAATTGGTCTCACCCCCGTCGATGATCGACTTGATGTCATAAAGCATATAGGCACTGAAGATGGCAATGGCCAACATCGAGATTGCCATCATGCCTGCACTGGAGCCAACAAACATGTTGATCAAACTGCCCACCATCAGGACCATTGCCCCAACATAGAGCCATTTACCCAAACCACTCAACTCACGCTTAATGACAGTGGAGAGGCTGGCCATCATGAAGAACACGCCTGCTGTACCCCCAAAGGCCATCATGACCAACTCGGTGCCGTTCTTAAAACCCAACACCATGGCAATCAAGCGTGAGAGCATGATGCCCATGAAAAAAGTAAAGCCGAGTAAAACGGGTACGCCCGTGGCGGAATTCTTGGTTCTCTCAATGGCGTAGATAAAACCAAACGCACCCACCAAAAAAACCACCATACCCAGTCCGCCCGAGAGCGCCAAGGACAGCCCCGTGGCCACGCCCAACCAAGCTCCCAAAACAGTGGGAACCATGCTCAAGGCCAATAACCAGTAGGTATTTCTGAGCACGCGGTTTCTTTGCTCAAAAGAGGTGTTGACAAATGAGTAGTCAAGAGTTTGAAAGTTGTCGTTCACTTGGATTCTCCAAAAGTTACTACGAAGCAGATGGGGCCTATTCTAGGGTTTTTCAAGTCCCTTGGGGGGACAGTTCAAGGCCTCCAACCCTTATTTAAACGCAATCATTCAATTCAGGTCAATATTTTCAACAAAAAAGCCCAAAAAAATAGGCTCTTCTGGGCCAAACTTACACGCCTTCCCGCCTAAAAGCTCACGATAAAAGGGTGATAATTTCAGCTCCCAATGTGTTCAAGTTTAGGTGTGTGCTTTTGGGATACCCTAACCAACACTGAAAAAAGTTCTTCTCACCCTTTAACCGAGCTCTACGTCATGAAAACAAAACTCTACCTCGAACTCCAAGATCTAAAAAAAATAGCCGCCGCCTGTGAAAAGCATGCTCTTGAGCACAACTGGGCTGTCAGTTTTGCGATTGTTGACGATGGGGGACATTTGCTGTGGATGCAACGCCTGGATGGTGCCCCTGCATTTTCTGCCCACATGGCTCCTGCCAAAGCGCACACCGCAGCACTTGGCCGGCGCGAGAGCAAAATCTATGAAGACGTGATCAACAATGGCCGTTATGCATTTTTAACGGCCCCCGATTTAAAAGGGATGCTCGAAGGTGGGGTCCCCATAGTGAAAGATGGGCAAGTAATCGGCGCAGTGGGTGTTAGCGGCGTAAAGTCCAACGAAGACGCAGAAATCGCCAAGGCCGGAATTGCCGCATTGGGCTAAGGACTCTATTAGACACCCCCAAAGGTCACGCCAGCCGAAAGACCTCATTTTCAATAGGTGAGGCTCTGTGGTCGGATCTCTTGGAGGATGGTGGTGGCAATCTCCTCAATGCTCTTGGTCGTGGTGGAGAGCCAACGAATCCCAGCCCTCCTCATCATGGATTCGGCTTGGGCCACCTCATGTCGACAATTGACCAAACTCGCGTAGGTGGAGTTAGGTCTTCTTTCATTGCGAATTTCGCTCAATCTCTCAGGATGGATGGTCAAGCCAAAAGCCTTGGCGAGATGGTCCTTCAGAGCTTGGGGCAATTGTTGACGCTCAAAGTCCTCAGGGATCAAAGGGTAATTGGCGGCCTTCAAGCCGTGTTGCATCGCTAAATAAAGACTTGTGGGTGTTTTGCCACTTCGACTCACCCCAACCAAAATGACGTCAGCCTGGACCAAGTCTCGGTGCTGCTGGCCGTCGTCATGTGCCAAGCTGTAATTGATCGCCTCAATGCGGTCATGGTATTGCTGGCTTTTGCTCACATCAGAAAATCTTCCCACTCGGTGGTGCGACTTGATGCCCAACTCCTCCTCTAGGGGATTGACAAAGGTGCTGAACATGTCAAGCAGCATGCCTTTGCAATGGGTTTTGATGACCTCCAAAATCTCCAAGTTCACCAAGGTCGTGAAAACAATCGGTTTTTGACCCTCAAGCTCGGCCGTGTGATTGATTTGACGCACCGCCTGATGGGCTTTGTCCACCGTGTCCACAAATGGCAATCGGATATGCCTAGGCTTCATCTCAAATTGCGCCAAGATAGCATTGCCAAAGGTCTCGGCAGTAATTCCAGTGCCGTCAGAGATAAAAAAAACGCTTCGATGGGTCATCAAGTCACTTTCTGGTGTTAATTTTTAGGTCCAAAATCCAAAAGGCTTGCCCATGGGAGTCTGCCTCGTCCTAAAATGAGCACATTATCCACTTGGACGGCGCTAGTCAACCCTTTATCCCGCGATTCAAGGGATGTGAGGCACATGAGTGGACCTTGCCTAAAAAGGAATTAAGCCCTTTTCCGGCGTGGTGAGTTTTTGTATAACCTTGGAGTAATGCGTTCATGTCAACCTTGTTCAATGCAACCGATTTGGTGGTGCCCTTTGAAAAATTGAGGATGAGTGATGTCGAGTCAGTGGGGGGGAAAAATGCAAGTCTCGGTGAGATGATCTCCCAATTGCCTCAAGGCGTAAAAGTGCCCACGGGTTTTGCCACCACGGCCCATGCTTTTAGAGAATTTTTACGTCACCAGTCCTTGGACACCCGTATTCAAGAGCGCTTGAGCACATTGGATTCGGAGGACGTGCGAGCTTTGGCACAAGCGGGACACGAGATTCGCGAGTGGATCATGGAGCAACCTTTCCCCGCGGACTTGGAGCGCGATATCCGGGCGTCGTTTGCCCAATTGCAGCAAAGCTCTCCCAATGCCTCCTTTGCAGTGCGCTCCTCAGCCACGGCTGAGGATTTGCCTGACGCGTCTTTTGCTGGACAGCAAGAGACTTTTTTGAATGTCTCTGGCATTGAGCACATACTCAGTAAGATGCGTGAGGTCTTTGCCTCTCTCTACAACGACCGTGCCATCAGCTACCGGGTCCACAAAGGCTTTGCCCATGAAACTGTCGCTCTCTCGGTGGGAGTTCAAAAGATGGTTCGATCTGATTTGGGCGCTGCTGGGGTGATGTTCACCATCGACACCGAGTCAGGATTTGAAGATGTCGTGTTCATCACCTCTAGTCTAGGACTTGGAGAAAGCGTTGTGCAAGGCTCAGTCAACCCTGATGAGTTTTATGTCCACAAACCATCCTTGAGGGCTGGCAAAAAAGCCATCATCCGCCGCTCTCTTGGCTCCAAGCTCGAGCAAATGGTCTTCACCACCGCCCAGGAATTTCAAGCCAGTGGCAAATGGGTCAAAACCATTGAGGTGCCCACCGAGCAAAGAAACCGCTTTTCATTGAGTGATGCTGATGTCGAGCAATTGGCCAAGTACGCTTTGGCCATTGAAGTGCACTACGGCAGAGCCATGGATATTGAGTGGGGCAAGGACGGCGTTGACGGTGAGCTCTACATTTTGCAAGCAAGGCCCGAGACGGTGAAGAGTCAAATGAAAGGCCAAGTTGAACAACGCTACAAGTTAAAGGGCAAAGGCACTTTGCTGACACAAGGGCGCGCCATTGGTCAAAAAATTGGTTCAGGCCCCGTGCGTATCGTTCAAAGCATCTCAGAGATGGACCGAGTCAAACCCGGCGATGTGTTGGTCACGGACATGACGGATCCCAATTGGGAGCCGATCATGAAACGAGCAAGTGCCATCGTCACCAACCGAGGAGGTCGCACCTGTCATGCGGCCATCATTGCGCGTGAGCTTGGCATTCCCGCGGTGGTGGGTTGCAGCAATGCCACCGATGTGCTCACTGAAGGCGCTCTGGTCACTGTCAGTTGCGCTGAGGGTGACACGGGTGTGATCTATGACGGCTTATTGGAGACCGAAATCACCCAGGTCACCCGTGGCACCATGCCCCCCATTTCCACCAAGATCATGATGAATGTGGGCAATCCACAATTGGCCTTTGACTTTTGCCAACTGCCCAATGAAGGCGTGGGTCTGGCTCGCTTGGAATTCATCATCAACAACAACATTGGAGTTCACCCCAAAGCAATTTTGGACTATCCCAACATTGACTCAGATCTCAAAAAAGCCGTAGAGTCGGTTGCCCGGGGGCATGCATCGCCTCGGGCGTTTTATGTCGACAAGGTGTGTGAAGGGGTGGCCACGATTGCTGCTGCGTTTTGGCCCAAGCCCGTCATTGTTCGCTTGTCGGACTTCAAATCGAATGAGTACCGCACGCTCATTGGGGGCAGTCGCTATGAGCCCGAAGAAGAAAATCCCATGCTCGGCTTTAGAGGAGCGGTTCGGTATTTGAGTGAGAGTTTCGCGGATGCCTTTGCCATGGAGTGTGAGGCCATCCACCGCGTTAGAGTGGACATGGGACTCAGCAACGTACAAGTGATGGTGCCTTTTGTCAGAACTCTCGAGCAAGCCAGACGCGTGACCGAGAGATTGGCCAGTTTCGGACTCAAACGCGGTGATCACGATTTGAAACTCATCATGATGTGTGAGATACCCAGCAATGCGGTTCTTGCCGATGATTTTCTACAGTACTTTGATGGCTTTTCGATTGGCTCCAACGACTTGACTCAACTCACGCTGGGGCTGGATCGGGACTCAGGACTAGAGCTTCTTTCGCAAGACTTTGACGAGCGCGATCCCGCGGTCCAAGCGCTACTGAAAATGGCCATTCAAGCGTGCTTGCGGCAAGGAAAATATGTGGGTATTTGTGGCCAAGGCCCCAGCGACCATCCTGACTTTGCCCGTTGGTTGGTTGAGCAAAAAATCAGCTCAATATCCTTGAATCCCGACAGTGTGGTGAGCACTTGGCAAGATTTGGCGCTTCCCCCAGCCTGATCCGTTCAAGGCCAGAGGTTTAGGGCTGCCAAAAACCCTGGTGCGCCAAGCGGGCTTCCTCGACCAAGGCCGGCCCTATGCATTCAATAGGGTGGGGGGAGGCTTGGTAGATCTCTTTGATGGACCACTCAAGGTCACGGTAATCTTCTTTGAGGCCGCGCATTTGACGCATCCGCTTTGCATCCAAGGCATAGACCACTCGCCGAATACCCGACAAAAAAATAGCCCCTGAGCACATCACACACGGCTCGCCTGAGGCATAAAGGGTCGCCCCCATAAGAACCTCGCGTGAGTGGGTGTGGCTGGCAATACGAATAGCACCTGTTTCGGCGTGCGCAGTGCAATCTTGGGCTTCTTTGGTCTGGTTGTAAAACTCAACCAAAACCTCACCGCTCTTGGCGACGATCAACGCGCCAAAGGGTCGATTGCCTCTTTCACGAGCGGTGTGAGAGTGACGAATGGCTTGGCGCAGATGGCTCTCATCTGCAGGGGTCAATACTTCTTCTTTTGGAAATTCTGTCATCACACACTCACTCCCATGGAGATGTTTAAATGCAAGTAATCCTGAGCTGACAAACTCCACTTGCCCTTGGGACTACGCTGATCAAGGGTTCAGGCTCACCCTTATCCTATCACTAGAGGCAAGTAGGGCGCAGAGGAAATGTTTTCGCTTTCCCGCCCTTTTTTGAGCTTGCTTTGCCTGTATCATGTTCGTTTGCTTTTAGAGAAACTTTTCTCTAAATTCAACCACGAGAGCAGTGCAATTCGAAGCAAAACCGTAGTTTTCGGGTGCTCGCCAAGGATTGAACATATTTCAAAAAACCAATGGAGTTTTTCAATGAAAGTTAGACAATTTTCTGCCACCCTCTTATTGAGTGCGGTGTGCCTTTGTGTGGCAAGTCTAGGAAGTGTGGCCCGTGCAGCCGACAAAGTCAAAATTGGTTTTGTCAGCACCCTCTCCGGTCCCTCCTCCGCCTTGGGCGTGGATATTCGGGATGCGTTCATGCTGGCGCTCAAGCTCAATGGGGGCAAAGTCGGGGGACTTCCCGCGGAGGTGTTGATTGCTGACGACCAATTCAAGCCCGACGTTGCCAAGGAGCTATTTGACAAAATGGTTCAAAAAGATCACGTTGATTTCCTCACTGGGGTTGTTTTCTCCAACATCTTGATGGCAGCATTGCCCTCCACTGACGAGAGCGGCATCATGTATTTGAGCCCCAACGCAGCCCCCTCACCGTTGGCGGGTAAGCAGTGCAGCGCCAATTTCTTTGCCGTGGCATGGCCCAATGATGCCTATCACGAAGCGGCTGGCCAATATGCCACCAACAAAGGGGTGAAGACAGCCTATTTGCTGGCCCCCAATTACCAGGCAGGCCAAGACTCATTGGCGGGTTTTAAGCGGTTTTACAAAGGCAAAGTCGTGGGCGAGGTCTACACCAAGCTTGGACAACTGGATTACTCAGCAGAACTGGCAGAAATTCGGGCCGCTAAACCTGAGGTGATGTTTGTCTTCTTACCCGGTGGCATGGGTGTGAATTTCATCAAACAATTCATGGCTGCAGGACTTGCAAAGGACACCAAACTATTGGTGCCAGGGTTTGGGGATGACCAAGACATCATTCGCGGTGTCGGTGCAGACATGCTTGGGGTGTTTGACACCTCACATTGGGGTCTTGATTTAGCCAATGCCAGCAATAAAAAATTTGTTGCAGAGTTTGAAAAAGAATACAAACGACTCCCCACCATTTACGCAGCCCAAGGCTATGACACTGCTTTATTGATGGACGCCGCAGTTCGCGCAAGTGCTGGCAATTTAGGTGACAAAGATTTGCTCAGAAAAAACATCATGGATGCGAAGTTCTCCTCGGTTCGTGGTGACTTTAAGTTCAACACCAACCACTTTCCCATCCAGACTTACTATTTGCGTGAAATTCAAAAAGACGCTCAAGGTCGCTTGGTCAACAAAATCGTAGGACAACCCATCATGACCAATCATGGTGATGCCTACGTCAAAGATTGCCCACTGCACTGATGACGTTTTAGTTTTGGGCGTCAGATGAGTTCCATCTTGTTGGTCGAGCAGGCCTTGAATGGCCTGCAGTTTGGCTTGATGCTATTTTTGTTGGCCTCGGGGCTGACTCTGGTATTTGGCATCATGGACATGATCAATTTGGCCCATGGCGCCCTCTATATGGTGGGCGCATTTCTCGCAGCCTGGCTTTACGGTTACACCGAATCGTTTGCCCTGAGCGTGCTTTGCTCCATGGCACTCACCTCCCTTTTAGGTATGGTGCTGGAGGTGACTCTTTTGAGAACTCTCTATGCCAGAGATCACCTCTCGCAAGTACTCGCCACGTTTGCACTCATCTTGATCTTGAATGAGTCCGTCAAGATGATTTGGGGGACAGATTTACCACTCTCAACCCCGGCTCAGTTGTCGGGTCCTATTGAAATATTACCTGGCTTACTGTACCCCAGCTACCGTTTGGTCCTCATTGGCATGGGACTCTTATTGGCACTGGGCTTGTATATATTAGTGAATCATACGAAATTAGGCGCCTGGGTGAGAGCCGGTGCATCGGACAGACAAATGGCCTTATCGATGGGCATCAATATCAAAGCCCTCTTCACGGCGGTGTTTGGTCTTGGTGCAGCCATGTGTGCTTTCTCTGGCGCAATGCTGGCCCCGCTCTTAGCGGTGCAAGTGGGCATGGGAGAGAATATTTTAATTTTGGCCTTTGTTGTGATCGTCATTGGCGGCATTGGCTCCATCTGGGGCGCATTTGTTGGCTCACTTTTGGTGGGTGTGGTGGACACATTGGGGCGAGGATTGCTGCCGCATCTATTGGGACTATTTTTGCCCCCCATGTGGGCCAGTGCAGCGGGGCCCTCTTTGGCCTCCATCATGGTGTATGTGTTGATGGCGGGTGTGCTATTTTTCAGGCCCCAAGGGCTATTCAATTCCAAGAGCTGAATGGACCCTCAAGACACAACCCCACCCTTGAACTCAAGGCCCGCACGCCCCTTACTCATCTCATCCAGTTGTTGGTTGTGGGTGATGGGTATTGCCTTGGGTGTCTTGGCCCCATTCGTATTGATTTATCTGCAATCTGGCTTCTACATTGGTCTACTCACCAAGATGCTGATTTTGGGGCTTGCTGCTTGTAGCCTGAACTTGATTTTGGGATATGGTGGATTGATCTCATTTGGCCATGCGGCATTTCTTGGCGCTGGCGCCTACACGACTGCATTGTTGATGGGGGCGGGTATCACTAGCGCATGGACTTGTCTCTTGGCGTCAGTGGCAGTGAGTGGCGTCTTGGCCACATTGATTGGCTGGGTGAGCCTACGAACGCGCGGTGTCTACTTCATCATGATCACATTGGCGTTTGCTCAGATGATGTTTTACTTGATCAACTCCATCAAGAGCTTTGGCGGTGATGAGGGGATTAACTTGGCCCAACGTTTTACGCTGGGGCTTGGAGAGCACCTCAAAAAAGACCTCCAGTTTTATTGGTTGGTCCTCTTCACCGTGTGCGTGAGTCTATTTTTAATGCGCCGACTCGTTGACTCCAAGTTTGGCCGTGTCCTACAAGCCCTCAAGGACGATGACACACGAGTTGAATCCATTGGAATTGACGCCTTCAAGTACAAACTCGTGGCATTCACCCTCTCAGCCATGCTGGCAGGTTTGGCGGGTGCGTTGCTTGCTAATCAACAAAAATATGTGGGTCCCAATATTCTGAACTGGATGCAATCGGGTTTACTCATGATCATGGTGATCTTGGGCGGCGTGGGGACTTTGAGCTCTGGCGTGTGGGGGGCCATCACTCTTTTGGGGTTGGAGACCGTTTTGGCAGAGTACACCACCCACGGAGCCTTTTATGTCGGATGGATTTTACTTGCCGTTGTGCTGTTATCACCTCAAGGACTAGGGGGCTTATTTGCCAGAGCTTACGCGTTCTCAAGGGGCAAAAAGTCTGACGGGTCGAACAACTCTCATGCTAAGCATAAGGATGTGCCATGAGCAGCATGAAGCCACAAACTATTTTGCAGGCGAATCAATTGGTCAAAAGGTATGGGGAACTTTTGGCCACAGACCATGTGAGTCTTTGCGTTGCTCCACTCGAAATCCACGCATTGATTGGGCCCAATGGGGCGGGTAAATCCACATTGGTCACCCAGTTGAGTGGGCAACTTAAAAGTGATGAAGGACAGATCTTTTTTCAAGGCCAAGAGATCACCCACTTATCCATGCATGAGCGAGTTCAATTGGGATTGGTGCGTTCGTACCAGATTACGAGACTCTTTAAATCGATGTCTTGCTTGGACAATATCGCTTTGACTCTTCAAGCCAAAAGAGGTCACTCCTTTTCTTTTTGGTTCGCCGCGAGCAAAGACTCTTCTTTGAACCAGGAGGCCCATGCGATTTTGACCCAAATTGGGCTAGAGCATCGGCACCAAGATCTTGCGCAAACCTTGTCTCACGCTGAACAACGAATTCTTGAGCTTGGCATTGCCTTGGCCACCCAACCCAAACTCATCTTATTGGATGAGCCCATGGCAGGCACTGGGGCACAAGAGTCATTGAGAATCATCCAACTCATTGAGCAACTCAATAAAACTGCTGCAATTTTGCTCATTGAGCATGACATGGACACAGTATTTCGCTTGGCTCACAAAGTATCGGTCTTGGTCAATGGACAAATCATTGCCAGCGGTCCACCCCAAGACGTAAGGCAAGACCCGCGCGTGATTCAAGCGTATTTGGGGGAAGAGCGTTCATGAACACGGCCCTTTTACAAGCCCGCGATTTAAATGCGGCTTACGGACTCTCCCCAGTACTCTTTGGGGTCTCCTTGTCCATCCAAAGCGGAGAAACCTTGGGTTTATTGGGCCGCAACGGCATGGGCAAGAGCACACTACTCAAATGCCTATTGGGAATCAAGGACTATCACCAAGGAGAGATCACTTGGCAGGGACAGTCTTTAAAAGGTTGGAGCATTGACCGCATCGCCAATTTAGGACTGGCGCTGGTGCCTGAGGGTCGACACATATTTCCCAACCTCACGGTTCATGAACACCTCACGGTCTTTGCCAAGCCTGCGCGCTCAGGTGCCCCGTTATGGGACGCCGCCAGGGTCTATCGTCTGTTTGCTCGCTTGGCAGAGCGCCAACACCATTTGGGGCGTCAACTCTCGGGGGGTGAGCAACAAATGCTGGCCATTGGGCGTGCGTTGGTTACCAATCCCAAATTACTCATCTTGGACGAGGCAAGTGAAGGACTGGCCCCTTTGATCCGTGAGGAGATTTGGAGCTGTCTGCGTTTATTGAGAAACGAGGGTCAAACCCTAATCGTTGTGGACAAATACGTGGACAGGCTCATTGAGCTTTGTGATCGCCATCTGATCATGGAACGCGGCTTGGTCACCTGGTCGGGAAGCTCTGAGGAGCTCAAAGAAAACCGATCTATTTGGCACCAATATTTGGGCGTTTGACCTTCAACACTTAACCCAAAAAAGCGCCTCCATTGGCATGCAGTGTCTGACCTGTGATGTAGCGCGCTTTAGGGCCACAGAGAAATTGCACCAAGTTGGCCACATCTTGTGGAGTGCCTTTTTGGCCCGACAACGTTTTGTTTTTCGCATGGTGCTCGGGAGTGCCTTTACCAGCACTCTCTCCCCTGTCAGTATCGATGAGACCTGGGACCACACAATTGACATTGATGTTGTATTGGCTGAGGTCACACGCAAGAGCACGGGTGAGTCCGATTAAACCTGTTTTTGCAGCAATCACATGGGCACGTTCTTTTGATCCAGTGTGTGCAGACAGTCCGCCTAAATTAATGATACTGGCCATATCGGATTTCTTTAAGTGCTCTAGTGCAGCATGCGCGCACAAGTAAGAGCCATCCAAAATCACGCCCATCACCTCTCTCCACTGCTCCCAGCCCAGCTCTTCAAATTTAGCATGTCGCCTTAAAGCAGCGTTGTTGACCACAATATCCAAACGACCAAATGACGCGACACAGGCATCAACCATCTCCTTGACCTCTTGCGGGTTGGCAACATTGGCCAAATGAACCTGAGCACGACCTCCTAGGTCTTCAATCTCTTGTGCAACCCGTTGAGCTTGGAGTTTGTCGCTGAGGGCATTGACCATCACTGATGCTCCTGCACGTGCGAGCTCAAGCGCAATCGTGCGTCCAATGTTACGCGCAGACCCGCTCACCAAGGCCACTCGTCCAGTCAACTCACCGTGAGTAACCTGCTCAGTGCTTTTGATTTCACTCATCTTTATTGGCCTAGTAAAGTGGCTTTAACTTTTTGCGACTGCCGCATACTCAACAGTAATTCCAATGCATCTTGGGCGACTGCGTCTGACCATCCACCATAAGTGCAATTGGCAAAGAATTTTTGATGCAAGTCTTCCCGGCTCATGGGATCATCTCTACCGCCTCGAAAGTGATCTTGGGACGCCTCCAACACGGCGCCATTTTTAAGCGTCACCCGTACATGCCCAGTGAATTTATTGGGGTAAGGATTGTCTGGATCAACCACGTAACTCACTTTACTGGCTAAATTTCGCACTTGCTCATCGTGCACCACTTGTGGCTCATACTCAATGAGACCCGCATCCCCTCTTAAGAGCCCAACGGCCACGGCGTAGGGTATGCTGAATTTGGCCGCATAGCCATTGAGCGGATGTTGTTTGGCCTCGAGGGGCTCCCACAAGCGGTGAACAATGCCGTGAGCCGTATTGCACTCAATGCGCTCAATTTCTTGGACGACCAATCCATCTCTCACCAAGGCCTTTGCACAATCGATGTAGGGGTGAGCCATGGTGCCACAGGCATAGGGCTTGAAGGCCATGTCTGCGGCCAGCCAATGCTCGGCAGCACCGTTGAGCATGTCATCAAAAAAACCTTCATCTGTATTGGCAAATGCATGAAAAAATCCATGAGTTCCTTCAAAGAGGGTTCTCGGGCCTGTGAACCCCTCTTGAGCCAAGCGAGCGGCACGGTAGCCGGCTTGGGCAGCCCAGCCTGGGTGCATGCGCTTGGTCCAAGCTCCCTCAGCCAAATACTCAATAATGCCTGAAGCCATACTGCCTGCGATGCCCAACGCATTGACCCACTGCACGGGGGTCAAGGACAACGCGCTGGCCACACCCGCTGCCGCTCCCAGCGCTCCAAAAACAGCGGTTGGGTGAAATCCTGCTTGATGGACTTTTTTGGGTGCCACGCTGCACAAGCGACACATCACCTCTGAGCCCACAGCCATCCCCCATGCTAAATCTGCGCCACTCAGCTCATGAAACTCAGCTGCCGCCAGTACGCCAGGCACCACCACCGCCCCCGCATGAATGGGACCGCCCTCAAACGTGTCGTCATAATCTTCACCATGGGTTGCCGTTCCATTGATGAGTGCAGCCGAGGCCACGTTGGCGCCCCCAACGTGACCCATGACCGTGCACACACCGGGTTCAATGCTTGCACGGTGCATGGCGGCCACATAATCTGTGTGACGTGCAGCAACGCATAAGCCTGCCACATCAACGAGCAAAGCATCGCAAAGAGTCTGCATACTCGGTGGCAAAGCTTCAGCACCAATTTTCGAGGGCTTGGCAAAGGCCCGAGCCCAATGCTCAGAGATGGAAACAGTTGGCAGGGAATTCAAAGCATTTACTCCAATACAATTTTGCTCGCCATGGCGACATCATGCCAATGCTTGACCTCAAGCTGCATGTAATTTTCGAACTCTTTGACACTCATGGGCATCACATTCAGGGCTTGCTCGGCAAAGCCTTTGCGCACCTCCGGCAAGCTCAATATTTTATTGATCTCAGCGTTCAACTTATTGCGAATGGACTCAGGCAGTTTGGGTGGGCCCACAATGCCGTACCACGTCAAACCGTTGAACCCCTCATAACCAGCCTCTTTGAAGGTGGGAACATCGGGTAAGAGTGCATGCCTTTTCTCCCCCGTCACCGCCAAAGCTTTAAAGGAGCCATTTCGAATGTGCGGCATGGCCGCCGATAAGCCAGGAAAGATAATCTGAATATGCCCGCCCATGGAGTCCGTAAAAGCCTGCCCAATGCTGCGATATGCAATGGCTTGACTTGGCATACCGGTTAAATTTTTAAACTGCTCCATGAGCAGATGATTGAGGGTGCCTACACCCGAAGTGCCGTAATCGGCCTGGTTGGGATGCTCTTTGGCGTAGGTCACCAATTCGCTGAGTTGAGAGACGGGCAAATTTTTATTGACCACCAAAATGTTGGGAGTTCCGCCAATCATTGCAATGGCGGTGAAATCTTTGATGGGGTCGTATATTCCCTTTTTCACAGCCGGTGTGGTGCCATGGGTTGCCACATAGCCAATCATCAACGTATAGCCATCGGGCGTGGCTCGCGATGTCATCTTGGCGGCAATCGCCCCTCCAGCGCCGGCCTCGTTATCAATCACAAAAGGTTGCCCCAAAGCCAACCTCAATTGATCAACGATCACTCGTCCCACCAAGTCCACACCACCCCCTGGAGCCTGAGGCGCAATGATTTTGACGGGTTTGCTTGGGTAATTGAGTGAGGCATCTTGCGCCAGCGCCGAGGCGCTCAAGAGGGCGCCACAAACACTGGCCCAAAGGGTAGGCAATGAAAAAGCAAGACGTCGCAAAGAAAGATAGGACATGAGTATGGGTGTGGGTGTGGGTGTGGGTGTGGGAGGGGCGCAAAAAGCCAGATAAAGGAAATAAAAATAGGCAGGTCTCGCCACTGCGAGACCGCTT
>Ga0007809_10000438_pt1 | contig 17479 bp, 16 predicted proteins | sample CryBogCBE02Aug07_FD_60383 | JGI IMG/M metagenome (GOLD analysis project Ga0007809, IMG submission 60383) | Freshwater microbial communities from Crystal Bog, Wisconsin, USA - CBE02Aug07 | ecosystem: Environmental > Aquatic > Freshwater > Lake | place: Crystal Bog, Wisconsin, USA | collected...
ATAGGCGTTTATCTGGTGGATGTCCTCGCCATCGGTGCAGGCGGCGGCGGTGGGAGCATTATCAATACGGGAAACTCCAAGGCGGCTGTTTTCTATTACGCATCTGGGCCGGCTGGTGGAAACTCATCATTTGGTTCGTCGGTCACAGCAAACGGTGGCGCTGGTCAAGCAATGACTAGCAACGCTACAACTATTTCAGCAGGGGGAACATACACGGTACCCGCGCTCAACTCGGGTGGGGGGAACGGCGGTCAAGGTTATTCGGGTGGCGGCGGTGCTGGTGGTTATGGCGGTTCGGGTGGAAACTCGCACTCCGCATCAGATATCGCCATCACCATTTCCACTATTGCAAGTGCCTCAAGCCAATCTCTAACCTCTCCACCAATGGTTGTGGCGACTACGCAAAACGCTGCCCTTATTACTACATCGTCAAATCACGGCTACTCCACTGGTGAAATTGTTTCCATCGCTGGAACTACGGGTTATTCGGGAACGGTGACGAGCGTGACAGCCAACGGAACCACCGGAACGGCAAACTTGTCAAGCAACGGAACCTATTTCCTCGCAAACGACACCATCACCTTTTCGGGCATAACGGACCAAGTTTCAGGAACGGTATCGACCCTTGCGACAACAAACGCAAGCAAAAACCCTACCTATACGGCCACTAATAACTTTATTGCTAGCGCAAATGTTCAGTTGAGTGGTGCTACATCTGTCGGAACAATCACCAAAGTTGGCGCAACAACTACGGTCATCACATACACCTGTAATAACACTTTGGCAAACGGACAATTAGTGACGATTACTGGGTTGAGCAATACCGCTTACAACATCACCGGCTTCGTCACAGGTCGCACTACGACATCCTTTACCATCACCGGAACTGGATTTACCGCCCTCACCGCCGTTAGCGATAGCGGAACCGTCTATCAAGGATACGGCAACCAACTAGTCACTTTGCTATCTGCTACTAGTACGCAGTTTGTGGTGAACCCAGTAGGCGCAAACGGTGCAGTTAGTTTGGCGGGAAACGCCAGCACCGCTTCGACTTCGCTAACCCCATCGGGAACAGTTAAGGCGACCCACCCCGCATCTCTGCTCACTACCTTTACGGTCACGGGAACGAGTACAGCAACTACGGTCACATTCAGCACAACGGGGTATTTTAATTTCCCTAGCCAAAACGGAACTGCTACGGATGGACCTAGCGGGGGTTTTGCCAATAGCACCGGAATTATTACATCGGTTCCATCTAGCAACTCTTTCTATTGGTATAAAAACGGAGCCTCAACTGGGCCGAGCCTCGGTGGAACTGTTACGCGAATCACCTCTAACGGAGTAAACGGTGGTGGTGGGGCCGGCTCTGACATCAATACGATTACCGGCACTTCCAATCTTGCCGGTGGCGGTGGCGGTGTATGGCTCAATGGATATGTCGCACCGACTACCTATAGTGGCTACGCAGGCGCTCAAAGCAATACCCAATATTTCCAAGGTGGTTCTTACTCCCTACCAATCACCTCTGCTCAAGACCAAGGAACGGGTGGAAACGCCATCTTTACGATGGCAAATGGATACAACCCCCTACTGCTCTTATCGGTAGGTCAACTAATCACCATCACTGGTTTGACTGGAACAAATCTCACTACATACAACTCCAACTTGTATGGAACAAACCACTACGCCATCACTTCCCTAACATCAACTACTTTTGCCGTAGCGTCGCAAAACTCTTCACCAGTTTCTGCCACTGCCCAGTCTGGGGCTTTGACATTTAGTACATACGGATACGCCAGTTACGGTGGATACGGAACTCCTACATCAACAAGCACGACTGGCGGTGCAGGCGGTCAGTTTGGAGGCGGTGGAAATGGGCCGCTCGGTAGTGGTGGTGGCGGAGCATTAGCGTGGGCGAACAGCATTAGCGTGACGCCCGGAACCTCCTACACAATTTCGGTTGGAGTTGGCGGTCAAGCACCGTTAACCACCCCGCCATCTCACTCCCTTGTTAGCGTTTCGGGAGGTGCTGGTGGTGCTGTTTACACATACGGAGGTACGACACAAGTTTTTTCCGTTGGTCAAACCGTCAATGTCTCTGGCGTAAGCAACTCATCTTTTAACGGCACTGGAATTATTATTAATGCCGTAGGTGGCTCATCGGGCGCATGGACATTTACCAACACCGGAAATACAACCGTAGGAACCGGAACTGGTGGAACAGCAACGGCAACGATTTTGTATTCAGGAACCGATGGTGGTGGCGGTCACGGTGTAGTTAGGATTATGTACGGCAATACCCGAGCCTTCCCATCAACCAACATCCTCTAAGGACATCGTGACATTTCCAAACCACATCATCGGCGAACACCTCTTAGATGAGAGTGGGCTACGAACGCTCAATCTTTATGCGACCAACGATGGTTATGTTGATATGACGAAGGGTGCGCTATTGGCGACCGCAACTAGTAGCGATAACTATGGCGATGCGATGGTGCAAGGTATTTCAGCAGATGACGATTTGTTGAGCATTGTCCAATGCGATTGGGCGAGCGATAGTGCTGGCTCGCTATGGGTGCGCGAACTAGCATCATCAACCCTTGCGATGAACGAGGTAAATAAAGGTATCGCTTTTATTGGAGAGTTTGCGGAAACGGTTATCAGCACTGGTGCCGCTACTCAGGCTACCGATTTTTTGCAGCCTAATTTAGATATCCCCATCGTAAAACTTTTAGTTCGTGGTGGGGCAACGGCGTATCACGGCGATGGGCAGGTTTTTGTCGTAGTTTCCATAAAGGCCAAACCATCACCAGTCATCTCTATCCGCGTAGCAAATGCCGTTCTTGATGCGATTTCATCAACTATCACTTCTCTCGATACGGACAAAGTGCTCGGTTCTATTTCGGGGAACCCTAGCGAACCCGGAGTGTGGGTAAAGAGCGATACCGATTCACCACTCAAAGTTGCGGTGGCGGGTGGCATGGCGCATATCGGAAACCCAATGGTTCCGTGTGTAGTTGATGTTATGGCTCTCGTAAACCTAAGTATTGACCTAGATGAGCAAGATAGCCTAATAATCCCATGTGGAACACCCGATAGCCCATTATCGGATTTGGCTAGTGCCGGAATCACCATTGACCCTAAGGTTTTTCGCATCGCTTTAGCAAAAGAACTTCTATCGGCACTTCAACCCCTACACACTACGCTCGGCCAATAAGGGCAGGATTTTCCAAATCTCGTGGCAAGATAGTGGGGAACCAAACCCGTTAGGAGTCAAAAGTGGCGCAGATTTACACCGATGTCGGCCTAAACCTTATTTTGTCGCAGATGGTCGGCGCTCCTTCGGCCCCTTCTACCCTCTACACCTATTGTGGTTTATGGACTGGTTCGCTTCCCTCTGAAGCGGCGACGATGGCGAGTGGAATCACCGAACTGTCGGCTGCGGGATACGCTCGCCAGCCCGCCCTCTTTACTTCGGGAAACATCACCACCGCAAAGAGTTGGAGTTCCTCGCCTACCGAAGGAACTGCCGGCCCTATTGCCGCTACGACCTCGAGCGCGGGTGCGAACGGCTACATCCTCGCCCTCGGAAACTCTTTCAGCACCGGCTCTTTTTCGCTCATCAAGCCCGGTATGTATGTAAACATCGTCGGTGCGAGTGGTGGAACCACCGGAACTGGCGCAGGAACTTTATTCATTGTGACCGCCGCTTCGGGAACTACCGTGACCCTCAACGCTTCGGCTAGTGGTTTCACCAATGGCGCAGCCGTGACCATCGGTGACGCAGTTTCGGGCCAGAAGGTCACATCGTCATCGGCCCTAACCTTTGGACCGGCGCAGGCTTCGTGGTCATCTGTGGGTGGCTACTTCATCGTGGCTGCGACTACATCAGCAGCGGCCTCGTCGGGAACCACCGGAACCCTTGTGTACGCCTCAACCTTTGCCGATGGCTCAACGCCGACGCTCGCCGTCAACGACACCCTCAACGTCACGCCTACTTGGTTGTTGAGCGCGTAGTCGGGGATGGTAGGGGCTTATGCCCATTATCTCCCGGCAATACTCAGTCTCAATCACCTACTACAACGGTGGTGGAACGACTGCCTTTGGTGGTTTATACGACCCGACACTCAGTCTCGGTATCCAATACTCAGTTATTGGCATCACGACCCTATCCGAAATCGGCGTTTCAGCACGAGCCAACCTTGTATCCAAGGTTTCGCCGTCAGTTCTACTTGATTACGCAGTAAATACTCGTAATCGCCTCTCTTTTGCCTTTCCCGAAACCTACTTATCGGAATCGGCTATTGATGTTCGGAACCGTGTCGCCAATCCCACAGCGATTTCTGCTGAAACCAACTTGTCGGTGGCAACCAACTTTGGAACGCATAATCCGGCATCTCTTTCCACTCTCGCCGAAGTCGCCGTCAACAACCGAGCCAAATCATCAAACGCATACTCGGCTTCGTCACTTATTTCAGCAACCGATGGCGTGTCTAGCCGCGCTCGAAACGCAATTTCGGCAGTCTCGGAACGCCTTGCGACAACGAGTTCCAAAGTTCTATCCCATGTAAGAGCGACAACTACTTACATTTCCCTTGTGGCCACCGACGCTCGCAAACGAACATCCAAAAAGTATTCCTCATCTATCCAATCACCAAACTCGGTAGGGGCTTCCAACCACGCCTACAACGAGGTCGGGGATAGTGGCGCAACGCCGTTTACGTTTATCTATCCCCATACGACTACTAATGGTTTTACCTTGACCGGAACGCCTATTGCTGGCTCAACCACTATCACTTACTTCATACCAACTGACGGTGAGTTTTTGGGAAGCGAGTTTGTTTTCCAATACTCGGGCGGTGGGTCAGTGGTCATACCTATTTTGTCACAAATTAGCGAAACCGTTACGCGCACCGGTGCGCCGTATTCCTCTGCCACCCTTGCTACGCCACTACCTAGTGGTTTGATTTATACGAGTGCTTATGTCGGGTATCCCCCTTACCCACCGGGCGTTGAGGTCACAGTTGATACTCGAGCAACGGTGATGCCACGTAGCGTATCTGCTAACACGGCCAACTTCCAAACTTCGGCAAGGTCGGCGGCGTTTGTTGCCACAGCCGTTTCAGCACTAAACGAAGTTGCCGTATCCACTCGTGCTACCTATAAATACTTTGCGATTCCCGCAAGTCTTATTCCAAACTCGGCGAGTTCATCTTTCTCCACTCGCACTCATATCGGCGTATCAGCAGAAGTTATTGCATCGGCTTCGTCAAGGTTGTCAAGTTATAGCAAGGCTCCGATTTCCATCCTCACGGAAATCCAAACCTCAAAACGCTCAATAATGGCTACTCGTCGTGGGGTAAGTGCTGAAACAATGGTCCAAACTTCTAAGCGCGCACGAAACTCCAATAAGACTGGGATTACGCAGGTGCAAAACATCGCTTCATCACAACGCCAAAGCGCAAAACTGCGAGCCGTCGCATCAGCACTTAGGGAAACCGCAGTAGGCGTTCGCTCTCTCGCCCACTCGGAAGTGGCCTCTAGTTCCCTCTTTGAGGTAGCGACATCGACCTACTTCATCCACCTCATCATCGTCACTGCGCCGATTATTTTCCAAGATGCCTACGACACCCTGACGCAGCAAGATGCCGGTCCAAGCAGTTTTGCTGAAACGGCAAATGCCACCTTTACGGAAACGGCGGCCCCTGTGACTTTTGAGGATGGTGGGGTATCCTCTTACTCTGAGAGGAAATGGAACAATACCTAATGCCCGACACTTTGGAATACCCCACACCCGCCGCTTCGCTCCCCGATGCGAACTTTCTCTGGCTTGATTCCACCGGCAATCCCCTTGATTTCAGCACAGGTTGGACTTTCCAGATGAAAATCGGCCAACCCCCGAACCCCGCGCAAATCATCAAGACATCGGGCATCAATGGGTTTACGAGCATCAATGGTTCATCCAACCTCGTTGTCGTGTGGGCTCAAAACGAACTCTCGAGCCTCTCGTCGGGTCGTTGGTATTTCCAAATCACTGCGACACAAACGGATGGAAGCGGGTATCAGCGCATCCTCACCGGCTCTATGCGTTTTGACTTCGCCTCAATGTAAGGGAGAGAACTATGTCGTGGACCTACTCAATGAACCCCGGCTCATCGCCAAAGGACACCGTTCGCTACCTCATTGGTGATACGAACATCGACAACCAGATGGTTCAAGATGAGGAAATCCAATTCAACCTCGCCGAGGTGAATAACGAACCGTATCGTGCGGCTTCTAATACTTGCTACAACCTCGCCGCTTACTTCACCGGCCTTGCCCAAAGCGAGAGCAAGAGTGTTGGTGGGCTATCTATTTCCAAATCTCTGGGCGACCGAGCGCAGCGTTACGAGCGTTTGGCTAAAGACTTGCTGATTCGTTCGCGCCGCGTTGCGCCCCCGACAGGAAATGCAGACCCACGCGCTCTCGGTGCGGAGTTTAAGATTCCGGGCGAGTTTGACCCCTACTACGCCACTCCGAATACGTGGCCGAGCGATTCAGTCACGGGTGTCACCACGACCTACGGAACTGGATACAACCCCGATGACCCTGCTACGGGCGGAACCGAAGTTAGCGAATAATGTACGAAACGCCAGAAATCGCAACTACGGGCATTGACCCAGACCTTCTGGCGTTGATGACCCAAACCATCGTCGTTGAGAACATCGTGGCTAACCCCGGTGTCAACGGCACAGTGGTGTTAGACGGCTACGGTCGCCACGCAGTCGGTTCAGATGGAACTAGCGATGGAACCGTCCAATACGGAACACCAATAACTATCAAGTGCCGACTTGAGTATCAGATGAAGGTGGTCCCCGGACCAGATGGGCGTGACCGCTTTAGTTCTGGCCGCGCCTACCTCGCTGGCTTCTACCCAAACATCACCACCGAAGCGCGCGTGACCGTTCCAAACCAGACCCAACTTGCGCTCAAACATCCAGTCCTTATGTTTATCGAGAATAACTTTGACGAGAATGGGTTAGTGGGCTACAACACGACCCTTCACTTTGAGTAGGTGCTGAAATGCTTACGGCAACTGCGACATTTGACCTATCCAACTTCCAGCGCATCAAAAAAATCGTTCCGGGCGTGAGCCTCGTCATCAAGGATGCCCTTGACGAATACGCCGAAAAGGTGCTTGCTGAAAGTCAAACCCTTGTTCCGGTGGAGACTGGCAACCTTCGTGATAGTGGCGAGATTGACTATATTGATGTGGGCGGTGGCAACTTCCCCCAAGTGGCTATTACTTACACTGCTGATTATGCCCTTTACATCCACGAGGACTTACAACTGAACCACCCCAACGGCGGTCAAGCGAAGTATCTTGAGCAACCGATGAATGAGGATGCCCCCGAACTCATCAAAAACATCCAAACTCGCATCACCAACTTGATTATGGGCGAATAATGACGAACCTTCTAGATGCCTTTGGAACTTATTTGCCGACGCAAATAACTGTTTCCAAATACGGAACAACGCAGGGTCTTGTGCTCGGGCAGAACCTTTTTCTCGGTCGCCTTCCAGCCGAAGCCCCTAACTCGGCGGTGCTGATACAGCAATACGCCGCTGGCGCACCCACCTTTACGATGGGAACTGCGGTCTTTGCTCTAGAGAACCCTCGTATCCAAATCCAAGTGCGAGGCGAACCCGAGGATTACCCCGGAACATGGTCATGGACCCGAGCCATCCAATACGCAATGGGGGCGTTCACCTCAATTACGACGCTTGACGGCCTAACTATTTTGCGCGCGGAACCCACGAGTGCTCCAAATCCGCTACCTTATGATGATGCCAACCGACCCAAGTTCACCATCAACTTCCAAGTCACAGTCGCGCCCTACTGAACTTGAGGCTCTTAGAGCAACCCTTCTAGCGGCCAAAACCGCCGCTATCGCATCTATTCGCGCCCTCGAGGTAGTGGAAGCGTTTATCGGTCATGCTGAACCCGAGCCGATAGTTGAGGTAAGACAAGAGGGATGCCAGCACGACAAGGCGATTGAGTTTACGACGCAGGCCGGAACCTTCCGTGTGTGCGAGTGTGGTGAACAATGGCAAGTAATGTAATCAGGGTATTAGTATCCGATTTATTGTTATGTGCTAAACTAGTGTTTGGTAAAGGAGATACCAATGGCTAGACGTGAAACAGCAGTAATCACTCCCCACTACACGCCGACCTATCAGGTGGCTACCGAGTGGGATGGCATACAAGTAGGCGATTCCGTCAAGGTGGCGGGCGAGCGAGGCGAGTTCACCTTCGTTAAGGTCCACACCCGAGATGGCGAAGTCACCGATGTCATCGTTCACGGTGGCGTTTACGGTCACATGACCATTCGAGCCTTCTACCCCCACCGTGTTAGCAAGGCAACTCGTCGTAAGCGCAATATCCGAAAGGCTGATGACCAGTAGGTTTTTCCAAACCTAGTGATACGATTTGCCGTAAAGCAACTCCACTAGGGAAGGCGAAAATGGCTAAGGCGAAGCAGGTGGCGTATCTCGTTACCGACAAGTCACCATTGTCCTACAACGGCAAGACCGCCGCTTGTGGGGATATCGTCACGGACATCCCCGGCGAGAGCGTTTCGTGGCTTCTCGCTGATGGCTTTATCCAAATCTCTAGCAACCCTGCGCCTGACACTACATCAGACTCCGCACCAACCAACGCTACGCCCGATGCGAGTGCTGAAACTACCGATGGCGGTAGCAACTAATGGCTACGACTACGGCTCCTGTTTTTCTCCACGGTAAGAACACTCGGGTTATCTTTGTAAATCCGACCTACACCGGTGCAACCCTTATTGCGAACACCACTAGCGGCTCAACGCAAATCGTCGCCGTTAGTTCGACCTATTCCGTGTCTATCGGCCAGCCCATCTCTGGCTCTGGTATCCCCTCTAACACCACGATTACGAACATTATGGGGCAAACCATTACCTTGTCTGCAGCGGCCACCGCAACGGCTTCTGGCGTGTCTTTGACGGTTTCTAGCACCGGCATCGGCTATGACATCTCGCCCTTCTTCAATGATGTCAGCGTCGCGTTCCAGCATATGGCTGACGAAACTACAACTTTTCTCCAAAACGGCTTTAAGACCTACATCGCCGGCCTCAAGGAAGGCACGATTACGATGTCGGGCTTTTATGACGGAACCGTATCTGGTGTGGACTCCATCCTCGCAACGGCGGTAGCCAACTCTGCTGATGAGACTGCCATTGTTTTCCCTGCTGGCGGCATCACTGATAACGAGTTGTGCTTTATGGCGAAGGTCCTCGAGACTAAGTATGACCTCAAATCGCCCATCTCTGGGATTGTCACTGCTGAAATGGATTTGCAGGCCGATGGCGGCGTATGGCGTGGGCGAGGTAAGTATCTCACCGTGTCTAGTTCGGGCAATACCCCTGCCTACACGCCGTTTCCCGCGGCCTCGGCTGGCACAGCATCCACTACTAATGGTGGTCTTTTAGTTCTCGGGATTGCATCAACGACTGGCACCGGCACATGGTCATTGGTATTTCAGCACTCCCAAGATGGAACCACATGGGTTAGCGGAACGCCCCCTAACACTGGTGGCAACCTTGTGACCGATGGCGCTATTGGCGCTCAAGTGACCACTTTGACCGGAACCATTTATCAATACACGCGCCTTGCGTACACGCTTACCGGAACCGGAAGCGCCACTATCTACTTCGGGTTCGCCCGATACTAGGAAAGGAATAGACCATTATGGCTACTTCAACCACTTCACCTACCTTCCAACACGGTAAGAATGCGTTTCTCGCACTCGGTTACGATGTTGGTCTGACCGGCGGCGTGTTGGTTCAGGCGACTACGACCTCAACCACCGCCTCTGTCGCTATCTCGGGCGCTGGAACCGGAACGCTGCTGACCTCAAATAACGCTATGACCTACGCGGGTGCGGGTGCGAGCATTTACGGTGCGTTTATCGGCCAGACGAGCACGCTCACGACTAATAACGCCCTCGTGGGTGCTGTTCCGGTCTATGGAACGGCCTTGTCCTCAACCGCGATGACCGTGACCTCGGCTAATGTTCCCGCCATCGCTGGCACGAACAATGTGACCCCGATGGTAAACATCTCGCAGTGGCTCAACGATGTCTCTTTCCCGCAGGCTATTGAGGCGCAGGAAACTACGACCTTCTCTGCATACGGCGTAAAGACCTACATTATGGGTCTTAAGGGCTACACCATCACCTTCGCGGGCCACTTTGACGAGAGCCTCGCTTCGTCGGGCTACGCCGGTGGTATTGATGCGATTATGGCCGGCATCATCAACTGGCAGAACGTTGGCAACTTTGTTCAGTTTGTGTATGGTCCTGCGACCCCCGGTGCTTTCACCGGCCTCACGGCTGACACGAAGTACTACGGTCAGGGCATCTTGACGAAGTATGACCTCAAGAGTGGCGTAAATAACATCGTGACCTTTGATGGTGAAATCCAAGTGTCCGGTCAGGTTTTCCGCACTACACTCTAGGCAAACCCTAGTTAGGAGCCTTTCCAAATGTCACTTCTGTCCGACAAGATTTTTGCTACCGATGACATCGATAGCGAGAGCATCTACATCAAGCAATGGGATGTCACCCTTCTGGTGAAGTCGCTCACGGCAAAGGCTCGCGCGTCGATGATTGACGCTGCGATGTCGAGTAGCAACGGTCAGTTCAATGTTCAGCAGATTTTGCCGGACCTTGTTATCCAATGCACCTACGACCCCGAAACGGGCGAGCGCGTGTTTTTGGACAGCGACCGCGAGGCAGTGATGGCAAAGGCCGCCCCTGCGATTGAGGAAATCGCTACCGTTGCGATGCGCTTGTCAGGTATGACCGACGAGGCGGTGGAAGCGGCGGGAAAAGACTCTTCGCTAACCCAGAGCGTCGCTTCATCTTTGAGTTAGCAGAGAAGTTGGGGAGAACCGTTAGCGAACTACTTGACGGTTCTCCCTCGCATCGGCCACTTTCAGCAATGGAATTGACCGAGTGGCAGGCAGTGTGGCAGATACGAGCCCATGAACAAGAGCAGGCAATGAAGGAAGCGAGAAACGGTTAGCAATAGTTAGTGGAAAGGTGGTGGTGAAATGAGTATGGACCTACGTGGCCGCATCCTGATGGATGACTCAAGCGCCAAGACCGCACTAAATAATGTTGCTGACGCCGCCAACCAAGCCGCCGACAAGATTATTGCGGAGTTCAGCCGCGCCAAAGAGTTCATCGGTAGGACTATTGGTTTCGTTGGCCTTGCTACGATTTTTGATAAATCTATTGAGGCCGCATCACGGATGCAGGCTCTCCAAGCCACTCAAGCGACACTGCTGACGAACCAAGGCGTTGCGAGCAAATACAACCTCTCCATCAGCGAGAAGCAGTATGAAACTAACCGCGCCAACGGTCAGTTCACCCAAGACTTCTACTCAAAGATGTTGGATAGTCAGGCGACCTACCTCTCTATCCAAACTGGTATCAATAAGGCACAATTAGTTCAGGCACAAACTCTCGCCCTAACGAATAGCGACATCGCCAAACTCGTTACTGCGGGTCCTTTGGTTGCCGGTTCTCTCGGTGCGGTCAACGGTCCGCTTCACGGTATCCACCAGAACTTCCAATTGTTCCTAGCGGATGCCACTAACCTTTCAGCAACTATGGCTGGCGGTCACGGTGGCTCGGTCACTTCATCGGCTCGTATGTTAGGCCGTATCTTGTCGGACCCTGCTCGTCGTATGTCGGCAATGACTCGTTATGGTTTCACCTTGTCGCAAAACGAGCAGATGCGTATCAAGACTTTGGAAAGCACCAACGGTCTATACGCGGCTCAGGAAGCGATGTTGGCGGCCATCAACAACCACATCAAGGATGCTGCTCAAAACGGAACATCACCAGTTGAGCGACTCAAGAATGACCTACAACTCGTCTATACGAGCCTCGGTCAAGGGCTCTTGCCGTTCTTTGATGCCCTTGCTAACCAAATCACGGGCTTTGTGACCAGCCTTTACCCTTTGTTCAAGGATGTCGGTGATGCGTTTGGGCAGGTCCTCAATATGGGTGGTGCGGCTCTCGGAACAATCATCACCGCTATCAAGCCTTTGATTGACCTCTTTACTAATTCATTTTTGCCCGCCCTTATCGGCGTTCTCCAACCGCTTCTCACATTGGCATCAGCAGTGCTTGAACCTATTTCCAAAGCACTTCTAATCATCGTCGGAACTGGCTCGGGTATGAATACCTTGTCGGGCATTTTTGCGACGATGGCGGCATCTATCTCCAAGAACCTTATGGTCGGCGTAAATGCCATCGCCCAAGCGTTTCAGCAAATGGCAAAAAACGGAGCCTTGACCTCAATGATGAAGTCGTTGGTTGGCGTTTTTGCGGCCCTCGAGCCGATTATTCCAAACCTCGCATTGGCTTTCGGAAACCTTCTCGCTGCCGTCGCACCGCTACTCGTAGCGATGGGGCCGGCGTTGGTGAAGGTGATGCAGGTATGGGCAGACCTTTTGGTTGCTTTGGAACCCGCCCTCATCGTCATCATAGATGCCATCGCCAAACTAGTGACATGGATGACTGGCAATAAGGGGCTAACCCAAGCCATCGCACTTCTCGTCGCCGTATGGTTTACCAAGAGTATGTTCCTCACGCCGATTATGGCGATGGGAGAAGGTATTAGTGCTGTTATTGGCAAGGTCATCGGGTTAGGCGGCGAACTCAAGAGCGTGGGTGGCATCATCGGCTCTCTCGGCAAGACTGGTGGCGGTTCATTTGTCCAACGCTTCAAGTTGGCGGGTGAGGCTGGTGAAACAGGTTTGAGCCGTCTTTCTACGGCGCACCACTTACGCACGAAGCGTTCAGAAGCGTTGTCTCGCGACCTCGCTACTCGCGCAGAGCAAATCGAAAAGGCTCGTGCTGAACGCATCGCTACCTATAAGGACAAGTTGGAAAACGGCATGTTCAAGAAGCACGCCGCCAAAATGATTGAGAAGTTAGAGAAAAAGGAAGGCAAGACATGGGTAGAACGCCTAACCAAGTCTGCTGGTCGCGACCTCGAGGAAGTCGGCAAAAAGGGCGGCAAGTTCGGTCTGCTGAAACACCTTTTTGGTTTTGGCGGTGCGCTCGGAAGTATGGAAGTTCCGAAGGTCGCAACGGACCAACTCTCTGCGACCAATAACCTCGTAGCGGCTTTGGTGAACCTCACAAACGCCATCAACTCTGGTGCGATGGGCGGTGGCGGTAACTCTATTGAGAACCAAGTCAAAGACAAAATTGAGAATAAGGTCAAGGAAGAGGTCAAGAAAAAGGCCGAAGGCAAACTCAAGTCGTGGGTTGAGAATAAAGTCAAGGGCAAACTCGGCAACGCTCTCAAGAGATTTGGAAAGTTTGGTGCTGGTGAAGCCGAAGCGGGTGGCGAGGCGGTGGCCGAAGGTGCTGGTGAAACAGCACTCGTCGGTGGAGGCGAGGCCGCTGCTGAGGGTGGAATCCTCGCCGCTGGTGCTGCGAGTGGGGCCGCCACATTGGGTATCGGTCTAGCCGTTGCTGGTGTGACCGTCGCCTATATGAAGTGGCATAAGCAAATCAACCACTTCATCGGTCAGACCGCACATCACATTTGGAACGGTGTCAAGGATGTCGCCAAGTGGGGTGACAAAACAGCACAGAACATCGCCCACCATGTCGCTAACGCTGGTAAGGCAATTGTTCACTTTGGTGAAGGCGTTGCTAAGCATGCGTGGGATGGAGCAAAACACGTCGCTAAGTTTGGAATGGGCCTTGCCAAGTCGGGTCTAAAGGCTGCGGGAACGATTCTCCACGGCGTAGGTAGTGCTATCGGTGGCTTTTTCGGCGGTCTATTTGGCGGTGGCGGTGGTGATTCGCACTCTGGTGGCAACGCCTCACACATACAAGGCTTAGGCAAACTTAAGGAAATGCACTTTACGGGCGGGGCTCTAAATGTCCACATCGTCAGTTCGTCGGAGAAACTCGGCGTGGCTATGGCTCGAGGCATAGAGAAGCACAAGCGGCCCATCGCATCCGAAGCGGCGATGCGCAATGGCGGTTTGGCGGGTATTGCCGCTGCTGAAATGGCGTTGATGGTTAGCAAGAAGCGTCAGGCCGAACATCGTGGCGAAATCAAGGTCAATATTGAGCCGGGTTCGTTTGTTGTCAATGTTCACGGTTCTATGGACCACGCCACTATGAAGGAAGTCAAGCGCCATGTTGGTGAACAGTTTAAGGAACTCGAGCGAAGCCTCAAGGCTTTAGGCAGGTAAAACTTCCAAAGTAGCGATAGAGTGGGGTGCTAATGAAAACCCTCACCTCTACCCCGACTAAGGCCAAGATTGACCCTAAGTATTGGGTTATCAACGGTGCTCCCGATGGTGCGACGGCGCAAAACGACACGACGCGCCTTAGTTGCTCGGCGGTCCGAACTGCTGATACAAACATCTATCAAATCCACGTGGACAATGTGGCGAAGTTTTTTAGTGGGGTCACGGGTCTTTCGCAGGATACCTACGCTGCGCCTTATTCGTATTCACCTAGCGGCCTATGGTCATCGTTTCTGCCTATTTACGCCTATAACGGCGACAACTTCGTATTCGTCAATGACACCAACGGATTTTCTGCCGGCCAAGAACTTATAGTTCTCGAGGGCGATAGCGCCACCGGAGTTTCACCAGCCTTTTACTCCGAATGGGGTCAGGTAGGCACAGCCGGCCAAATCCCGACTATCAATAACAACAGCGTCACCTACTACTCCGATGCCACAAAAGTTCCTACGCCGGCCAATGTTGCCGCAGGAACCGACACTAGTTTTTATCTCACATGCTCTCCGGCCACGCCGACAAGCCTCATCACCGGCCTTATCCCCGACTGGTCAGTTGATTATGTCCAGTCCGTAAATACGACAACTAATACCATCACACTTTGGAACGCCGCATCTGCCGTGAGCAGTTGGGCCGTTGGGCAAATCGTGGTCAACCAAGATGGCGTGTATCTCGGAACTATTACGAGCATCACCACTTCGGGCGGCTACACGGTTCTCGGATTTGGAAACACGGCATCAACGGGTATGTGGTCATCGGTGGACCCTACGAGCAACCTAACTGGAATAGAGGGGCAAAATAATATTTACTCAGCATCCTCAACATCTGGTAGCAATACCCTTATTGGGCCGTGGAATGGCACTGGGTCAAATAATGTTCAGATGGTCGCTGGTTCGGTAATCACCTGCCAGACATCTGGCGTTTTGCCCGCAAATACGACGATTACGGGTTCCTACGCAACCGGAACACTCTTTGGAACTGGTGGCGAAACCGACTACCTAACACTTAGTAATAACGCTTTGCTCACTGGTTCCTATACCTTCCAAATCAGCAAGCCTATTTTTGGCTCAAAGATTTCTACTGATATGGTCGGCGGGACAATCACGGCTATTTCTTGGGTCGGCGGTTCCTACACCATTACAGCAAACCTCGCACCCGGAAGTAATGTGGTATCCATCGGCCAAATTGTGTGGCGAACCTCGAGCAGCATTTATGCGAATAGTGGATACGATTCACCAGAGTTCGTTGGACCCATAACTAGCGTTTCTGCCGACTTTGACGGCAAGGCACAAACTCTTAGCGGGCTCGGAAGTTGGGCGTTGGGTTCTAACGCACCTCTCGGTGGATACCCCGATGCCGGTGCAAAGTTCACCGTATCTGTTTCAGGGGCTCCGACAAGTTTATGGTTTGGAAATAGAGGTGCAGGAAGTTTTCCGACAAGTGGCGATGCTTTCTTTGCTTACACGCCGTCAAAGGCTTACACCGGAATAATCACCACGCCCGGCAATAATACTTACAAGGTGCAGTTGGGTCCAACGCCACCCTTCTACTGCTGGCAAGACCCTACGCCTTTTGGAAGTAATCAAGCCGGTTCCAATGCCGATGGCAACGGTGGAACGGGCGGCAGTATGTGGTTCTACCCATACTTCAAGACCTTGATGATTTCAGCAAACATCTCCAATTGGGCATCTACGCCTGTGGCGAAGTTTGTGAGCATCTCTCACAGTGCGCAGACGGTTGTGACCTGTGATGATACGACGATTATTAGCCAACTCCTAGCGGCAAACCCTAGCGGCCTATGGCTCGTTTTCCGAGGTGAAGCGAGCGTCAATACGACCTCAAAGTGGAAGGTTCTCGCCGTGACCGGCACAAACACTTTTACGGTTGACTCATCATCATCAACAAACTACGCCGTTCAGCAAAACGCCTACTCCAACGGTGACAACCAAAATAACATCTACCTCTGGGAGATGACCCCATCATCGGTGAGTGCATCTACCTACTATTGGAACATCCCGATGTCTTCGGCTATTTCGGCATCCACCTACAACGGAACCGGCTCGGGTGTAGTGACCGTCAATAATGGAACTATCGGTGGCGTTCACCTCAGTGGTACAACCGTAGGTTCCTACTCACTCGGCAAGAGATGGATTGGCACGAACACTGCGGGAGATTTGGAAGCCCTCACTATTGACCAAGTAGGTTCTCGTTTTACCACAAGCCTCTACACGGATGTTCAAGGTGGAGTATCTACTTCATTTGTCGCATCACCAGCACCGGCGCAAATTGCCGTCGAACTCTCCGTGACTTTTGGACAAACCGGCCAGAATACGAACACCCTCTATACCCTCAAGGGAAGTGGAAGCGCGGCCCCGACCACCGGCATCACTAAGGGGATGCTTGTCACCGGAACCGGTATCCCCATCGGAACTGTCGTGACTGGGTTTGGAACTCAAATAATTAGTGGTGCAACCTACAACACCATCATCATCTCTAATAACCCCACGGTAGTGAGTGCGAGCAACGCTAGTGGTGGCAATACCTTGTCCTTCACCACCAATGTAATGAACTTGACCGCCGACATCACGGGCAATACGAGTGTGGCTATCGTCGGTTCGGGTGCTACCCAAGAGGCGGTTCTTCTGGCCGGTTCCTACACTTCGCTAGATGGTTCAGCAAATAATGTTCCGATTACATGGCAACTTGTGGCCGGCACTACTTTTCGCTTTGACCACTTCGCCGGAGAGCCGATTTATACGCCCAATGTCCTTTGCTATAGCAACCCCCTTGCCAATGACCACGGCATCGACACGCCGGTTGTCGGTTCGCCGGATAACAGCACAACTACGAATGCGACATCCGCTACCGCTTTGATAGCGCAGAATATCTAAGGGGGAATAATGACATCAATCACCACAGATGCCTACCTCGACTTTGATGAGCCGTGGATTCAGGTCGGGAATAACGGCAACCCCAACATCGACACGGTTCTCACTCGTAGCGTCGTATCGGGCGATGAGAACATCATCGTGGATAGCAACTATGGGTTTCCGATTTCCTACCCACAGGTCATCTCATCGTTTAGTGCGACAAATAACTTGATGCTCCACGAAATCGGGCGGCT
>Ga0007809_10000439_pt1 | contig 17477 bp, 15 predicted proteins | sample CryBogCBE02Aug07_FD_60383 | JGI IMG/M metagenome (GOLD analysis project Ga0007809, IMG submission 60383) | Freshwater microbial communities from Crystal Bog, Wisconsin, USA - CBE02Aug07 | ecosystem: Environmental > Aquatic > Freshwater > Lake | place: Crystal Bog, Wisconsin, USA | collected...
GCAGAATACTCATCGATTGCCAGTGTCCTTTGGGTACGGTAGTAGTCAATGAAAGCCTGACTTAAATATTTAACATCCGTGGCGGCCAGGTTCAAGCCCTTGGCGCCTGTTGGGGGAACAATGTGGCAGGCGTCTCCAGCTAAAAATAAACGACCATGTCGCATTGGCTCGGCCACATAACTCCTGAGCGGGGCAATGCTTTTTTCAATGGACGGTCCAGTGACCATCCTTTGGGCCAACTCTGGATCGAGACGACTCTTGAGTTCTTCCCAAAATCGATCATCTGACCAGTCCGAAACTTGGTCGCTCATTGGACACTGAACATAATAACGACTGCGGGTTAAGGAACGCATAGAGCACAGTGCGAAGCCCCTTTCGCTGTTGGCATACACAATTGCGTGGGGAGAGACTGGTGGCACATCGGCCAAGACGCCTAGCCACCCAAAGGGATAAACACGCTCAAATTCTTGCAAGATGTTTTTGGGAATGTGTTGACGCGCTATTCCATGAAAGCCGTCGCACCCCGCTATGAAATCACATTCAATGGTTTGCCGTTGGTTTTGATCCGCTAACTTGAAGGTGATGCTTGGGTGATTGTCCTCAATGGTGTGCAAGTCGACCTCTTCGGCTCGGTAAAACGTTTGCAGGCCCATTGAGCTGCGTTGCTCCATTAAATCCCGGGTGAGCTCGGTTTGTCCGTAAGCCGTGACTACCTTACCCCCAGTTAAGCGAGTGACTTCTATGGGGTGACGTGTGTTTTTAAAAACCAGGTCAATGCTATTGTGAACTATCCCGCCCTCGCTCACGCCTTGACCCACGCCTGCTTCGTGAAGTAAATCCACACTCACTTGCTCCAAGATTCCGGCCCGAATTCGGCTCAAAACATATTCGGGGCTTTGACGTTCAAGGATGATATTGGATATACCGGCCTGGTTAAGCAATGCCCCCAGTAGCAAACCGGCTGGGCCTGCTCCGACGATGGCGACTTGAGTTTTAAGGGTTGTCATGTTGTGCTCACAGTTTGGTTTTAGGGGCGATGCAGTGCGGACAAAAATGCTTTTGTTCTCTCTTGCTGGGGTGAATTGAAAAAGGTCTCAGGAGCGGCCTCTTCGATCATCTGGCCTTGATCCATCAAAATCACACGAGAAGCCACAGATCGGGCAAATCCCATCTCATGCGTCACGCACAACATGGTCATGCCCTCGCTTGCCAAATCGATCATGACATCTAAAACTTCTTGAACCATTTCTGGGTCTAGGGCAGAGGTAGGTTCATCAAAGAGCATGATTTTGGGCTTCATGCAGAGGGCTCTCGCGATGGCCACGCGTTGCTGCTGCCCACCTGAGAGTTGGGAAGGGTATTTGTGAGCTTGCTCAGAGATATGGACCCGCTTGAGCTCCTTGAATGCAGTGTCTTGGGCCTGCGCCTGAGTGAGTCCTTGCGTTTTCTGAGGGGCGAGGGTGAGATTTTCTAGGACCGTCAAGTGTGGAAATAAATTGAATTGTTGAAAGACCATTCCTACATCTTTGCGAATGGCTTGAATGGCTTTGAGATTTTCGGCCAAGGCATGACCGTTCACGATCAGTTCTCCCTCTTGGAAAGATTCAAGAGCATTCACGCAGCGTATTAAGGTCGATTTTCCCGATCCAGAGGGCCCACAAATAATGACGCGCTCACCTTGATGAACTCTGAGATTGATATCTTTGAGTGCATGAAAGTTTCCATACCATTTGTTCACATTCTTGAATTCAATCAAGGTCTCGTTACCTGGGATCATGGTGCGTTGTGGGTTTAGTCAATAAAAGAACAATGGGTTAACTCATCGCTTTGTAAGTCGATTTTCTAGATTTTGGCTGATTTGAGACAAGGTAAAGCAAAAAAAGAAGTAAATGGCTGCGATAAATAAATAGCCCTCCAATTTATATGCACGCCAGTTGGCATCTCCATTCAGTGCCAGGCCCAGGGAGCCCGTGAGTTCGTACAAGCTCACAATGGTAACCAATGAAGTGTCTTTAAAAATAGCAATGAAGTTGTTGACCATGCCAGGAATAATGTGAGTAAGCGCTTGTGGGAGGATGACGTAGCGCTGTGTTTGCCAGTAGCCTAAGTTCAAGCTCTGTGAGGCTTCCTGTTGGCCTTGATCTACGGCTTGAAGTCCTCCCCTAACGACCTCTGCGGTGTAGGCGGCTGAAAACAAAGTGATGCCTAAAAGAACCCGAATTAAAACATCTGGTGTTTGTAAGCTTGGGAGCAAAAGCGGAAACATAAAGCTGGCCATGAATAGGACTGAGATTAAAGGAACCCCTCGTACCAACTCAATGTAGAGCACGCAAATTGATCGGATGATGGGCATCTCACTTGTTCTGCCCAATGCCAAAAGTATGCCCATTGGGGTTGCCAAAGCAATAGAGCCCAAAGAAAGAATGAGTGTCAGCGGGAGTCCACCCCAAAGCTCTGTGTCTACGTGAGGCCAAATTTGGAGAAACGATAGTCCAAACAAACTACCAGACATCAGTGTGTGAAAACCTACAACGCTAAAGCACCAAGCGCCAAGCGTGAAAGGTCTGTTTGAGGGTGTCCAGACAATTTTATTGACACTCAAAGCGAGCATGGTAAGTGTGAGAACGCATGCAGTTGCACTTCTCCACTGCTCCTCAAAGGGGAAACGACCCCAAAGGATCAGGCGAAACTTCTCTCCAATGACTCCCCAGCATGCTCCCTCACCGCGTGCGTTTTGACAAGCGGCCTCATCAATTTGAAATACCGCATGAATCACTCCCCAGTTGAGCGCCAACATGAGAAACTGAAGAGCTAGAAGTGCCACTCCGACACTGAGCAGTGCATCGAGTGGGTGTGTAGTTATGAATTTCCAAAACTTGACCAGGAGTGTGTTGGCCTTTTCGATACGCTTGGGGGCAGGGCGAGCGGCTACCCAAGAGTACACCTGAGTGTTGGCTCCTTGTGAGTCAAGTGCTGCCGTATCTTGGTTTCTCGCTTGGGAGGTCATGCTCTTTGGGTGAGTTTAAGGGGCGCGAAGTCATCTCCCTTTTTTAAATAATGACGCACTTTGTCGTTGGTGCGGTTCATCCCCCAAGCAATAACCAACGAGAGAGTGAGGTAGACCAACATTAATATTGCAATACATTCCAAAGCGCGACCTGTTTGATTCAATGCGGTATTGGCAATGTTAACCAAATCTGGATAGCCCACCACCACTGCCAAAGAAGAGTTTTTAACTAGGTTGAGGTATTGATTGGTCAGGGGTGGGGTAATCATTCTGGCTGCTTGTGGCAAAACAACCCAGCGCTTGATCTGCCAAGGTGTGAGCGCCAAGCTTTGCGCTGCTTCTATTTGTCCTCTTGCCACAGATTGAATACCAGCGCGCACAATCTCAGCAATGAATGCACTTGTGTAGAGAGACAAGGCAAGTGTGATCGATAAAAATTCTGGCGACCAGTTAAAGTCTGTATGCACGCCTTGTGGATCAAACACTGGGCGACTCCAGATCCAATGTGAACTTAACGTGGGATTACCTTCGGGGCTTTGTAGCCAAATAAAGCCAGGATAAGCAAACCCTTCTTGACTGAGATAAAAGTGGTGAAACCAGCTATAGGGTTCTGTTGAGGGTGGCAAATACTCGACCAATAAAACATACCACATGAGCAATTGAATCATGAGCGGAACGTTTCGAATGAGCTCGATATAGGTGCTGCAAAAAAGCTTGATTAATGGGTGTAAAGATCCTCTGCCCAAGCCAACCCAAAGTCCCAGCACACTGGCTAAAACTAGTCCACATAAAGAGACTTTGAGGGTGTTGAGTAGGCCCACTAGAAATGCTTGCCAGTACGTTTGAGAGCCATCAAAGGTGATCAAAAAGGTCTCGCCAATGTCAAATCCTGCGGTATCGGATAAGAAATCAAATCCTGATTGAATACCTCGTTGTTTAAGGTTGATCCAAGTATTGTGGCCTAGCCAAAAAAGTGCAGCACCTAATAAAATAAGCACCACGGCTTGATATAAATACAAGCGGTAACGTTTGTGGTTCCACAAGTGAGTCAGTGTATTCAAGGATGTTTTCTTTAGCGAATGTGAAGAAATCTAAACTAGGTTGATGATTAGCGTAGCGCAAAAATACAGATATACATCAACTTGAATTACCGGATGGGCATGGCGTATTGCAAACCACCGCGAGTCCAAAGCGCATTCAGACCACGTTTGAGTGCAAGCGGAGTCTTTTCGCCAACATTGCGATCAAAAATCTCAGAATAGTTACCGACTTGCGCAACTGCCCTAGCGATCCATTCGCGATCGAGTCCTAACAACTTGCCCATGTCATCAGACTTCCCCAAAAGACGCAAAACGGCAGGATCGGTGCTCTGGTTTTTTAGGTTTTCAACAGACTTGGAGTCAATACCAAGTTCCTCAGCCTCCAGTAGTCCATAGATCACCCACTTAGTGATGGCAAGCCATTCATCGTCGCCCCTCCTAACCATAGGTCCCAGAGGCTCTTTGGAGATGAGTTCGGGAAGAATCACGTGTTCTTTGGGGTCTTTAGCTTCTTTTGACCGAATGGATGCAAGCCCTGAAGCATCTGTTGTATAGGCTTTGCAGCGTCCAGAGAAGTAGGCCGCATTGGCCGCTTCTAGCTTCTCAAAAACAATGGGCTTGACCTCAAGTTTATTGGCTTTAGAGAAGTCGTTTAAATTCTTTTCTGTAGTGGTGCCTGACTGAACACATACGGTTGCACCTTTGAGTTGCTTGGCACTTTTAATGTTCATCTTGGCTGGGACCATGAAGCCTTGTCCGTCATAAAAAGTGACAGCCGTTTGATGAAGACCCAAGGAAGCATCACGAGTCAGGGAAAAAGTTGTATTTCTTGACAAGATATCGATCTCACCTGACTGCAGTGCCGCAAAGCGTTGAGGAGCTGACAAAGGCACAAACCTAACTTTGTCAGCGCTTCCTAGAACAGCACTTGCGATGGCTCTACAGATATCAACATCGAGTCCTGACCATTTGCCTTGACTATCTGCTGAGCCAAAGCCAGCAAGTCCAGTATTCACGCCACAACTGATTTGATCTTTTTGCTTGATTGAGTCAAGTGTTTTTCCGGCCCAGGAGAATTCAGAAAAAAAGATCAGTGACAGGCAAAAAATGAAAAGAAATCTATTTTTTTCAAGAGAGAAATGTGTTTTCATTGTGTGTCTTTCTAGTCCTTTAGTTCTGCAATGCAGTCGCATCATGCCACAAGAATCTTGCCCTTTCAGTATTGGGATCACTATCAAATAACCCGATTTTTATTACTTCAAGCCTAAATCCCTGTAGTCGTTCCAAAGGGAGTGGGGAAAATCACAAAAAACTGATTAAAAGGTGTTATTCTTTTCTATTTTTTAGAATATCTTTTAATTCAAATTAATCTTCGCATAGATAAAGAGTACAATGAGACCTTCGGGGCGTAGCGCAGCCTGGTAGCGCATCTGGTTTGGGACCAGAGGGTCGAAGGTTCGAATCCTTTCGCCCCGACCATATTTAAAAGGGTTAGGTGGTTCAGTCACCTAACCCTTTACTTATTGAGGTGACGAGATTTTTATATTTCTCTAAATCAAAGATCGAAAATACAAAATTTCAGAAGCAATGTTTTGCTCTAAACCATTTTCTGTCATTGATCGCGCTAGATTGCTATGAAAATTTAAAAGGTGAGTGAAGATATAATAATTAATTATCTTTATGTATAACTACTGTCCGTAGCTCAGTTGGATAGAGCAACAGCCTTCTAAGCTGTGGGTCGGGGGTTCGATCCCCTCCGGGCAGACCAATTTCAGTAGGTCCATAAACAAGTCTCATTCCGACTTTAACCAAGCTTTTTGGGTTGCATCATTTATCTCATCAATGGTTAATGGTATGTTCGTTTTATTTGATAAAAACCCAATAAAGTTGTTAATGCTGTTAAGAGTTTCCTGAGCCGGGCTGAGAGGAGCTATTTCTTTTTATATAAGAATTGAAACCAATGTTTTGTCTTTTTTGTGTTTCATTTAGTCCATTCTTGATATCTTTTTAAGAACTTTGATTTTGTTAAGATTTATTCAAATAAAGTGCTTAATCTAGTCATAGCATCCTGAAGAACTTCTTTGGGTGCAACTTCAATTTTTTTTGCTTGCCTAGCATTTAAATCTAGCATTCGGATTTTGTTTATCAGAACTACGCCCTGAGTTTTACTTCCTGTCCCTGTTAATGAAGTGGCAAAACCAGCAAACCTAGAGAAATCACCGCCTTGAGTAATGGGTGCAACTAGTACATCACCTAATTGGTTAAACTCTTTTGTCGTTAAAACTAACCCAAGTCTAGTTTCACCTTTCATTTCGTGACCTATTGAGGGATCAAAGCTCACTCTAACAATATCCCCGCGATCAAAATATTTTTTCACCATACTTCTTGGCCAATCGGTTTGCAGTTATCCCATAACTCTAAATCCTTGGGTGGCTTTGCTTTCAAATCGCATTGCGAGATTAATTCAGATAGAGAATATCTTTTTTTAGCGCTAAGAATTATTTTCCCGTCACTCGTTGTTTCTAGTGACATGGGCTGACCGGCTCTGAGTCCGATATCTTTTAAAACAACGGGGGGTAATACTGCAACTGTGCTATTGCCATATTTTCTAAGTACCACTTCCATAATCAGCGTCCTTTTTTGATATTGACAATTTTAACGATAAGCAGAAAAATGTAAAGCAATGCTAAACATTATGTGGTGGAGAGGAGAAATACTTAGAATCTTAATGCACAGTTATTAAACAGTTTAAAATAACTTGACAAAATCAACAGCTTATGACAAAACACACGCCCTTCTAAGCTGTGGGTCGGGGGTTCAATCCCCTCCAGGCAGACCAATTTCACTCAGATGCAAAAACTGGTCTGACTATCGCTCTGACCAAGCATTTTGTGTCGCTTCGTTTATCTCCTCAAGGGTCAAGGCTTTGTTTGTTCTATTGAATAAAAACCAATAAATTTGTTGATACTGTTAGATTTTGTTGTGAATTGGTCTTGGTGGACCGTTTGCTTGATTTTTATTTAATTCGAAACTAAAACTTCTAGCCTAATTATTTTTTCATTTCATTGAGTCCATTTCTGTATCTAATATTTATAGGCTATCGATCGATTACTCTAAAGACTATAGTGGTGGCAGCGTTCAAAGTTTAACGAATCTGGGCTTATATTAGCAATTAATGGAAAGAATGGCCAATTCTTATCGTATTCATCGTTGTGACTAGTTACAGAGATTTTCTTTGACGTAGACTTTGCTTGATAGTGCCTCTTTGATTACTAAGTCGAGAGCGTATGAATATTTTTGTTGGTCCTTGAAACTTTTGAAATTCAAATGAATAAAGTATTCTGATGCGAATTTGTCCAAATTCTAGTTTTTTCATCAAGTTATTGTTTACGGCGATCTTGCTAGGTTGTTATTGGCTAAGTTTCGCTCAAACATCTGAAACTACGGTGCTTTCTGGCTCAGAACTTGTCAAGGCCTGTACTTTGTGTCATGGTCCACAAGGACGCTCTACACCATATGGTTATTTTCCTCGTTTGGCAGGAAAGCCTGAAACGTATCTGTTCAATCAGTTGCTGAACTTTCAGCAAGGCAAACGTCACTATGCTCAAATGTCTTATTTGTTGGAAAACGTTAACCCTGAATATTTACACAAGCTCGCACATTTTTTTGCAACCCAAACGATAGCGTATCCTCCTCCCGCAAAGTTTTCTGACAGCAAAATTCAAGTGGAGTTAGGGCGTCAGCTCGTATTTGAAGGTGATTTAGAAAGAAAAATCCCAGCATGCAGTCAATGTCATGGTGAAGGCCTTACGGGTGGAATTTTCGAAAGTATTCCAGGTTTGTTGGGCTTACCTCGAGATTATTTGATCGCACAGTTAGGTGCTTGGAGAAGCAATCAGCGCCATGCCCAAGAGCCAGACTGTATGGCAAGTATTGCCAAGAAGCTTTCAATTAATGATGTGAGCGCTGTTACCGCTTGGTTGTCAAGTCAGCCTTGGCCCAAAGGTGACCATCTCAACTCCTCCAAGACTAGTCTCAAGTCCAAGTCATTGCCAGAAAGATGTGGGAGTGTCCTTGCTAATTACACCATTGCAAATGTTCAAAGAGATCAAAATACACTTTTTCTGACCCCATTGCAAAGTAAGGGGCAATACTTGGCTCGAATTGGTAATTGCTTCGCCTGCCACTCCACACAAGGTGGAATTCCAATGTCAGGGGGTAAAGCTATTGAAACTCCTTTTGGAGTTGTATATTCCAGCAACATTACTCCCGATAATGAAACGGGTATAGGCACTTGGACTTCCAACGATTTTTGGAATGCCATCCATGAAGGCAGATCTAAAGATGGACGTTTGTTGTCTCCAGCATTCCCTTACACTGAATTAACACAAATAACACGTGCTGATTCAGATGCAATCTTTGCGTATATAAACACCTTGCCCGCTATAAACATGAATATACCTGTGAGCACGATCACTTGGCCCTTTAACACTCAAACTGGTCTTCTTGTGTGGCAGAAGCTGTATTTCAAGAGTGGCGAGTATCAAGAGAACTCAAAGCAAAGCAAGTCATGGAATCGCGGTGCGTATTTGGTTAATGGTTTACTGCACTGCGGCTCGTGTCATACGCCAAGAAATAAATTGGGTGCAAGTCAGTTGGAGTCACGGTTTGCTGGGGCGTATCTTAAAACGAACACTCGTTGGTTCGCACCAAGCTTGTTGTCTGATTCTCAAGCAGGTCTACAAAATTGGTCTACACAACAAATCAGCAATCTACTACACAGTGGCATTACGCAAAAAGGCTATGTGTCGGGACCAATGGCGGAGGTTGTGTATAAAGGTACACAATATTTGACTTTAAATGATGCTGAATCAATTGCAACTTATTTGCAGTCACTTAAAGGCGATGAAGTTGTGAATTTGGCCACCATCAATGCTTCTGAAATCGCTAGCCGTACACAAAGAAGAGGCAAAGCAATTTACGATAAGTATTGTGAAACATGTCACGGTGCGAAAGGCCAGGGTGCACCGAATTCGTCGCCCTCTCTGGTGGGTAATCGGAATGTGGTCTCTTCATATATTAATAATTTGGTTCAATCGGTTCTCTTAGGCGGGATTCCTCCTACAACTGCCGCTAATCCTAGTCCTCAGGGGATGCCACCATTCCGTGCTGTCTTGAGCGATAGGGATGTTGCCGATGTTTTGACCTACATCCGTGGTGAATGGGGAAACCAAGCATCCGCGATTTCCCCGCTCGATATACTTCAAATAACAGGCAATGGGCACTAGACTTGTCTACCTAAATAATGAAGCTTATCGGTTTTTGTCCTTTGCCCAATGTCATTATGCTCTTTTGATGACCGATGAAATATGAATTGCTTGATTGATTGTTAGCTGATGCTTCATCAATATTGACTTAGTCAGCGACAATTTTCCTCTCTCGAATCAGTTGCCCCCATTTCTTAGATTCACTTTCGATAAACTTACCCAATTCTTCTCTCGTTCCTGGCTCCGGAGTTAAGCCATGTTTGAGAAGTGTCTCTTTAACATCTGGAGATTGAAGCACTCGAACGATTTCTGTATTCCATCGCTGCAAAATTTTGGGATTCATCTGAGCAGATCCTACAAATGCATACCAGTTGACCGCATTAAACCCTTTGAATCCAGATTCCGCTACTGTCGGAATATTCGGTAGTGCAGGGCTTCTGGAAAGTCCAGTGCTAGCAAGTGGAATTACTTTATCGCTCTCGATGTATGGAGCCGCAGACGAAGGTGTTGAGAAGTAAGCTGTTACCCGTCCCCCCAAGAGGTCTGTTAGCGCTGGAGCGCCACCCTTGTAAGGAATATGAGTGATATCAATCCCAGCTTCCTGATTAAAGAGTTCACCTGCCAGGTGAGAAGCAGAGCCAGAGCCGGTTGATGCGTAATTAAGGACCCCAGGTTTGGATTTCGCCAAGGCAATGTACTGGGCTAATGTTTTGACACCTAAACTTGGACTGACTACCAATACGTTAGGAAAAAGTAAGCCCATCGTAATAGGAGCAATATCCTTTTGCGGATCATAACCAACTTTCATCATATGGGGCGCAATGGACAGCGGTCCGATTGAGCCCAATAAAATCACCGAGCCATCCGACTCGCCTCTGGCAATGGTTTGATGAGCAATATTTCCACCTGCACCTGGCTTATTGTCAACGACGACTGAGCGATCAAGATTTTCACTCAGTTTTTTAGCAATCAAGCGAGCTGCGGTGTCAGAAGCACCGCCAGCGGCGAATCCAACAATCATGGTAATAGATTTATTTGGAATGTCCTGACTGTGTGAGCCAGAAGAGATAGCACCAATTGCCACAAGTAACAAGTAGCGTTTGAAAGTATTGGAATTCATAATAGCCTTGGTCAGAATTGTTTGATTGTGAAAATTCAATAAATCAAATTTCATATCGATTTACGAATAAAGTTTTTTGCTGCAATTGACAGTCTTGGGCTTTAACCTAATGCTAAATCAATCGATTAAGAAATTTTTAAAAAAATTCCTGTTCTACTCGTTTTATTTAGCTCTTCGTGATTTAGTTGTCCATTTTAGAGATGAATTCTCATGAATAATCAAACGTTAAGCTATTTTCAATCAGTAAAATTGAATGGATATTCGACATAAGCTCACATCGCATTTTTGAATAAATTTAATTGATCAGTGTTTAAAGACTCAATTGTTATTGGCATTGAGTGTGATCTAATTGAGAGTGAACAAAATTTCACTCAATTGAATGATTTTTGACTAATTTCACGGCTTTTTTGGGGTGAAATTCCATCCATTTTTAATTGCCAACACTTGGTTTACTTTCAAAAACAGGACATCTGATGAGCTCATTGTGGCGACAAATTTGTGATTTCTTTATCACTGAATATAAACATTTGACGACTGTAAATAAAAGTGACCGGCCTTGGCAAATGCCAATTGCCGCTTCCTTGGCCATGGGGCTTCCTTTGTTGATAGGTGTTCACTTTCAGCATCTCAATTACGGACTACCTGGCTGTCTTGGTGGGATGGTGTTTTTATATTTGCCCAATACGCCCATGTATCACCGTATTGTGACGCTGATGACATGTGCCTTTGGTATGGTTACTTGTTACAGCTTAGGCGTCATCAGCCAATTCACACCTGAACTCATGGTGCCATGTCTTGGAATCATTGCAACAGTAGTCACTATTGCTTGTCGGTTCTTTATGATTCCCCCCCCTGGCAGTTTGTTTTTTATTATGGCTGCGTCCATTGGGATGTTTATACCGATGGATGTGTTGCAAGTTCCATTTTTCATTGGCCTCATGAGTTTAGGAAGTATTTTGGCTTTGGCTGTCGCGATCATTTATAGTCTTTTTATTTTGAGAATTAGAAGTGCTGGTCCGATCGCTAAAGTTCAGGCCCCAACCTTTGAGTTTGTTATATTTGACTCGGTCATGATTGGTTTGACCGTTGCACTTTCCTTGGCTGTAGCCTTGTCGCTAAATTTACCAAGGCCTTACTGGGTTCCCATCAGTTGTCTTTCCGTTATTCAAGGCCTATCGACCAAGGCTGGGTGGAATACCTTGGTTCAACGCATTGTGGGTTCAGCAACAGGTTTGCTACTATCGTTTTATATCTTGAGTTTGGATTTGGATAATTGGACGATTTGTTTTGTGATGATGGGATTGAATTTTTTGATTGAAACATTGGCAGTTCGTCAATTTGGTTTGGCTTTGGTTTTCCTAACACCACTGACCATTTTTATTGCCGAGGCCGCAAGGCGAGGTGTTGACGATACACCGTTTGTTGTCATTCGTTCAAGGCTTACCGATACCGTGCTTGGGTCTGCCATTGGCATCATTTGCGGATGGTGCTTAAGCCAGCCCAAGTTCAGAGAGTTAATCAGCGCTCAGATGCGAAAGCTTATTCCTGATCATCATTAGATTTCTAAAACTGTAAAACTATTTGAATATGATTTTCAAAAAAGTCTAATTTTGAACTTTAAGCTACTCAATTGCTAGGGGAGCAAAAGTTGGCTTATTCGCATGACTTGAATGGATGACTATTATTTTTTCAAATATTAATAAGCTAAAGATTCTCCGTTGTAATTGACGAAGCGTCCAGAGTCCTTGAGCGTCAAGTTCTCAATGGTTGCAAGAATACCTTTGACACTTTGTGAAGGTGTTAGAGGTGCGAACTCTCCTCCCATATCGGTTTTTACCCAACCTGGACTGATGCTGATCATGCAAATGTTGGGATAAGAAACACTGGCTGATTTCACGCACATGTTCAGTGCCGCTTTAGAGGCTTTGTAGATCCATCCATGGGAGGAATCTGTAGCTTTCATTGAAGCCATAAGGCTACTGATAAAAACAAATTGACCTGTTTGAGGTTTGATAAGGGGTGCGAGATGAGTGATGAGTTGCATAGCACCCAAGACGTTCGTGTGCATTACTTGATCGAAGAATTGGACGTCAACTGGTTGCGATGCATCAGTTCTTGGTCCAAAGACTCCTGCAACATAAACTACCAAATCCCAAGTCTCATGTTTTAGAGCCTTTGCAAATTCACTCACTGAGTGAGAGTTACTCACATCAAGCGTGAGAATCTTCGCTCCAAAATACTCGATGACTTGAGCGTTAGAGGGATCACGAACTGTTGCTGTGACATCATTACCTTGATGACACAATTGTTTGCTCATCTCTAGACCTATGCCTCTTGAGGCTCCGATGATCAGTACTTTTTTCATTGAATTCAGGCTTTATTTTTATGGGGAAAAAGGCCTCAATCAATTTTTATATTGCCAGCTTTGATGACAGGTGCCCAAAAGCTGATTTCTTTGTTAATGAACTCTTGAAACTTCTCTGACCCCAAGGCCATGGGTGTGAGTCCAATGCTGGGGTCGGAGAGTTTGGTGAACATCTCGGGAGTGGACAAAATTGCAATGATCTCTTTCTCTAGCCTATTGGTGATGGCTTTTGGGGTGTTGGCTGCAACTGAAATACCTACCCAAGAAACAGCCTTAACGCCAGGGGCTACTTCCTCGAGGGTAGGAATTTCAGGGAAACTGGAGACCCTACGGTCTGAGGTAACAGCCAAAATTCGAACTTTCCCAGCCTTCACCAGTTCAGAGGCACTGGCTGTGAGGACCATGTCTAAGCGACCACCTAGCAAGTCAGTTAGGGCTGGAGCAGGGCCTTTATAAGGTATATGAGTCATTTGCAGACCCATGGTCTGCTTTAGCAATTCTGCTGCCAAGTAACCTGATGTCCCTACACCTGCAGAAGCATAGTTGATGCTCCCAGGTTTGTCCTTCGCAATGGCTAAGAATTCTTGAATACTCTTGGCTGGATAGTCTGCTTTAACAATCAAGTACTGTGGGTAAACCCCTAAAAGAGCGATGTGATGAAAATCTTTGACAGGGTCATATCCTATTTTGCTGTACATCAATGTACCTGGAGCAATGGACGAATTGAACGTTGCCAGTAGGGTATAGCCATCAGCCGGCGCTTTTGCAACGAACTCTGTTCCCAGTGTAGAGCCAGCACCAGGCCTATTTTCAATCACTACTGATTGCTTAAGGGCCCCACCTAATTTATCAGCCAAAAGGCGTAGGCCATTCTCTGCAGCTGTTCCGGGGACAAAGGGCATCACCAATTTGATTGGCTGTGATGGATAAGTTTGGGACTGAGCGGTATCAAAAATTGATACGAAAGCAATACAGGCAAGTAGTTTTATCAATAATTGGGGTTTAAATGACATGACTAGACCCTTTTGAGTAGGAAATGGTGACGTTGGAGAATCAAGTTTATAAGACCTAAATGTATCTGCTTTCTTAAAATCAGAAATAGAAAAGATGAAAAAACATTTTTTTGTGATATCTTGACCACTTGCATAAAGATTTGATATTGAACTTATGAAAAACCATGTATTAATTTCTGGGGCGGGTCCTGTGGGACTGGTCAGTGCTTTAAAACTCAGCCAAGCCGGATTCAGAGTCACAGTTTTTGAAAGTTCAAATGCACTCAATATGGATTTGAGGGCATCGACTTTTCACCCTCCAACGTTGGATATGTTGGCTCCTTTTGGTCTCACTGATGAGTTGATCCCCATGGGCTTGATTGCTCGTTACACACAGCAAAGAGACCGACAAGAGGGGGTGGTTGCTGAATTTGATATGTCGCTTTTGACGGGGGAGACCAATTATCCATTTAGACTTCAATGCGAACAGTGGAAACTAACTCAATTGATTAAAAAACAATTGGATCAGAATCCAGATGTCCAAATTCACTTCAACGCAAGAGTAGAAGCTGTCTCGCAAGATGCTGATCGGGTAAGCCTTGATGTTCTAGTCAACCAAGAGCATCGGCAATTCCAAGGGGATTATCTGATTGGAGCTGATGGTGCATGGAGCTCAGTGCGAACAAGTCTTGGAATTGAATTCGAAGGGTTCACTTATCCAGAGAGGTTTTTAGTGATCTCTACAACCTTTCCATATGAAAATCATCTTCCACACTTGTCCTACGTGAATTACTGCTCTGATCCTGTTGAATGGTGTGTGTTATTGAAAGTTCCTGCCTTGTGGCGAGTTCTTTTCCCAACGAAGCCAGAAGAAAGTGATGAGGATGTGTTGAAAGATGCTTCTGTTGAGTCAAGGCTACAACATTTGTTGCCACAAGATACACCTTACAAATCTGAGCATCGCACGCTCTATAAAGTGCACCAAAGGGTTGCAAAGCAATTTAAGACGGGTCGAGTATTCCTCGCAGGTGACTCAGCACATATCAATAATCCACTGGGCGGTATGGGAATGAACGGTGGTGTGCATGATGCTATCAATCTGTGTGACAAACTCATTGACGTTGTCAATCATCATAAGGATGTAACAATTTTGGATCGTTATGAGAGACAAAGAAGAACAATAGCCATTGAGTACATCAATGCCAACACTGCACGCAATAAGAAATTACTCGAGGAGCAAGACCCACAAGTCAGGCTCAAAAGTCAGCAAGAGCTCAAAGCGATTGCGAGTAATCCAGTTTCAGCAAAAGAATATTTACGTAAAACATCCATGTTGGATGCACTTGAACGCGCGGAGTCTATTCAATGAAAAAGTTAGGTATCTCTCAACTCACAGGCGAACAACGTCGCAGTTTACTCAGACCCAAGATTCGTAGGGGCCACTTGACAGTTGCACCGGGCGTGTTTGAGATGATTTCTGCAAAAATAGCCGATGAGATGAATTTTGACGCTCTCTATATGACGGGTTATGGCACGGTAGCGTCCTATATGGGGTTGCCCGACGCTGGCCTGGCCAGTTACTCGGATATGGTCAATCGGGTATCTCAATTTGCTCAAATCACGCAAACACCCATGATCTGTGATGGTGATACAGGCTATGGGGGATTGCTCAATGTTATGCACACAGTCAGGGGGTATGAAGCCGCGGGTGCATGTGCTATTCAATTGGAGGACCAAGAATTCCCCAAAAAATGTGGACATATGTTGGGACGAAGAGTTGTTCCCGTAGAGGACATGGTCGATAAAATTCGAGTGGCTGTGGAGACTCGAAATGATCCAAATTTTTTGATCATTGCAAGAACAGATGCAAGAACCACATTGGGCTTAGATGAGGCTTTAAGGCGGGCTGAGCGCTATGCGAAAGCAGGTGCTGACTTACTGTTTGTTGAGAGTCCGGAGTCTGAGGAAGAAATGCGTCAAATTGGTCGATCCTTTGATTTGCCACTAGTGGCCAATATGGTCGAAGGGGGCAGAACTCCAATCCTGAGTGCCGAGGACTTGGCCTCAATTGGTTACGGCTTGGCCATTTTCCCCGCAACCGCTTTCTTGGCCGCAACACAGGCTTTTGAGAGTGTTTATCAGACTTTAAAAACCGATGGTTCTACGAACCGTTTGACCACTGCGTTGTATCCTTTTAGCAAGATGTCTCAAAAAATGGGATTTGACTGGGTTTCAGAATTTGATGCCGCTCATGCGAAAAGTTCATAATGCAAGATAAAAATATTGTCTATCAAAAGCAAGGTTTTGGTGGCCAGTCAGGTTTTGGTCACAGATGCGCTCTTATTTTGGTGGATTTTGTCAATGGCTTTGTGGATCCAGAGTTGTTGGGCAGTCAAGCCATTGCTGATGCTTGTGAGCGGACTGTGGAGTTATTAAACTTTTCCCGTCAGTTTGGACTACCCATAGCCCATACACGTGTCGTTTTTGATGAGCAGGGCGCTAACCACAATGTTTTTACCCTTCGGGTGCCAGCATTGAAAAAACTCACTGAAAATGCATTTGAATCACAAATTGTTGATTCTTTAAAGCCCTTGCCCACAGAACTAGTGATTAAGAAACAATCGGCATCTGCATTTTTTTCAACTGGTTTGTCCGATTGGTTAACCTTTCATAGAGTGGATACAACTTTGATTGTCGGTTGCACCACAAGCGGATGTATTCGTGCAAGTGTCGTGGATTCAATGCAGCACAATTACAAGACCATTGTCGTATCCGACTGTGTTGCTGATCGTGCCCAAGAGCCCCACGACGCCAATCTCTTTGATATGCAACAAAAATATGCTGACGTGATGTCTAAGTTCAGCATCATGGATCATCTTAATTCTTTAGGAGGTAATTCACCATGACGGATCACTTAGGTTATCGTCAGCGTTTTGGAGTTCTAGGTCCATCAACGAACACGATTGTTCAGCCTGATTTTGATGATTTGAGGCCTGTAGGTGTGACCAACCATTACAGTCGAATTGCCATTCCCAATGACCCAGTCAATAACGACCAAGAGTTCTTGAAATTGGTTGATAACATTAATCAAGCCACTTTTGCAGCAGTTGAGACTTTAAAGAGTTGTGAGATGACCTATTTGGTCATGGGGATGTCTGCTGCAACTTTTTGGAATGGCCGTGCTGGTGCTCAAGATTACTTGAACAAAATGCAAGATAAGGCAGGTGTTGGAGTTTCTTGTGGATCTTTTTCAATGGAGGCGGCATTGAATACCTTGAAAGCCAAAAGAATCGCGTTTTTTTCGCCTTATTTTGAAGTCGCCAACGATCAAGTAAGGCGGTTTTTTCAAGACTGCGGTTTCACCGTAGTAAGAGATATTTGCTTGCGACGACCAAGTCCCGTCCTGATTGCGCACACAACAGATGAGATGTGCAGAAAAGCCATACGAGAGATTGATGGAGATGATGTAGACGCTATAGTTCAAGTCGGAACTAACTTATCAATGATACGTTTGGCCGCCGCTGCCGAACTTTTTTTAGGTAAACCAGTGATTGCCATTAATACTGCAACTTACTGGCATGCACTGAGGGCTTGCAACATCCATGACAAGAAGGCGGGATTTGGACAATTGATGGAGATGCATTAACACTTTATCGGATAATTTTGTCTTTGGTATACTGATTTTT